>Ga0334898_1002629_pt1 | contig 16083 bp, 13 predicted proteins | sample GraSluR3_MG_10_FD_207228 | JGI IMG/M metagenome (GOLD analysis project Ga0334898, IMG submission 207228) | Sludge microbial communities from methane-producing bioreactor in Wageningen University, Netherlands - Granular Sludge_3_08-R3 | ecosystem: Engineered > Bioreactor > Anaerobic >... | reverse complement strand
GATCCGTCTTGCCCTGCACCTTAAAGCCGCCAAAACGCAGAACGGACTGGGGGGTAAGGCCCAGATGGGCGCAAACGGGGATTTCCATATCCACAATCTCACGGATGGCTTGCAAGCGTGAGGCAGAACCGCCTTCCAGCTTGACCGCATCAGCACGGCCTTCCTTAATCAATCTGGCAGCATTGACCCGAGTCTCACGATTGCTCAAATGATAGCTCATATAGGGCATATCGGTCAGGATGTATTTATTTGGCGCACCCCGACGCACAGCCGCAGAATGGGAGATCATGTCCTCCATCGTCACCTGCAGAGTGCCATCATATCCCAAAAGCACCATCCCCAGGGAATCTCCCACGAGGAGGATGTCAATATCTGTGGCGGCTACAGCCCCGGCACTGGCAAAATCATAGGCGGTGAGCATGGTGATCTTCTCTCCGCGATCCTTCATCTTGGCAAAGCTTAAGGCACTGTGTCGCTTACTCACGGGTACCATCATCTGTATTTCCTTCTTGTTCATATGTTTCCTGTTCTTCTCGTCGGCGAGATTGATCCTCGTCAGATAGCAGATCCAGCCCATAGGCACCGCGGTTGATAAACATATCGTATATCACCGATCCGTTTGGATACCAGCCCTGGAATCTGCCATGTAGGGCACCTGCTTTGTAGCCGGCGCTCATTTGCGGGCTCCCATCGGGATACCACAAAAAAGTCATTCCATTTAGCTTGCCATCTTTGTATTGAGCTGCTCTATAGAGAGTTCCCTCAGGGTACAGCTCATATGCCAAACCGCTAAAAGGCTCGTCATTCCTGCGCAAAAAGCCATCTTCAAGGGCGAGATCCTCCATCGAGACTGCCGTTTGTGGCAACTGCCAATCTTTGAGCTGATTATATTCTTCGCTCATCCCACGGGCATAAAGGGTTCCCGAAAGCATGGCAAGTGCAAGAAGCAACGCCTTTGTGGTGGGGCAAAATCGGAGTCTGTTCAATCTCTTTTTCCTCTTCCAATACACATAATATTATTAAGTATGAATACACAATTTATGCTCCATAGGCTTAGTCAACCTTTTTCTTTGGAGTCTGTTTTCTTCCTTGAAAAGATAAGCCGTTCTTATCATAAATCAAGCAGTTATTTCCTGTGATTCCATGGGTGTCAAAAGAAAGATTTGCCAGGGCAGGAATGTTTATTATATTGTTGTTTTAGAGTTAAAGAAAATGGAGGAAACAATGCCCATACTCAATGAAGAAGTGCTGGCAGACGTAAACAAAGCGCTGCAAAATATGAAGAATGAAGTGCGCTTGGTGCTTTTTACTCAAGCTCTTGAGTGCAACTACTGCAAGGAAACCCATCAGCTTTTGGAAGAAGTGGTGAGCACAAGTGATCTTTTGAAGCTTGAGATTCACAATTTTGAAAGTGATCAGGAAGTGGTAGACCGCTTTCAAGTGGACAAGATACCTGCCATCGCAGTGATGGGAGAGAAGGATTTTGGGATTCGGTTTTACGGTATTCCTGCGGGATATGAATTTTCGTCTTTGCTTTCTGCGATCCTGCTGGTTTCTACCGGGGTCCATCGTTTAAGTGCTGATGCGACCAAGTTTTTGGATAGCCTGAAAAAGGATGTGCATTTGCAGGTCTTTGTGACGCCCACCTGTCCATATTGTCCTCAAGCGGTGATATTGGCACAGCAGATGGCGTATTATAGCGACAAGGTCAAGGCAGATATGGTGGAGATTTCGGAATTTCCGCATTTGGCACAGAAATACGCAGTACAGGGAGTGCCTCGCACGACGATCAATGAGAAGTGGTATCAGGAGGGGGCTGCTCCGGAGCAAATGCTGATCTCAAAGATCAAGGAAGCGCTCTGATGCTGGACTTCAATCTCAATTTATCGGATGCCGCTGATGAGGCCTCGATCTATGATCTGATCATCATCGGCGGTGGTCCTGCCGGACTCACGGCAGGGCTCTATGCGGCTCGTTATAAGCTGGATACGCTGATGATCGAAAAGTCTCCCGTCTCCGGCGGACAATTAACAAATACCGAGTGGGTGGAAAACTATCCGGGCTTTCCGGAGCCGGTCTTGGGCAAGAAGCTCGCCAAGGATATGGAAAGTCAGGCGCGCCTCTTTGGGCTCAAAATCATGAGCACGGAAGTGACAGACGTGAAGCTGCAAGGCGCGATCAAGGAAGTGAGCACGCCCGCTCAAGTGCTTAAGGCACGTGCGATCCTGATCGCCACCGGGAGCTCTCCGCGCAAACTCGGCATAGATTCAGAAGCGGAATATGCTGGACGAGGCATCTCATATTGTGCTACTTGTGACGGTCCCTTCTACCCCGATAAGACCTTGGCGGTTGTGGGGGGAGGAAATACTGCTTTGGAGGAGTCTCTCTTTTTGGCAAAGTATGCTGCCAAGATCTATCTCATCCATAGGCGTGATGTCTTCTCGGCGGATCCCATCATCATCGACCGCGTGAAGGCAAATCCCAAGATTGAGCTTGTCACAGACACTGTGGTTGACGAGATCCATTTTGGCAGTGAGCCCCGCAAGCTGAAGCTGAAGAACAAAGAAAGTGGGCAAACATTTGATCTTGAAGTGGATGGGCTCTTTGTCTTTATCGGCGCCATTCCAAATACGAAGCTCTTTGAGGGGCAGATAGATCTGCAGGATGGCTATGTCATCACCGGAAGACACCAAGAGACATCTATCGAAGGTGTCTGGGCTGCGGGAGATGTGCAAGAGGGCGCATTGCGTCAAGTGGCGACAGCGGTCGGCGATGGAGCGATGGCAGCGCATCATATCCACAAATATCTGAGCAATCTGGAAGGGGGCGCTTGATGCCGGAACTTCCGGAAGTGCAGACCGTCCTAGATGGCGTGATCCGCGTGCTGAGCGGCAGACTATTGTTCGCGCTTGAGTCGTTCTATCCGGGAACCGTGATTCATGACTCCACGCTTGATAATGATCCATTCCCCGCGGCATTTGAATCAGCTCAGCGTCGCGGAAAGTATATGATCCTGTATTTTAGCGGAGGGATCAGCCTGATTGTGCATCTTCGGATGACGGGGAAACTGGTCTTTGAGCCGCATCCCGGAGAGGTTCACCGCCATGAGCGGGCACGTCTTGAGCTGGATGATGGCAGCATTCTGCGCTTTATAGATCCGCGCACATTTGGCAAGATCACATTGCTGAGAACGGCCAATCTTCAGAGCTTTTTGCCAAAGCTCGGACCGGAGCCGCTTACCGGGGATTTTGATGCTGAATATCTTTATCAAAAGACGCGTGGGCGCAGTGCTCCCATCAAGAATCTGCTATTGGATCAGCGCATAGTGGCGGGTTTGGGCAACATCTACGTCTGCGAAGTGCTCTATCGGGCGGGACTGCGTCCGCAGAAAGCTTCCAGCAAGATCACTCGCAAGCACGCCGAACTGATCGTTCAATACAGCAAGGATGTCCTAAAAGAAGCCTTAGCCGTGGGCGGCACCAGTATCTCGGATTATCGGCAGATCGACGACAAAAGCGGAGAATTTCAGAGATTCCTAAAGGTCTACCAAAAGCAGCAGTGTCCTTTGGGGCATGATCTGGAAAACCTGCGCCTGGCGGGGAGATCCAGCTTTTTCTGTCCGGAATGTCAGCGCTGACTAGCTCTTTTTCTTCTTTTTGGGAGCCTTGATCTCGGGTTCGCTGAGGATGAAGAGTTTGATCAGCCACCCGGCGTCTTCCCAATCATCTTCGGGGATGAGAAAGTGTTCTTTGGCTCCGGGGTAGGGGGCACCCATTTGGGGGGCTTGCAGATATTCTCTGCCGGCTACTGTGTTTTTTACAAACAGCTGATCATCACAAAGCATGCCAATGACTTTGTCTTGATAGTAGATGCCATATTCTCCGAACATCTTGCGCGCATAAGCGCCGGGAAGGTCGCTAAGCTGTGTCATCAGGTAGTCTTTGGTTTCGATCCTTGAGGCCATATTGTCTCCTTGAAGATGGGATGATCTATTAGGGCACATAGAAGCAGATATGGCAAATCCGACAAGTAAAAACTGCCGCGCTGCAGGCTGAGCATAGATTATGCTTTTTATAACAAGAAAATGCGTTAGATTGGTATTATGCAAGAATTAGGAGTATTTTTATGAACGACAAGAAGAAAGTCCTTGCGCTGGGAGCGGGTCCGGGAGGGCTCACTGCAGCGATGCTTTTGCAGCATCATGGATATGATGTCACGGTCTTCGAAAAGGCGGATCGGGTGGGCGGACGCAATGCCCGCATTGATCTGGGAGACTACAAGTTTGACACAGGTCCCACGTTCTTGATGATGAAGTTTATCCTAGATGAGATCTTCCAACTGGTAGGGCGGAAGACTGAGGACTATCTTCAGACGGTGGAGCTGGATCCCATGTATCGTCTGTATTTTCCGGATTTTCATCTCGATGTACGCAAGAATCTTGAGGATATGAAAGAGGATGTCGCGCGGCTCTTTCCCGGGGAAGAGGAAGGCCTGGCGAGATTTGTAAAGCGCGAGAAGACACGCTATGACAGGCTTTTGCCCTGCTTGAAGATTCCTTACGCCACGCCCGGTAGCATGGTGTCCAAACACTTTTTGGGAGCGATCCCGATCATGTCCTTGGGCAAATCCTTATATGGGGAATTGGGGCACTACTTCAAGAGCGAGAAGCTTCGCCTCAGCTTCACATTCCAATCCAAATATCTGGGGATGTCGCCTTGGGACTGTCCCGCTGCATTTACCATCATCCCGTTTGTGGAACATCACGAGGGCATCTACCACGTGATGGGCGGGCTTTCCAAGATCTCAGACGCGATGGCGAAAATCGTCAAAGAAGATGGCGGTAGGATCGAGCTGAATAGCGAAGTCAAGGAGATGATCCTGGATGGCAATGATGTCAAGGGCTTGCGCTTGGCGGATGGCACAGAGCATTTTGGCGATGCCGTCTTCATCAATGAGGATTTTGCCCACGCGATGAGCAGCCTGCTTCCACACGGCACACTGAAGAAGTATAGCCGCTCAAAGCTGAAGACGATGAAGTATTCCTGCTCCACCTTTATGCTGTATCTGGGAGTCAGTCGCAAGGTGGACCTTCCGCATCACAATATCCGCTTTAGCGAGTCCTATCGTGATAATGTGGAAGACATCTTTGATCGCAAGAAGCTGCATGATGACACCGCCTTTTATCTGCAAAACCCTTCCGCACTGGATCCTACACTGGCTCCAGAAGGTAAATCTGCTCTATATGTCCTAGTGCCTGTGGCAAATCTCAAGAGCGGGATCAATTGGCAACGGGAGAAAGAGCGGGTCAGAGATCAGGTGATAAAGCTCATCTCAGAAAACATGCCCGGTCTTGAGGATCTGGAAGAGATCATCGAAGAAGAGAAAGTGATCACACCCGATGATTGGCAAAACGACTACAATGTCTTCTTCGGCGCTACCTTCAATCTCGCGCACAGCTTGGATCAGATGCTCTATCTGCGTCCTCGGAACAAGTTTGAAGAGCTGCGAAACCTATATTTGGTGGGAGGCGGCACTCATCCGGGCTCGGGCTTGCCCACCATCTACGAATCGGCTCGGATCAGCTTTAACCTCTATAGCGGCAAAGAACTATAGGAATATCTCCCATTGAGAAGTCGTGCTGCTCTCTTTGCGCTGGCAATGCTGGTTTTGTCTCTTAATCCCCGGTCTTTATCAGCTTATGAAACCGGGGAGATTAGGGGCAGATATCACTCAAAAGAGGCCTTGCCCTCTTTGGCAAAACTGGGGAAGATCTCACGGGTGAATCCTCAAAGTGGGATTGATCCGGATCTGATGATCACTGCAGCCTACTTCGCATATTCAGAATCGAGACTGTATGCGGGGATTCAGACGGCCGGGGGAGGATTTCCCTTGTCAGCTGCTTTGGGTACTCGGCGGCATGGCTATTTTGCGGTGATTGCCAATCCGGATAATGAAGAAATCGTCTGGGCGATGGTGTATATAGACGCGGCGGTCGCGGGTCTGAGTCCGGGGCTATATCGCGTCTTGGGCACGGGGAGAAAGGATCTGATCCGCATCGGGGATATCGAGTATCGGCTTGATGAAGAGGACAATCTCTTGGTTATGAGCGCTGATCTTGCCGATCTCATGGCGGATCCTGGATTTACCGAGTGGTATCGCCCCGAAGATCCCCAGCTCAGCTTTGTCGGTTCAATCACCTCAACCAGGATCCTGCCATACCGCACCGACACCATTAGCAGCAGCTATCCCGGAGGGATCTTGCGCCTCGCCCGCTGAGCTTAATCGACCTCTTCTCGGCAGTTCGGTGAGATTTTGCTTGATTTTCCTGCCTGACAATGTATACTGTAAGTATGGGTTTTTCGGATTGCCGAAAAGCAAATGAAAGATATTTAGGAGCATAGCTGATGAAAGCAGTAGAATTGAAGAAAGGCATCTATTGGGTAGGCGGAATAGACTGGGATCTAAGGAACTTCCACGGATATCTCACTCAACGTGGATCTACATACAATGCCTATCTGATCATAGATGAAAAGATCACCCTCATCGACAATGTCAAATACTATCTATACGACGAAATGATAGCCCGCATCAAGGATGTCATCGACCCTGCGAAGATCGACATCGTCATCCAAAACCATGTGGAGATGGATCACTCCAGCGGCTTGCCCATGCTGCAAAAGTTGATCCCAAACGCCAAGATTTATACCAACGGGCAAGGCATCAAAGGCCTCAAGCTGCATTATAAAGAGGACTGGAACTTCGAGGAGATCAAGACCGGGGATAGCATCAAGATCGGCAAGCGTAGCCTCAGCTTCATCACCACTCCCATGGTGCACTGGCCGGACAACCAATTTACCTACTGTCCTGAAGAGGAGATACTCTTCTCAAATGATGGTTTTGGTCAGCACATCGCTTCCAGTGAGCGCTTTGTCCATGAAATGCCCATCGGCATCGTGATGGAAGAAGCCAAAAAGTATTATGCAAACATCGTCTTGCCATATTCCAAGCAAGTCCAAAAGGTTCTGGACCTGGCAGCTCCACTCTCCATCAAGATGATCTGCCCCAGTCACGGCTTGATCTGGACAGAGGAGAACATCTCCATGATCCTCGCCGGATACAAGGATTGGGCATACAATGTCTCGGATCGAAAGCGTGCTTTGGTGATCTATGACTCGATGTGGAAATCCACCCAGATGATGGCAGTGGCGATCCACGAAGCTTTTGAAGAGCTCGGCATCCGCGCCAAGCTGCTCAATCTGCAGACAAATCACATCTCTGACATCATGACGGACGTGATCGACGCCAGATACATCGCGGTAGGCTCACCCACGCTAAACTCATCGATCTTGCCTACGGTCGCAGCATTTTTGTACTATCTCAAAGGTCTCTCGCCCAAGGATCGCATAGGACTGGCTTTTGGCTCCTATGGATGGGGCGGGCAGAGCATCCCGATCTTGCAGCAGATGCTGGGAGATCCTAAAGAATGCGGATTTGACATGCTCAATCCCATCAAACACCAGTATATCCCATCAGCGGATGACCTGGTAAGCATCAAATTCATATTATCCGAAGATATTAAAGCAAAACAGGAGGAAAAATGATCAGCAAAAAAATGACTGATGCCATAAACGAACAGATCAATAAGGAACTCTTTTCGGAATATCTGTATATCTCCATGCAAGCATGGTTAGCAGACCAAAGCCTGGATGGTATGGCAAACTGGATGGACGCCCAGAGCAAAGAAGAGCATTTTCATGCCATGAAGCTCTTTAACTATCTCATCGAACGCGGAGCGAAGGTGCGCCTCAAAGCCATAGAAGAGCCCACGGTGGAGTTTGAAAATCCGCTCAAGGCCTTCTCGATGGCGCTGGAGCATGAGAAATTCATATCCAAGAGCATCAACGAGCTAATGGATCTGGCTATCAAAGAAAACGACCATGCCACTCGCAGCTTCCTGCAATGGTATGTGGACGAACAGGTCGAGGAAGAAGCATCCGTGGATCGCATCGTAAACATGCTCAAGATGGTTGGCGAAAACGGGCACGGCATCATGATGATCGATCGTGAGCTCTCTGCCCGCAGCTTCTCTGCTCCGGAAGAAGCATAGGATGTCGTCTTAGAAAATACACTGCTTGGGGATTGCGATTATGCTCGTGATCCCCTCTGCTTTGAGGAGGAAAAATGCAGAACTTGAGCACAGATTTGTTATACAACAAGATCTTCAATTCCAGCGTTGCGGCGATCGGGATTACGGATCTTCAGGGGAAATACACGGCCGTGAATCCGGCTTGGTGTGAATTTACCGGCTATAGCCGGGAAGAGGCCATGAATCTCAATCTGCAAGCCCTCACACCGCTTTTGGAGCAAGACAGCAGTGAGGAAAACTTCAGCAGGTTGATCAATCGTGAAATACCGTCTATGCGCCTGACCAGGAGATATCTTCGCAAAGACGGCACCATTTTCTGGGCTGATCTGAGCGTGAGCGTCATCACCGATACTGATGACAATGTCTGCGGGCTATTGGGTGTCTTCGTGAATATCGATCCGCAAAAGAAGGCAGAGATGGAGCTGCGCGAGACAAACGGCAAGCTCTCGCAAGCAAATCTGGAATTGCAACACGCATTCAAAGAATTGGAGAAGCTGGCACGTCACGATCCCCTGACCGGGCTCTACAACCGCCGCGTAATCGACAATTCCCTTGCCTATGAGATCGAGCGCAGCAAGCGCGGCGACAAGGGACTATCTGTGGCGCTGGGAGACATCGACCACTTCAAGCTGGTCAACGATACTTATGGCCATGAATGCGGCGATATGGTGCTCAAAGAGCTATCTCGGGTCATGCGGGAATCTCTTCGCCTGACGGATGTCGTGGGGCGCTGGGGCGGAGAGGAATTTCTCTTCATCCTCCCCGAAGCGGATTGCTTTGGAGCGGGAATCGTCATAGAGCGCATCCGCAAGGCAGTCTCGGATCTGGAACTCAGTTGGAAGGACAAGCCCATCGAGATCACACTCAGCTTTGGCATCTCCCATCACAAAGGTGAGGTCAAGCGCCAAGACATCGTTGATGAAGCGGATAAGGCATTATATCGGGCAAAGCGTGATGGCAGAGACAGAGTCTACTGCTATCAGGAGATGGAAGAAAATTAAAAGATAGACCCCAAGATCTTGCATTGCTTTATCTTGGGGTCTTAAGTTTTGTTTACTTGACCAAGCTCAGTTTCTTGGTAAGCTGCCTCTCTGCTCCTGTGATGCGGATCAGGTAGATTCCGCTGCTGAGCTCGCGTCCTTGGTCGTCCGTGCCACTCCAGACAAAGCGGTGATTGCCGGATCTCATCTCACCTTCATGCAGTGTGAAAATCCTTTGTCCACGCAGATTGTAGATGGCTGCATCGATCTTCCCTGACTGCGCCAGATAAAAGTCTATGCTCGTAGTCGGATTGAAGGGATTCGGATAATTTGCCAAGCTGCTGACGGCTGCCGGGATTTCTTCGTCTATAGAAGTCACCGGGGACAGCACGATGATGGCATTGGAAGTGCTGGTGATCTGGGTGTCATTGTAATAAAAGTCACTTAGGGTCACATTTACCAATTGCGCAGTGGCAGAATTACCGATCGCACGGAACAGGATCTTGACAAGCGGAATATTGATCCCGCTGATGGCTGCATCACTATCATAACTCACTTCCAGGATCCCCGGCTCAGAGACATCGATGCTGATATCTGCGTCTTCCACGCTGATGCATCCCTCAAAATCCAAATCTGCAAATTCCACCAAATCGGGATCAAAGGCAAGGCGGAAATCGTAGTGAGTGACATTCCATGAAGGCGGCAGATAGCTGCTATTCATGCGGATAGTAGCGAGTTGATTGTGCCCGATGTGCATGGCATTGGTCATGGCGATCGTGGAGCTTTCCAGGTCTGCCACAGGAGCATCAACGTCCATCAATAGAGGCTCGACATTTTGCAGAATTGTGCCCTCATATGCCATGTCGATGGTGCCAAAATAGTTTGTGCCGGGTTCGATCGAGCGGAAGTTGAAATCAATCAGCTTCCCGCCGCCAAAGAGGGCTTCGCTGCGATTCCATGAGACTTGGACGTATCCGGGGTTGGACGCATCCACCACAATATCTCCCCCCTCCGAGATGGTGCCATCCAGGCTCACACCCAGATATTCCACTTGCCCAACTTCGTAATACAGAGTGAAATCATAGTTCTGAATATCCCATGAACCCAAGACGGGATAGGTGGTCATTGACAGTCTGAAGGGATCGCCCGCCTGGCAATTTTCTGCCACGATCTGGATGCGGGGATCCGCCATGCTATAGCCTTGGGGGATTGCATTTGTGATGGCAGCTTGACTGGAATTGAAGTTGTTGCTGCCGGGAGTGATGGACGTGAGGTAGTAATAGCCGTTATAAGAGCCGCCCCAGCCAAAATTGAAGTGAAAATAGTTTGATCCTTGATATCCATCCAAGTTCCAAGCATGCCCGGCATCGGTGTCCATCCCACTGTAATACATCGGGACTCCATTGTCGAGCTGAGCCTTTAGCATGTTTTCCCAAGTGCTGGAGGCATAGTCGTCTCGACGAACGTAGCTTGCATTTGGATAGCGGAAATAGTCTCTGAGAGCAGCGCGGGCGCGAGTGCCATTTGAGCCCGAGCCATTGGGAGAAAAGCCCATCTCCACTCCCACGGCGGCGTGATACGAAAGCGTTGCCACCGGGATGTTTGAACTGCCGACGCTGTTTGGCATCTCATCCCAAAGATAGGTAGTAGCGCCGAAGTTTGCGGTTTGATATCCATAAGGATATGCATAGTAAGTCTTTGAGCCCACTCCCGTGATGGGGGAATTCCAATATTTCATCACCTGCGCCATAGCCGTAGCTACACAACCGACATATACCCTGCCGCCGGGACCGTCAGCGTCTTCCGGGCACAGCTCGTTGTATGGCCAGTTTTGGTTCCAGAGGGTCTTCAAAAGCGGGCTAATCTCCCGATCCCGATCAGCATTGCGGAATTGAGCCGCTGCCAGATCATCCCACATCGCACGATTCTCAGGAAACTCATCGCCGCTTTCACGCACATAACGCACGTCCTGAGCATAGAATTCCAGCCACATCTTAAATGCAGGTGGCATCTCGGATGCATCACTGAGGGGAAGAGAAGAATATGCCAAGACGGGGCGGAGATTGTCATCTGCCGGCACCACACTAAAAGACCCATTCTCAAAATAAACTATATATAGCTCGGGATGATCCTGTGCAAAATCCCCTCTGAGATCACTGCGGCGGATATCCTCTTGTCTGTACTCCAAAACTTCTTTGATAGCAAAGCTCTTTTCGCTCTGCCAGTAGTTCATCCAGTTTGCCGCAAGCTCCACGGCAGTAGTCGGATGCACAAATTCTGCAGCCAAAGACAGGCTAAACATGATGATTATGCCTATCAAGATCAGTGCCTTGCTATTTCTAAGACATCTATGCATAAATCCTCCATTATCTAACGATTTATATGCCCAGATGATGCAAGAATCATGCCATCCAAAGCTTTTTATCTCAGCAGAGCCCGTTCGTCAAGCCTCAGATCAGATCTCCCAAGAAAAAGCTTGACTATCCGCTTAAGATCAAATCAATTGCCAAAAAGCAACAATGATCTCGAAAAGGATAATCTAATGGTCGGAATCGCACTCACATACACCACTTTGGGAATAGACGCTTTACAGATTTCCGTAGAATGTGATCGTGATGGAGTGATGCAGCACAATGTAAATATCGTAGGCATGCCATCAAACTCCGTGAAAGAGAGCAAAGACCGCGTCTTTGCCGCGCTTCGCAATAGTGATCTTCCATATGCCACAGGGCGCTACACGATCAATCTCGCCCCCGCAGACATCAAAAAGGATTCGTCATCCTTGGATCTGCCGATAGCCATCTCCATCTTGATGAACAATGCCCAAGTTCCGCAGCCCATGCTCCGACAGATTGCCATCGTGGGCGAGCTCTCTTTGGATGGCAATGTTCGCGCCGTGGACGGGGTCTTGCCGATCTCGATCGCTGCAAAGCGGGACGGGGTCGAGACCCTCATTGTCCCACATGAAAATGCCGATGAAGCCGCCATCATCGACGGCATCACCGTGATCCCGGTCACATCCCTTTGGGAGACCGTGCAATACATGCGTGGTGAGGCCACCATCGAGCCCGCCAAGGTGGATCGTGACAAGATCTTCTCCGTGCTCAATGATTTCCCAGTCGATATGCACGATGTGAAGGGGCAATATCAGGTCAAGCGCGCGCTCGAAGTAGCCGCGGCAGGCGGACACAACCTCCTGATGATCGGGCCTCCCGGCAGCGGCAAGACCATGCTCGCCCGCCGTGTGCCCACCATCCTGCCTGAGCTGACCTTGGACGAAGCCCTCGAGGCCACCAAAATCCATTCCGTCGCGGGATTTTCCAAAGACTTCAAGAATGGCATCCTGACCACCAGAGCCTTCCGAGCCCCGCACCACACTATCAGCGATGTAGCACTGATCGGAGGAGGAGCCTTTCCCAAGCCGGGAGAGGTAAGCCTGTCTCATCGCGGAGTGCTCTTCCTGGACGAGTTGCCGGAGTTTAAGCGCACTGTCCTGGAGGTCTTGCGTCAGCCTTTGGAGGATGGGATGGTCACCATTGCCCGCGCCACCACCAGCCTCAGTTTTCCGGCAGAATTCATGATGATCGCCTCCATGAACCCCTGTCCCTGTGGTTATTATGGGGCAAAGATACCAAATCACAGTTGCAGCTGCGATAGCGGCTCCATTGTCAGATATCGCAATCGGGTCTCGGGTCCGCTCTTGGATAGGATAGACATCCATGTGGAGGTGCCCACCGTGGCATATGCCGATCTCGCTGCATTGCCGACAGGCGACAAATCAGCTGATATCCGAAAGAGGGTCAATGCTGCTCGTGAGATCCAGCACCGGCGTTTTGCCCAAAGCGGGATCTTCAACAACAGCCAGATGAGTAGCAAGATGCTGCGCGAACATTGCACTTTGGACAAGCCCTCGCATGCCTTAATGCAGAATGCCATAGACAGATTGGGCTATTCCGCCCGAGTCTTTGACCGCATCCTCAAGGTCGCACGCACTATTGCGGATCTGGAAGGCGAGTCAAAGCTTAGTAGCGATCACATCTCAGAGGCGATCCAGTATCGCAGTCTGGATAGAAAATATTGGACATAAAAAAGAGAGGAACAATGCCTAGGATAATCATCATATCTGCCATCATAGCGCTGATCATTTTTGTGTCAGCCTGCAGTAAAAACAAAGCTGAATCCCCTATCGATAGCCCCCAAATGGAAGATGCTACAGCCCAAACCCCTTCAGCGGGCTCAGGACTCACTTCCGCCCAAGCTGCTGCCGCGGAAGTCGGTGATTACGCCGCCACGCAGAGCAATCATTTCAGCTTCAAGCTCTTTCGGGAGCTAAATCATAAGCCGGGGAACATCTTCTTTTCTCCATATAGCATCAATGCCGCCTTGGGCATGACCTATAGCGGAGCCAAAGGTGCCACTGCTGATGAAATAGCCGAAGTGATGGGCTATAGCCAAAGCCCGGATGATCAGCACCGGATATTGGGCAAAAACCAAGCTGACCTACTGTCCTATGCCGAGAAGAATCCGCTCGAGCTCAATGTGGCAAATGCCATCTTTTCTGCCGCGCCCAATGCACCGTATCTCAAGAGGGGATACATCAATCTGCTCAGAGAATCCTTTGCCGCAGAACTCTTTAACCTGGATTTTAGCAAAGCGCAAGAGAGCAGCGACTTCATCAATGAATTTGTCTCTAAAGCCACCAATGATCGCATTCGGGACATGATGACAAAAGCCAAGCTCGAGAAGATCGGCGACGGTATCGTGCTCATAAATGCCGTCTATTTCAAGGCAGATTGGCTACAAAAGTTTTCCCCAAAAGATACTCGTGAAGACAGATTCTACCTGGATCCGAATCGTCAGAAGACCATGATGATCGACATGATGCATCAAAAGGCCAGATTTGGCTATGGCAAGATCCCCGGCTATGAGATCCTCGAAATGCCCTATGCAGCCGAAGATATGAGCATGGTAATGATCCTGCCCGAGAGGATGGAAACTCTTGAAAAAGAGCTGGATGAAGAGCTCTTTGATAAGCTCATGGATGCTTTGAAGATCCAAGAAACCCGTGTCTTTATCCCTCGATTCAGGATGGAAGAAAGCCTCGATGCGCTCGGAGACAGCTTCCAAAGCCTGGGCATGCGCAGCGCCTTTGATCCCGATCTGGCGGATTTCTCTGGAATCATGAGCGTGGATAAGGCACGCAATCTCTATATCTCCTCCATCTCGCACAAAGCCTTTTTGGAAGTCAAAGAAGAGGGCAGTGAAGCTGCCGCTGCCACGGATGTATCCTTTGCGGTCACCAGCTTCCAGCCACCATCCGAGATCCCCGTATTCCGTGCGGATAGAGCATTCGTCTTAATGATCATCCACCGCCCCAGCCGGCAGATCCTTTTCATGGGCAAGCTCATCGAGCCTGCTCCCGCCGACTAAACAGAGCAGTCATTTCCGGGGGTGAGAAGCCCCCGGTTTTTTGTGCCCGGGCAAAAAGCCATTGACAGATTTTCGCCCCTATCTGAAGTGGTATCTGCTTGAGAGATATGCGCTTCAGGCAAGAAACGACACAAAGAAGGAAAATACAATGGACATCAGTAAAAGCTATTCACCACAGGAAATTGAGAAAAAATGGTATCAGCACTGGGATGAGAAGGGCTATTTTGCCCCTCGTGGCGAAGGCGAAGCCTTCACGCTCCTGATCCCTCCACCCAATGTGACGGGAATCCTGCATATGGGACACGTGTTAAACAACACCCTTCAAGATGTCGTAGTCCGGTTTTGGCGCATGCAAGGCCGTCCCACCCTCTGGCTTCCGGGGGTTGATCATGCCGGAATCGCCACCCAAAACATGGTCGAAAAACAGCTTGCCAAAGAAGGCAAGACCCGCCATCAGATCGGACGCGAAGCGCTCGTGGAAAAGATCTGGGAGTGGAAACACGAAAAAGGCGGCATCATCATCGATCAGCTCAAGCTCTTGGGCGCATCCTGCGATTGGTCGCGCCAGCGTTTTACCATGGACGAGATGCTCTCTCGCGCCGTGAAAGAGGTCTTTGTCAGCCTCTATGAAGATGGTCTCATCTACAAAGGAAAATACATCATAAATTGGTGCCCGCGTTGCGTCACCGCATTGGCAAATGACGAAGTGGAACACAGCGACGAAAAAGGCAAGCTCTGGCATATCCACTATCCCTATTCCGATGGTGAAGGCCGCGTGACCGTTGCCACCACTCGCCCTGAAACCATGCTCGGAGACGTGGCAGTAGCCGTCAATCCCTCCGACAAACGCTATCAAGATCTTGTCGGCAAGGATCTCATACTCCCGCTCACCGGGCGCAAAATCCCCGTGATCGCGGATGACTATGTGGACAAAGATTTTGGCACCGGCTGTGTAAAAGTGACTCCCGCCCACGATCCCAATGACTTCGAAATCGGCAGACGCCACGACCTGGCTCAGCTCTTGGTGATTGACGAACACGGCGTCATGAACGAAGAAGCCGGGGAAGAATTCGCCGGGCTGGATCGCTATGAAGCCCGCAACAAAGTCCTGACTATGCTGCAAGAGCAGGGGCTCCTGGCAGACACTGAAGATCACGAACACGCTGTGGGACACTGCTATAGGTGCGACACCGTGATCGAGCCCTATCTCTCAGATCAATGGTTTGTGAAGATGGAGCCGCTGGCTCGCGAAGCCATCGCCAAGGTCGAATCCGGCGAGATCCGTTTCCAGCCTGAGCGCTGGACCAAGGTCTATATGCACTGGATGAACAATATCCGGGATTGGTGCATCTCCCGTCAGATCTGGTGGGGACATCGCATTCCCGCTTTCTATTGTGAGGATTGCGGCGAGATGATGGTCGCCAAAGAACAGCCTGAGATTTGCAGTAAATGCTCATCAACAAAGCTACGCCAAGATGAAGACGTTCTGGATACCTGGTTTTCCAGCTGGCTCTGGCCCTTCTCCAC
>Ga0334898_1002616_pt1 | contig 16151 bp, 10 predicted proteins | sample GraSluR3_MG_10_FD_207228 | JGI IMG/M metagenome (GOLD analysis project Ga0334898, IMG submission 207228) | Sludge microbial communities from methane-producing bioreactor in Wageningen University, Netherlands - Granular Sludge_3_08-R3 | ecosystem: Engineered > Bioreactor > Anaerobic >... | reverse complement strand
CATTAATGATCTTCATAGGGTCAGTCCAGATCTGACCATGGGCGGGTGCGATCATTTTGATTTTATCAAGTAATTCCAGCTTTTTAACTTCATCAAACTTACGCAGCACCAGCATGGATGCAGGGGTAATCAGATTAGCATAGAATTTCTGGGCAGCATTCATCAGCAAATATTCAGGTATTTCATGGTCATATCTTTCCCTTAAACAGAGGTGCTGACCAAAAGCATCATTGGAAAACAGGATCCCCTCATCTAATAAGAGGGTGAACATGCTGTCAGGCCAGTGAAGCATCTTAGCATCCAGGAAAGCAAGGGTGCGACCACCCACTTCCAGGGTATCACCAGTTTTAACTGGATGGAAATCCGCACCCTCCAATACTGGGTAATGCTGTTTTAAACCATTAATTGCCACCTGACTGCAGTAAATGGGTGCATCTGGGAAACGTTTGTGAATCTCGCTGAGGGAACCACTATGGTCACGTTCAACATGGTTTTGAATTATTACATCAAGTTTTAACTCTCTACCCTCCTTTCTAAAGGCATCTTCCACCCTTCCCCATAACTGTGCAGAGGAACCAGGATAGGTGTTATCAATTATAACTACTTCATCTTCTCCAAAAACTAAATAAGCGTTATAAGTAGTCCCTTTCAGGGTGTAACCATGATAACTGCGAATATCCCAGTCCATAACCCCAATCCAGTACACACCTTCACCTATTTTAACCGCATCTGCTTTCATCATTTCCCTCCATTCTTGACGTTAAGATTTAACATTAGTACCAACTAGACAGTATATGACATTGGTTCAATATATTTTTTATTACCAACCATTCCTTTAAAAATTCTTCTAAAATAAGTTATATCCATAAATAAGGCCATGTTCCTTCATAAAACAGATAAAACAAATAATAATCAAATTTAAAGTGATGAACTCACGGAAAACTAGGCAGATGTTGAAATAGTGATGTTAGGTTGATGGTGAGTTAGTATTGAATTACTGGAGGGGTGATGTACTGGGTTTGAAATGGGAATTTTGAAAAATCGTAACCTTAAAATACCAGCAAAACCAACAATAACTGGGCTAGACTGGAGGGTCAGGGGTCCTCTGTAAGCGCACATCCCCTATATGGTGCAGTCGAAGTTCAAAGGGCGGCAATTTGAATAGTTGTTGGCCCAGAATCTCAGCGTAGAAACCTCGTCCCACAGGATTAGTGGTGGCTGAGTTCCAGCTGGAGGGCTGGAATCAACAGTCTTAATCAGGGGAACGGGTCAGGTCTGGAAAGAAGCAGCTCTACCCTGAACAGCTAATGCTTGCGGAACAACGGGGCGGAGCTGAAGTTCTGGATCACCAGCAGCTACGAGAGTTGTCCACCTTTGGACATGCCCACTTCAAACTTTTAAAAAAATTTGATCAAAAACAGATAGTATATCTAACTATGGAATTAATGTGGAATAAAAAAACCGGATATCAAAAATTAGTTTACAAAAGATTAGGATGAATACTTATCTTGTCTTTGAAGTACTAAATTAAACCTTTAAATAGTAGATTAAACAATGTTTTGATCACCCACTTTTTTGATATTAAATACATAAATCATTGCAGGGGTGGCCCAGCCTGGTACGGCGTGGGACTGCTAATCCCATGATCCTTTGGATCACGCGGGTTCAAATCCCGTCCCCTGCGCTTTATTTTAACAGAATAAGTATTTTTTATTCTGAATTATTTTCTTCTAAAACCATTTCCACAAATTCCACAGGCATGGAAGACTTTTCAGATATTTCATCAGTAGAAAAACCCTGGGCAGCAAACCTCTTTATCACAAAATCCAGTGGCTCCCCCACCTCAATAATATAACCATCAGGATCATAAAAACGCATCACCCTCTGCCCCCATGGTTGTTCACGAATAGGGTGAACGAATTTGCCACCAATGGACTTTATTTTTTCCTGAATGCCATCTAGATCTTCAGATTCAAAATATAACTCCATAAAATTCTTCTCAGAATCTGTGTTTATAGTTGAAGATTCTCCTAAAAGCCCCTGGTAATGTTGAACATCGTGAATGGCAAAACCGCCCTTAAAGGCCACATTTGCCCCATGATCTATTTCAACTTCCTGATTTAAGATCTCTTCATAAAATTTTCTGGACTTTTCAATATTCTGAACAGTGATTAAAGGACAAATATATTTTAATTCCATCTTTTATTCCTCCCAATTTAAGTTTTTTTTTATCATAACAATCCTAAACTCATAAAAATCTTAAATATCCATTAATTCTGCCACAATAAGATAATAACCTGCTAATCCCTTCCATTTTCCCCAGGTACTGGCAATTTCCCGAACTTCTTCAGAAGATATGTCCCCACCATCCAGGTAGAAGTGGGATATTGTTCTTTGCAATCCAACATCATCAGCTGGAATAGCATCTAATCTACCCAATCCTCTAAGTAATGCCAGTTCAGCAGTCCAAACACCAACTCCCCTTATTTTATTTAATTCCCTAATCATTTCATCGGTGGTAGCCATCTTTTGGATGTTATCTAAATCCAGATCCTGGTTTACAATGTTCAAGGATAAATCACGAATATATTCAGCCTTTCTAAAACTCAGACCACAATCGCGAAGTTTCTGAAGATCTAAATATGCTAAATCTTCAGGTGAAGGATAGGAGAAATATTGCTTACCATATATTCCGATAGATAATCCAAAACGTTTTATGAAACGGTTTTCAATATTATGGGCTGCCTTTAAAGATATCTGCTGTTCTATTATGGAATCCACCAGAGACTCAAATAGTGTTGAGGTTATGGGATTCTTCAGCCCATAAAGCTTGTTGGTGATTTGATTCATAATTTTATCCTTTTTAATGTAAGCATAAAAAGGATGAAGATCTAGGCTTAAGTTGAATATTTTATGGACCAGAGGCGGAATATTATTCAGGAGATCAGAAGATAACTCTTCTTCTGATTCCAATTCAACTTTAAGTTCAGGATTTTCCACATCACCAGTAGATTCAATATATAAAAAAATTAGTTTCCCTTTAATATTTATAACCTGCCAGAAATGATTATCAGCATATTTTTTTATATTCTTATCTCCATCAGAAAATATTCTGCAACTAAGATCAAAATCAAATGGTGCCCTGGCCTTTATATTGAAACTGGACTGATACATTTTATTTTACACCATTCATAAGCTTTCTAATAAACATCATGTGCGGTGTGTAAAATTACTCTTTAAGACTAAAAGTTTTAATCAGTTAATTAATGGTTTGCATTTTTCCAATGGCATTTCCCAGTCTCTGCATACCTTCAACAATCTCTTTTTCACTGCTGTTAGAGAAATTCAGTCTCATGGTATTGTGCTGGGGATGGGCAGTGTAGAAAGCATCACCAGGAACAAAGGCCACCTTTTCTTGGATAGCATATTCAAATAAATCCAGAGAAGACATGCCTTCCGGTAGAGTCACCCACAGGAACATTCCTCCCTCTGGTTTTGTATGTTCAACCTCACTGGGCAGGTACTCCTTAATAGATTGAACCATCTGGTCCCTCTGGGACTTATATAACTCTCTTATCTTCTGAATATGTGTATCCACATCATTGTCCAGGAGGTACTGGTAAACTATCCTCTGGGTGAAGTAGTTGGAATGAAGATCTGAAGCCTGTTTGGCAGTAATGAGTTTTTCCATGATCTCGGGGGGAGCTACAATCCAGCCCATCCTCATCCCAGGGGAAACGATCTTGGAAAAAGTCCCGAAAAGGATAGAATCAGGCAGATATGATTTGATGGGAGGTATATCTTCACCCATAAACCTTATATCTCCATAAGGGTTATCTTCAACCAGAATAGTGTCATGTTCTGTTAGAATTTCTGCAACTTCCTTCCTTTTATCCCTAGAATAGGTTATCCCGGTAGGATTCTGGAAACTACTAACACTGTAAAATAGCTTTATTTTTTCAGTTGAAAGCAGGTTTTCCAGGGCTCTGGTGTCAACACCATCATCCATTAAGGGCACAGAATAAAATTGTGGTTCATATAAGCCGAAAGCCTGTATAGCCGCCAGATAAGTGGGTCGCTCCATGACCACCCCATCATCAGGGTTTAAGAAAACTTTTCCCACCAGATCCAGGCACTGCTGAGAACCATTGGTTATAAGAATATCATCTGCATCCACCTTTAGATTTTGAAGGGCATATCTTTTTGCTATGAGTTCCCTGAGAGGACCATAACCCTCAGTGGTACTGTATTGGAGAACTTTTTCTCCTTCTTCTGTTAAAACCTTGGATGTTGCATTTTTAATGGCATCAACAGGGAATGAGTGGGGGTTGGGAAGTCCACCTGCAAAGGAAATTATATCAGGATGTTCAGTAACCTTCAAGATTTCCCTAACAAAGGATCGGGGTATCTTATTCATGCGACTGGCGAATGGGTAATTCATAACTACTTCCTCATAAACTATCAAATTAAATTATTTTATCTTAAAATAAAATATTCTTCACTGTATACTTCAGGGTATGATACTATTATAATATATTGGAAAGAGATTAAATCCCCCTAATTTAAAGAGTAGATTAAAGTCACCCCATAATTAAGGAGGATGGGATCCTGGGAAACATCTAAAGAAAGGAAAGTTTCCCATAAGAAACACATCTCCCCTAGGAAACTATTCAAATGCCTACTCTTTTTTCGTCCTATTTTTCCACCATTTAAATCCTTCAAACCATATTACACTCAGGAAACCGGCCAGCATGCATAGTAAAATCTGCTCCAAGTTAAGGGGGCAGAACTGGAAGAGTTGTTGTAGGGGTGGGAAATAGAGTATCATGGCCAGGAATAAAATAGCACCACCAAGCACCCACCACAGTGCTTTGTTGGGTGATCTGAGAGTTTGGATGATGGTACGGGACCAGGAACGATTGGTGAGTATCAGGGCCAGGTTGGCGAAGATCAGGGTGGTGTAACTGAGGGTACGGGCACTGGCATCTCCCTGGGCATTTAAACTTAAAAGGTAAACTAATAACACCACCAAGAGAACTATTATTCCCTGCAAAATACTCATTCCAATGGTTTCCCTGTTAAAAAGAGCTTCAGAAGAGCTGCGGGGAGGACGGTTCATAACATTCTTTTCAGCAGGTTCGGCCTCGAAAACCACTGAACAGGCAGGGTCAATGATCAGTTCCAAAAACACAATCTGCACTGGGAAGAGAACCAGGGGCCACTGGAATATCACGGGTAAAAGTGACATCCCTATAATGGGAACATGCACTGCAAAGATATAGGCAACGGCTTTTTTAAGGTTATCATAGATACGGCGACCCATCTTCACCGCAGCCACAATAGATGAAAAATCATCTTCCAGTAAAACCAGGGAAGATGCTTCTCTGGCCACATCAGTACCTCTTCCACCCATACTTATTCCTATGTTGGCTGATTTAAGGGCAGGAGCATCATTAACTCCATCCCCAGTCATGGACACTATTTCTCCATTGGATTTAAGAGCCTCCACCAGACGGAGCTTCATCTCTGGCACCATACGAGCAAAAATGTTAACATCCTTAACCCGTTCAGAAAGAGTCTCATCATCCATCTCATTTAGTTCATCTCCGGTTATGACTCTGTCTGGTTCAGTAAGCCCTATTTTCTTGGCAATGTTCCTGGCAGTTCCAGGGTAATCTCCGGTGATCATCACCACCCTGATACCGGCCTGGTAACATTCCTGCACAGCCTGAGGTACCTCTTCACGCACTGGGTCCAGGAATCCCACTAAGCCCAGAAATTCGAAGTTAAAGTCATGCTGTTTTCCAGGGAGATCTGCTTTTTTAAAGTATGCCCTGGCCACTCCAATTATCCTTAAACCCGCACTGGCCATGGTTGATATTTGAAGGGTTAATTTTTCCATTTTATCTGGAGGCAAGTGGCAAAGATCCGCCACAGCTTCAGGAGCACCTTTAGCAGCTATAATGTAATCTTCACCATCAGGAGATTGCCATACATGAGACATAGCCAGGAGTTCCTGGGATAATGGATACTCATGCACCAGTTGCCAGTCTTCATGTAAATGTTCAGTTTTCTGAAGGGTTTTGCTGCCGAACTCCTTTAAAGATTTCTCCATAGGATCAAAAGGGTCTCTTTGACTGGCCAGGATACTGAATTCAATGAGTTCATGGAACTCATCTGGAAGATGGTCAGTTTTAAGAGAATCCACCTGATAAAAATCATTTCCATTCATGATTTTAGCAACTGACATTTGATTCAAGGTTAAAGTCCCGGTTTTATCCACACATAATGCTGTAGTGGAGCCCAGGGCCTGGATAGCATGGGAACGCCGTGTAAGTACCTGTTTCTGGGATATTCTCCAGGCACCCAGTGCCAGGAATATGGTTAAAACCACCGGGAACTCTTCTGGGAGGATGGCCATAGCTAGGGTTATACCTGCCAGGAAACCGTTAAGCCAGTCTAAGCGGGTGAGACCATAGATCACCACCACTACAGCACAGAGGAAAACTCCTACCATGGCAAAATTACGCACCAGTGTTCGTGTTTCCTTCTGCAAGGAGGTATCCTCAGTTTCCAGAGTCTGGAGCCTTTTACCAATACGGCCCATTTCAGTATTAAGGCCTGTGGACATCACCTGGGCTGCTCCCTGTCCCTGCACCACCAGGGTTCCAGAGTAGACTGAGGGAAGACCATCACCACCCGGAGGATGCATTTCCATAACTCCCCCACAATGAACTTTACGCACAGGAACAGACTCCCCAGTTAAGAGTGACTCATTGATAAGGAGGTTACTGCAGGATAATACCACTGCATCTGCAGGTACCCGGTCACCCTCCTTAAGGATGATAACATCATCAGTGACCACTTCTCTACCTGCAATCCTCTCCTCCTGCCCTTCGCGTATTACCAGAGCACGGGGGCTGGAGAGGTCCCGCAAGGCATCCAAGGTGCGTTCAGTTTTACGTTCCTGGTAGAAAGTGATACCCATAATCACAAAAACAAAGCCCAGAAGCATCAGTGCTTCCTGAAGATCTCCTAAAACTAAGTAAATGATGCCACAAGCAATTAAAAGGAGGAACATTGGTTCACGAACTACTTCCAGAATAATGGTTAAAATTGATCTTTTTTCAGCGGATGGAAGCTCGTTATATCCTTCTTCCCTTATTTTAAGGGCAGCTTCTTCCTGTGAAATTCCCTTTATATTTTCAATGTCCAGTTCATTTGCCAAAGGCTTACCTCCATATGAGATGGAATTTTCTCTTTTGAGTTTATGTAAATATGAAAGGGACCATATATATCTTTTTCCCATAATTAACGTGTTAGGATTCCCTAATTCCCTTAAAAAGAATGTTAGGGTTATCTAATTTTTTGTAGGGTTGCCTAACATTGGAAAAAATAGAAAATTAGTTAGAGGGGATTGGAAATTTAAAGATTAGAATGAAACTAGTTAGGGATGATTAGAAATCCGGTGATCAAAAGGAAACTAGTTAGGGGGATGATTAAAAAATAGGGATTAAAAAGGAAGATAGTAAGATAATAAGGAATTGGGGGATAAAAAAGAAATAATTGGGGGGGGTTACTAGAAATCCAGAGATTCCAACCGGTTCATAGCTTCTTCCAGATCCTCATAGGAAGTTGCATAGGATATGCGGAAGTGTCCTTCACCATATTTACCGAAAGAAGTTCCAGGAACCAGCACCACATCCTTTTTCAGGGCTTCTTCCACCAACCTTTCTGGATTATCTATGGAGGGGAATACGTAAAAAGCTCCCTGTGGTTCTCTACAGTTGATTCCCATACCTCGCAGTCTTCCCACCACCAGGTCCCTTCTTCTTTTAAACTCTTTCACCATTTCCTGCACACTGTCCTGAGGCCCTTGAAGGGCTGCCAGGGCAGCTTTTTGGGATAGAGATGTTGCACAGGTAACAGTGTACTGATGTACCTTTAGGAGTTCTTCTGTTATTTTGGGGGGTGCTGCCAGGTATCCTATGCGAAAACCAGTCATGGCATAGGTCTTGGAAAATCCATTAATGGTTATAACATTATCTGAGTAACATGCAGGACTGTAGTGTTTCTTACCATAAATGATCTTTTCATAGATCTCATCAGAAATAAGAATGAGGTTATGGTCATTAGCAATATCTGCTAGGCCCTTAACATCTTCCTTTTTAAGCACACCACCCGTAGGATTGCCGGGTGAATTCATTATAATGGCCTTGGTATGGGGAGTTACCTGTTCCAACACCTCTTCAGGTATCATCCTGAAATCATTTTCATCCTTGAGGTGTGCTCGGACAGATTTACCTCCAGATATTTTTACACAGGCATCATAAGCTACAAAACCAGGATCAGGAATAATAACTTCATCCCCTTCCTCTATAAGTGCATTGGCACTGGAGTATAATGCACCACTGGCCCCTACTGTAACTATAATTGATTCAGGGGTGGTGGGGATGTGATTTTCAGTCTGTAATTTATGGGAAATAGCTTCCCTCAGTTCAGTGATCCCTGTGTTACCTGTATAATGGGTGAATCCCTCTTCAAGGGCTTCTTTAACTGCTTCGCGGATATGAGGTGGGGTGTCGAAGTCTGGTTCACCCAGTGCCAGGTTGATGGAGTCCTCCCCCACCATATCAAACATTTTCCGTATTCCAGATAGATCAATGGACTCTACTCTTTTAGCGGGTTTCATGATAATTACCTTAAGAAGTTGAACTTTAATTATTTTGAAAAATGGTTCTATTTTTACAATTTAATTATGGATGGTAATTTATTTTATGATTATTCCTGGAAGGTAGTTTACTTATACATTTACTGGAAGGTAACTTAGTTCACCATTTTTTTTATTTAGTTGAAAAGATTAAAACACCTTACTTTTATTTTTAAAATAGTTATCTTACCATTTTTTATTCTTAAAGGATTATAAAATGAAATATTATGCAGAACTTAAAAAGGGAACTTGGCCTTTTTGATGTGATCAACCTGGTAGTTGGAACCATAGTTGGTGCTGATATTTATATTGCAGCTGCTTTTGGAGCAGGTTATTTAGGACCTTCTTCTATCTTTGCCTGGTTAATAGCAGGTGTAATGGCAATTACCATTGCATTATGTTTTGCTGAATGCTCCTCACTTTTACCAAGAGTGGGAGGTCCCTATGCCTATGCTAAAGAGGTATTCGGAAATTTCACAGGATTTATGGTGGGATGGGCTCTTCTAATAGCATCATGGAGTGCTATTGCAGTTTTTCCCCTGGCTTTTGTTGCTTATCTGTTATATTTTTATCCTTCCATGCCTCAATGGATGCAGATACTGATTAAAATTGTTTTTGTATTCTTCTTAACCATTATAAACTATTATGGGGTTAAAGAAGCTGGAAAAGCTAATGATATTCTGACTATTCTAAAACTGGCACCTATACTGCTTTTCACACTCTTTGGTATTGTATATTTTTTATTCAACCCGGCTTTATTCATCTCTAATTTCACACCACTGGCACCCCTAGGTTTTGGAGGGATGGGCAGTGCCCTGGTACTCATATTCTGGGCATATGTTGGTTTTGAACTGGTTACAGTGCCATCTGATGAAATCAAAAATGCGAAAAAAACCATTCCCAAGGCCATAATTTTAGGGATGGGTATTATAACTCTATTCTACCTGGTAACTAACCTGATTATTTTAGGGTCAGTACCCTGGGTGCAACTGTCCCAGAGCTCCGCACCTTTATCTTTAGCTGGAAGTGCTCTTTTAGGTGGTTTCGGAGCAATATTGCTAACAATAGGGGCTTTATTTTCAATTTCAGGTTCAGATGAGGCAGGTATACTTTCATCTGCCCGTATACCTTATGCTATGGCTGGTGATGGTCTTTTACCTGAATTTTTTGCCAGGGTTCATCCTAAATATGGAACTCCCTATGTGGCACTTTATGTGCAGGGTTTGGTAACCCTTCTGGCAGCAATTTTTGGCAATATCAGTCAACTGATCATATTATCTGTTTTCACCCTTCTTTTCTGCTACTTAGTGACCTGTTTAGCTGTGTTTCCACTTAGAAAAAAATATACAGGGGGTATTAAACTTCCCTGGGTGGTTCCGGTGCTGGGTGTGATTATTTCATTATACATGATGACGCAGTGTAACTTGCATCAAATAATGGTGGGGTTGTTGTTTATGGTTTTAGGAATACCAGTGTTCCTTAGATATGCTCCTGGAAAGGAGATAGATTATGTTAAAAGAGATATTGCATTGGGTAGGGGTATTTTCGCCAGGTGGATGAAAGTTCCAGATAGGTTCCTGGTCCATTTTTTAAGACGCCTGACAAGTTTAATCTGGAAAATCAGGTCAAAATTTTAGATGTTAAAGGTAAAAACTATAATTATTAGTAATCAAGTTAGGGGCAGGAACTAAAAATTATAATATTCCTATTAGGGGCAGGAACCACAGTGATAACAGCCGAAAGTTTCACACCATGGGGTTAAATCGCCTTTTAACCTGCTTTGTTAATAGGTTTTATTTTATGTTCATTTTTTATTTTATTAGTAAACATTTTTAGTAATATATAATGGTTTTTAGTAATTATATGGCTAAATATTCAGTTAAGTATTTTTATTAATAATTAATAGTTATATCTTGTACAATATTAATTATGGAATTCATTTATTTTCGTGGAATAATTGTGGGAGAAAAATAGTTATGGAAAGAATTAAAAATCAAAGGTATTTAATTCTTGTTTTGATGTTATACCTGTTTTTTTCCGTCATTTTATTTTCGCATTATCAATATATTATCAATCCAGATGGAATATCATACATTAGCATTGCCCAAAATTATGTTAATGGGCACATTTCTTACGCAATTAACGGTTATTGGAGTCCGTTATATTCGTGGCTTTTAATTCCTTTTATATTACTATGGAAAGTAAACTTAGGTAATATAATTGCAACGAAAATATTAGCTATTATTATAGGATTGTTCACATTAATAGCAATTTATTTGATTTTAATAAAATTACATTTGAATAATTATCTAAATACTGTTATTTTATTAGCATTCATTCCAATAATGCTTTATTTTACTTTTCAGTTTATTACTCCTGATTTGTTAGTTGCTTGTCTTCTTTTATATTATCTTAATTTTTTAATGGATGAGAAATATAGGAAAAAAGAGTATATGGGACTTTTAACAGGTTTTTTTGGAGTGTTAGCTTTTTTAGCAAAAAGTTATGTGTTTTTCTTTTTTTTAATTCACTTCATTTTTACTAATCTATTTTATGTGAAAAATTTCCCCTTGGATAAAGGAAATATTAAAAAAAATCTATTATGGGGTTTGTCAATTTTTTTAGTTATCAGTGGTATTTGGGTAGGTGTTATAAGTGAAAAATATGGGGTAATTACAATTGGAACAACAGGGTCTTATAATTATGAATTAGTGGGCCCAGAATCTGATGGTCATGCAATGTTCTATAAAGGACTTATAACCCCTCCTAATGAATTTTCAGTAAGCGCATGGGAGGATCCCAGTTATTTTCAACTAAAAAAATGGAACCCATTGGAATCAACAGAGAATTTTATCCACCAAATCATGATTATTTTAAATAATTTTTATAATATTGTCTTAATTTCACTGTATTTATTATTCGTACCATTTTTTTCTATTCTGCTGGCATTATTTTTATTTTTCAAATCAAATGAAAAATCTATCAAAAATAACGTAATCTTTATTTTAGGGACCATAATCCTATATATTGGAGGATATATTCTTATAATAGTTGAAGGAAGATATTTATGGTTCAGTTTAATATTATCTTTTATATTGGGATTTTATTCTTTAAACGAGTTATATAATCAAAATGATATTAAACTAAACTTTTTCAGGGCAAGTATTATTATTATGGTAGCAGCGTTGGTTTTTTACCCATTATTGTTTTTTATGTATTATAATCCATCTTTAGGATATTATGAAACAAGTTTAGCTTTGAAATCCCACGGAATTGAGGGTAACATAGCATCTAATGACCAATGGGAAATTATGGATTATTTGAGTTATTATTTGGATAGTAGATTTTATGGTGTTACCACGCATCAGTCCGATTCTGAATTGAAAGAAACATTAAATTTTTATCAAATTGATTATTATTTTGTTTGGGGGGAATCTGGGGAGTATTCTTCAAAGGGCTTCATAGGGGAACTTGTGTATAAAAATCAATATTTCGAAGTATTTAAAGTAAATAACAGTTATTGATATAACTTTATGGACAGGCTCCACAATTGTAACATCCAAAGATTTCACACCAGGGGGTTAAATCACCTTTTAATGCTTTTTCATATTCATTTAGAAGGAATTCATCAGTGACTCCCACATCTATATTTTTCCAGGGGAATTCACTCTCCATAGTCCAGTGGGAGGTTAATTTTTTCCATTTTCTCAGGGGAACTTGTTTCTGGGATGATTCTTCAATAACATCTCCTAAGTTAGCGTTTCCCATGGAGAGGATGTATTGTATCAGAGATTTGTTGGGATTTTCCACCTTGAAGTGTCTGTTTTTAACATTTTTTTTCAGATATTTAACCTTGGTTTTTATATCTTTAAGGTTGAAATCAGCCCACTGAAAGGGGGTGTGTGGTTTTGGTATGAATGGGTTGATGCTTATTCGGACAGAATTAGGGTGAGGGGCCATAACTTCAAGATCCCTTATGAGATTTAACAGATCTTCTGTGTCTTCATGTGTTTCCGTTGGTAGTCCTATCAGGAAATATAGTTTAACATTGAAGTTCATATCAAAGGCGGTTTCCATGGTCCTCTGAATATCTTCATCACTAATGGGTTTATTCACCACTTTTCTCAGTCTCCAGATGGATTCAGGGGCAATGGTAATGGTTTTAAGTCCACTTTCCTTTAAACTTCCCAGAAGATCCTTAGAGATGGATTCAACACGTAAAGATGGGGTGGTAAGTTGAAAACCACGCTGGAGTAGTTCACGACATAATTCTTCAATGTGCGAGTAATCAGAAACAGCTCCCCCAATAAGGGCGATCTTGTCCAGTCCAGTGGCTTTCCTACCTTCCTCTGCAGTACGAATAAGGGTTTTAATATCTGCTTCTCTACGTGGTCGGTAAAGACATCCGGCCATGCAGAAACGACAACCACGGGCACATCCTCGACTAACCTCCAATAGAAATGATCTTCCAAATGCAGGGGTCAGTCCTTTATCATCTGTTTCCGGGTAAACCTGTTTTATGGGACGCCAGGCATCATTCATATCATCTACCTGGACTAATTTGACCTTGTTATCTGGAATGTACACACCATCCACATCCAGGAAGGCATCAATATCCCTGCGAGGGTAGTCTAATTCACCCAGTTTATCCAGGAATTCAGGTAGGATAACTTCACCATCTCCCACCAGGAAAAGATCAATAAAACGAGTCATAGGCAGAGGATTGGAACTGGCACAGGGACCACCAGCTATAACCAGTGGGTCATCTGGTCTGCGATCTTCTTTCCGAAGATTTAAACCCCCTTCACGGAGCATTTCCAGAACATGAGGGTAATCCTGCTCATACTGGAGTGAAAAACCCACCACATCAAAATCTTTAAGGGGTGAACCTGTTTCTAAACTCTTACCATGGGGATAAACCACCCTCTCACAGTAAACATTCTCCTGATGATTCAGGAAGTCATAGATAATATGGAAACCCAGTGAAGACATGGCACTCCTGTAAAGATTGGGGTAGCATGAGGCAAAGCGAAGCCCTGCCCTGAGGGGATCCTTCACCACCACATTGTGTTCCAAAAGCATAGTTTATTATCTTACCCACCACATAATCAAGATACCTACAGTTGGTCTACCAACTGTGAAACATTCATTTCATCTTTTACTGTTATTATATTGAATAATAAATTTCAGGCAACAATTTAAGGATAATCACAAATGATACATAAAAAATATAAGAAGGTGGCAGTTGGAGGCACCTTTGACAAATTCCACCAGGGGCATCGATTACTCATAAAGAAAGCATTCCAGGTGGGTGACCAGGTACTCATAGGAGTCACTTCCGATAAATTCGGAGGAATTAAAGGAGAAATAGAACCCTGTAATGTTAGAATGTCTAATTTGAACTCTTTACTTGAAGAACAATCGAATTACATCATATCTCGCTTGGATGACCCTTATGGTGTGACTATTGATGATGAAACTATAGATGCTATTGTGGTGAGTCCTGAAACAGAACCCACAGCCTTCAAAATTAACCAGCTACGTGGGGAGAAAGGAATGAAACCCCTGGATATAATCACCATAAGTATGGTACTGGCTGAGGATGGTAAACCCATTTCATCTACCAGGATACGTAGAGGAGAGATAGATAAGGTGGGGACTATAATAAAAAAGTATGGGAAGTAAAATGAAGGTTATAGTGGGATCCCAAAATCCGGTGAAGTTAAATGCTACCCGGAATGTTTTGGATAAGATCTACCCTCAGCTGGAAATAGAAGCCAGGGAAGTGGATTCAGGAGTACCTGACCAGCCCATAGGATTGGAAATAACTATCCAAGGAGCCATCAACCGGGCTAAAAATGCTTTCAAGGAGGGTGTTGATCTTTCCGTGGGTATAGAATCCGGTCTTCTGGAAGTACCCCACAGCATAACCGGATACTTGGACTTACAATGGTGTGCTATCTATGATGGAGCTAAAACTACATTAGGGGTGAGTGCGGGTTTTGAATACCCTCCACTGGTCATAGAACAGGTTCTTAATGGTATGGAAGTGGGGGATGTGATGGATCAAGTTACTGGTGTGGACAGGTTAGGGCAAAAAACAGGTGCAGTGAGCCACCTCAGCAGAGGACTTTTAGATCGTACCGGTAACACAGAACAATGTGTGTTGATGGCTATGATTCCGAGGATGAATGAAAAATTTTATTTTTAAAAGCAGGATCTTTTGATGATATTAATGTAAAGGTGGTAAATTGTTTAAATTTGACTTCGAATTGCTTAAAAGCCATTTCTCACCACTAATCTTTCTAGTACTTTTGACAGTTATTTTAGGGCTCATAACTTACCAATGCTTCCAGATACAGCTGAACATAGGTCCAGTCTGGGATACATATGATTTACTTGCGGATGCGGCATTATTTGCTCATCAAAGTATAGGTTATTATGATTTAGTGAGGCCCCCTGTCCTTCCTTTTATCACATCTCTTTTTTTCAGAGTTGTAGGTCTATCAATATGGCCTATCATGTTAAGTGATGGATTGATATTTATATTGGGGTCTGTTGGTCTTTATTTCTTTTTGAAATTACGATTTGATAATTTAACCAGTTTTCTGGGGGTTTTATTATTTGCAACATTCCCTATTGTTCTTACATTTATCTGTTCAGGTCTCACAGATATTCCCAGTGTTTGCATTTCAATATGGGCATTTTTATTTACAGTATTGGCTGTTAAAAAAGATTCTAAATGGTTTTATCTATCATTTCCCTTAGCAATGATTGCTTTTTTGACCAGGTTCACCACTGCATTAATCATATTTCCCATGTTGTTATATCTATTCATAAATCTTAAAACCATAGAACAGAAGAAAAATATTCTAATTGGAATTCTATTTTCGTTTATATTCCTTATCCCGGTTTTCTGGTTGTTTTATATGAATTTTGGCAATCCATTTTACACTTTCTTAAACTTCTTTAGTTCCAGTTCAAGATCAGTTTCTGAAGTAAGCACTATGGTTTTCTTTTATAAACCTGATTTACTCTATTTTGTAAAATATATGCCCTCATTAATAGGTCCTCAAGCTATTGGCGTTGTTCTAGTTATCTTTTTAGGATTTTTAGCATACATTTTCCAGAATATAAGAAATAAACGAAATTTTATGGAAAATAAAAAGGAATCTTTTAAAAATTTGTTAAAGGAGAATAAAATTAGATTTTTACTTTTATTTGTATTAATAGCTATCTTTGTTTTAACCATTCAAAGGGTCCATTACTTACTTAGTGAGGTTATATTCCTTACTTTTTTATATCTGCTTTACACTTTACTCAATAAATTTAATTTCAAAAATTTAGATATGGATTTCTTATGCTTATCATGGTTCATGGTTTTTTTCATATTCCATAGTGTATATGTTATTAAAGACTACAGATACTTCATCTACATGGC
>Ga0334898_1002611_pt1 | contig 16175 bp, 12 predicted proteins | sample GraSluR3_MG_10_FD_207228 | JGI IMG/M metagenome (GOLD analysis project Ga0334898, IMG submission 207228) | Sludge microbial communities from methane-producing bioreactor in Wageningen University, Netherlands - Granular Sludge_3_08-R3 | ecosystem: Engineered > Bioreactor > Anaerobic >... | reverse complement strand
GCCCTTTTCAAGCACTGAAAATAGCATTTAATATTTCAAATATCAAAGATATTCATGAATTAATACATCATTCTGACAGAGAATGTCAATATCGAAGTATTGAATACACAAAATACCTAAAAAATAAAAGTGTAAATATAAGCATGTCAAGAAGTAGAAGACCTTATGATAATGCAGTTATAGAACGTATTAATGGAATATTAAAAGATGAATTTTTACTAGGAGAAACATTCTCAGATATACTGGCTGTAAAAAAAAACAGCGAAACGAGCAATAACTACATATAATGAGAAACGTCCACACTTAAGTTTAATGTATAAAACCCCTTCATATATTTATAAAAATAGTATTGAAAATCAGATTGCTTAAGGAAATTTAAAGATATGAATAAACAAAAAAACTGTCAACCATATTTAGGACTTGACAGAAACAAAGTTTTTAGTATTGTGTCTATTAAATCGTTTTAGTAACAAGGAGTATGATATGAAGAAATTTATTACACTAATGATCGCTTGTCTTTTCATTAATACTATCATTTTTGGTGAACTATTAGAAAAGCAAATTGAAGAGAAAAATCAAGAAGAAATGCTGACATTCATGCAATTGACAGCAAAGTATCGATTCGGGAATGATTTAAAGGTTGGGGATAAAGTAACTTATAAGAAATTGGGAGTGGAAGGACAACATTGTTCTTTAGAGGTTATTGAAAACAATAATCAAAAATTATTGATCAAAGAATATTTTGACAATATAACATACTATATTCTTTGGGATAGTAAAACAAAAGAAATATGTGATTTTTATGGTTACGATGAAGAAAAAAAACTTCATAAACCTGAATTGTTAAATGAAGAAAAATTAGCTGACAACTTAAATGAATATCGGACTCATGGCTTTTTAGACATGTTACCAAAAATAATAAAATCAGAATCAATAACTACTTTCCAAACAAGAGAAAAATCCATTCCTTGTTCAAAATATGAACTAGAACTTTCAGATGATTTTAAACAAGAAAAATCAAAAGAAAAAATCGATCAATTCCTTGAAAAAAATTCATTCTATTTTTCTTCTGAAATTCCTAAAATGATTCCATTTACATTTGTGACATTAAGTTTTGTGAACTCATTAGACTTGCTTACAACAGATGAAGGGTTTGTAAAAAATAGGAGTCTTGAACTTGCTGATTATTCGAAATAAGGAAGAATTATGAAGTTTTTATTATATTTAATTTTAACAATACTTCTAATGATCTTGGTTTCCTGCAATAATCCATATGAAAATGAAAATTCAACTTGGACAGAAGATTGGATTGCTATTATTGATATTGATGGGAACAATATTGAATACTTATATAAAGATGGCTCAAGTTGTTATTGGGTAGAAAGCAATGATGACTCTTTAAATTCTAAAATTTTAATAAGCAAATCGGATCATGTAGAAATTATGAATCAAGATGGTTCAGACAAAAAAGTTCTTTTCGAAAGTTCAGGGAATGTAGTTTGTACTAATAATTCTCAAACTTCTTTTCTTATGGTATATAATGACGACATCCTATCATCCAATATTTCCGGATCTAAATTACTCAATTTAACTAATACAAGTGACGAAGTCGAGTTTGATCCTTCTTATTCTACTTCAGATAGCCTCATTGTGTTTTCGTCATATTTTGATAATCAGGAAAAGAGAATCAATTATTTGAAATTAATGAATCTTAACAAAAAGACTGAAACGATTGTACTTGTTGATAGTACTGCAAATCTTATTAGTAAGCCTATCCTGATAAACAATGACGTGATATTTTTTTTTAAATATTATGGTAACCAAGATGATAGAAACGGACTGTATAGGTTACATATTGAGCTTAATGAGGTTGACTTCTTATTTGAGGGATATGTCTTTGATATTAAATTTAATAGATATTCAAATGAAATTTTATTAAATATTGATGAATACTTTTGTACCTTTTCTTCTGATTTAAACAAGTATGGAGATATTGACAATAGTTCCATTGTTACAAGCCCTAATGGAGAATATGTCTCTTTCAGCAGAACAAATAGTTATGCATCATTAATAAATTGGATAGATAACAAAATTATTCATATAGATCATAAATTCTACTCACCAAGTTTTAATTTATCTTCAACACAATTTGTTTGTACAGTTAAAAGAAGATATCCTGATGATTTTTAGTGAAAGGAGTGATTATGAAAAATATTATCTTTGTGTATTTTTTACTAACATGCTTTTACTTACATGCATTTAATACACAGTACACGGAAATGGATAAATTTAGCATTGAGTGGCAGCAAGCAGGTTATGATAATGGAAATAGCCAAATTCCATTGCCTAATGATATCGTTGTAATTGAGGGAACTTTGACTGCTTCCCAATTAAATGAAATAATTGCAAACCCAAGCTTAGAAGGAGGAAGTACTCCAAGTGAGAATAATATTGTACAAATTCAATTAGAACCCGGGGAGTATTTGTTCGATTCTCCTATTGAGATGCAAGATTTCGTGATTTTGAAAGGAAATCATATGTTTCGAAGAGACAGTGATGAGGATGATAGAACAATAATAAGATTTGATTTATCTGATTCAAATGACAATTGTATTGAAGTTAACAATAAAGTAAAGACTGGAATAGAAGATATCAAAATTATCCGTGAAGGTGCAGGACCGACTAATAATGAAGATTCTCAAGGTGGGCACAATATTTGTATAATGAATAATTCGACAAACTGTTGGGTTATAGGTGTTGAAAGTATTAACCCAGTAAAGCATCATTTTGACATAACAGAAAGCAATAAAATACAAGTGCAAGGGTGTTATTTCTATGGAGCTCAATCATTTGGTGAAGGTGGGTATGGGTATGGTGTGATTTGTGAAAATGGGTCATATCATTGTTTAATAGTAAATAATGTATTCAGGGAAAATCGACATGCTATGTTAGTTCAAAATTCTGCTCATCACAATGTGTTTGCTTATAATTTTGCTTCAGGTGGAAAGCAGAATAATAGTTCACTTGCTCCTGATGATTTTACTGGTGATATTGTTTGTCATGGAGAAACATCTTATGAAAATGGAGGACCATATAGGGGACCATATGAGAACTTATTTGAAGGAAATATAGTCGATTGGATGTGGGTTGACTGGTTTCATCAAAGCAATAAAAAATATAATACTTTTTTTCGTAATAAATCAAAAGATTATGGGATGATGATTTTTGGTTGGGGGGCAATTGGAACACTGATTGAAACTTTGTTTTTCATTGATATAGATAGTCATCAACCTAAGCAAAATGTAGTTAATAATTATTTGAGATGTACAAATTGGTTTTGGAGTCAAGTAGGTTTAGGTCGAACTTTTTGGGGTATTACTCCATTTGAGAAAAATACAATTGAAAAAAAATCTAATTTTTGGGGGCAACTTTACACAAGAACTTGGACTGATAATAAATACAAAAAAACAAGTTCAATTGCTTGGCTTGATGATTCATATTATTCGGAAAATAGACCTGAATTCTTTTTAAATGAAGAATTATTCTCTTTCCCGTTTCATCCTGAAAACGACAAAACTATTCCAGCTAAACAGAGATATGATGTTGGCACTAAGAAAACCTTCTCAAGATATTACGATAATAACTATTATTCTGTAAGTTATTTTTTAACAAATAAAATTGTTCCAGATGACATTCCCTCTGAGTTATTAGATAACAATAACTTGATTGTTCCCAAGGGTATTGCACTTTACATTGGGGCAGGAGTTACTTTAGAGTTTAGAGAGGGAAGAGGCATGAAGGTTTATGGTCATCTCGAAGCAATTGGAGATGTTGATGATAAAATAATATTTACAAATTTTGAGAATGATGAATGGAAAAGTATAAGTTTTTATGGATCGGGTAATTCTGTGTTGAGAAACTGTATTTTAGAAAATAGTGAAGGCTCTCTTCAAGAGTCTATGGGGGGTGCAATATACATCGAAAACAATGATGAGATTATAATTGAAGATTGTATATTAAGAAATAATTGGGCATATTTTGGAGGGGCAATAACACTTAATAACTCTGATGTTACAATAAGGAATACGATTTTTGAGGATAACGCTTCTAATTTTAGTGGTGGAGCAATTTGGAGTTTAAATTCAAGTCCTACAATAGTTAATAATTACTTTTATTACAACTATGGTCAATGGGGTGGAGCAATACGATTTCAACAACAACCTAGTAACAGCCATGCTATTGTATCAGGGAATATATTTTATATGAATGAAGCTTCAAGAGCCGGTGCAATTGGTTTATATAATGTTAATAGTGTTATTTTAATAAATAATACATTTGCCTATAACTCAGCATCAAACTGTGGAGCAGTTTATTGTGATGATTCACATATTAGTTCTTTTAATAACATTTTTTGGAATAATTATGGGAATAATGACAATCTTCAGATTAAAGGAATAGGATCAAGTAGTGCAAAACTTTATAACAATGTGATATCTAATGCTAGTAATTCTATTGATATCTCAGTAACTCATCAAACGGCTACATATTCTCAAGATCCTAGTTTCTATAGTGATGGGGGAGATGTGTTACTCATACCATCAACTTCGATAGCATTTGATAATGGCCTCAATGTTGATGGTATAAATGATATTGTGGATTTATTTATTGAATTTCCTAGTACAGATATTAATGGTAACCCTCGAATTACTGCCTCTAATGTTGATATAGGAGCATGTGAATCATATGATAGAGGTATTTTCTTAGATGATCCTGAATTAGCATTGGGAAATGTTAATCCTGATAATCCTTTAAAAGGTACTTTAAAAATCAAGAATATTCACCCTGTTAATTCATTAAATAATATTTCTTACTCACTTGAGGGAGATGTAGCAAACTATATGGAAATATCATATTGTCCAACTCAGATTCCTGCTAGCTCATATGACTATTTAAGATTTAATTTTTTCCCAACAAAAATGTATCAAAAGATTGATGGAGAAATAAAAATCAATAGCGATGATGCTTTTTTCCCTGAGATATCTATTCCAGTTGAAGCAACTTCCGGATTACATCATGGGTGGAACTGGGTTTCATTTCCTTCCGATTCTTTTCAGAATGCTGATGTTTATGATAAAATTGATCCATTTGGAATCTGTTTTGCCTCAGATGAAGGATACTTAAGATACAATACTTCAAGCGATACTTGGGAAAATGATGGATTAGATATTTTAACTAATAATAATTGTTATAAAATTCAAATGTCGAATTCTTCAACAGCATATGATTTCAGTAATTTAGGGGCTCATCCATATACTTCAAAAACACTTTATCCTAATCAACCCAATTGGATAGGATATTGGAGAACTAATAGCCAGGATTTAGATGAAGCTTTTGGAGATGATTTCGACAAAGTCATTTCAATTAAATCAGAGAATTGGTATTATGGTCCACTAGTTAATGCTAGAGATACATCATATCCAGTTACCCCAAGTAATCAAATACATCCTTTGCATTTTGGTAGAGGGTATATAGTTCAGGTTAGTGAAACAATTGAAAATTTTAATTGGAATTATTCAGGAAGTGTATTCTCAAAGAATGCAAAAGATCAAGTTAGTAACTTTAGTTTTACTACCCAAGAAGACTATAAAGTGATTGATGTAATAGGATTGGAAGAAAATGATTATGAGATAGGTGCATTTATTGACTCTACTTGTGTTGGTGCTGCTGTAGTAGAAGATAACCAAGCTCAAATTCTAGCTTATACTGATGGAGTGAATCGAGGCAAGCAAGTTATATCATTTAAAGTTTTCTCTAATAATCGAAGTAAATCTGTTGAAGAGTATTTGATTTACAACGAAAAAAATAACACATTTGAAAGGAGTAATCTGAACTCGCTAAATTTAGATTATAATTTGATTTCACTATCACACGATTTTTCGAATAATGAACAAATTCCTAATGTTTCCTTCTTGAGAGGGAACTACCCAAATCCCTTTAATCCAACGACATCAATTTCTTTCTTTGTTCCTGAGAAAAGTTATGTTAAGATTTCTATCTACAATATAAAAGGACAGATAGTAAAAAAGCTTACCTCCCAAGAATATGACAGCGGAAATCATACATTACTTTGGAATGGAAATAATAATGAAAATCAACCTGTTTCTTCAGGTGTATATTTCTATAATCTTTCAATAGATGGTAAAATAGAGGATGTGAAAAAATGTCTTTTGTTGAAATAAAAACGGTCTTGTCTTATTCTCTTACATTGCTTAGAATATTTTTGTTTAAATCTTTAGTTCTGAAATTGTTTATATCTCTTGAACTCATTTTAGGATCGATAATAACAAAAAAATCAGTTTTATGTTGAAAATATTATTTAAACTTAATCAATCTTCACTTTCTAAAACCTTTCAATAAGGAGTTTATCAAGCAGGTTAGCTATTGTGTATGTTTCTAAAATTAAAAACTTGTGTAATAAAAACTGCAAATAAAAATGTCAATATTTAAATATTATTAAATAAAAATAATTAATAGAGAAAATGAAGGTTAGATGATTACAAAAAAAAGAATAACTTAGAATGGGAATCATTTGATTGGAATACAGAATTAACGAATGTATATAGTCCTGAATAAGTTGACACTATTATGAAGGATAAATCCAATAAATCCTTTATGAATATCAAACAAAAAAAAGGAGTCAAATTCATTAAATCCTATTTATCCCAATCTATTAAAAGATAAACAACTAACAAGAGCAAATGAGGTATGGATAACAGATATTACTTACATAAAAATAAAAGAAGGTTTCGTTTATTCATCACTTGTTGCTGACTATTACTCAAGGAAAATACTCGGCTATAATGTTTCACCGGATTTATCAACAAATGGCCCTTTTCAAGCACTGAAAATAGCATTTAATATTTCAAATATCAAAGATATTCATGAATTAATACATCATTCAGACAGAGGATGTCAATATCGAAGTATTGAATACACAAAATACTTAAAAAATAAAAGTGTAAATATAAGCATGTCAAGAAGTGGAAATCCTTATGATAATGCTGTTATGGAACGTATTAACGGAACATTAAAAGATGAATTTTTACTAGGTGAAACATTCTCAGATATACTGGCTGTTAAAAAAACAGCGAAACGAGCAATAACTACATATAATGAGAAACGTCCACACTTAAGTTTAATGTATAAAACCCCTTCATATATTTATAAAAATAGTATTGAAAATCAGATTGCTTAAGGAAATTTAAAGATATGAATAAACAAAAAAACTGTCAACCATATTTAGGACTTGACATTACAAAGATTTAACTTCAAAACGAGGGACCTCCAGGATGGTTTTTTTCTTCTTGGAGGTCCCTTATTTCTCTGTCAAAAAAATAAAATATTTTGACTTCGTGTCGCCAAAATGGCTTCCGTGTACCACTATAATATATAGAGGTATATTTTTATTAATAAATAAAGGAGATTAAAAAAAATGAAAAATCAAAGAGAAAACGCTTCATCAATCAAGTTAATTAAAGAATTATGGGATTATTTAATTTTTGCTTACGACATCAAAACTCTTTCCGGCAGGTTTGGAAACTTTGTCTTTTACTCTTTTGAAAAAACTCGGAAAACATATTTAAGGACATATCGCTATCCGAATTTAACAACACAAAATCATCTCAATGGTCGAAAAATTCAATTCGCATCTTTATTATGGAAACAGGTAAATAATGATTTTAAGGCAGACCTCAATGAGTATGCTAAAATGTTTCACCGACAGTATAGACAAAATAAATCTCTATATATAACGGGCTATAATATCTTTTCTAAATGTATTTTAAAAATAACACATCCTGTTAATACTCTTGAAGAACTTCAAGAAATTGCCGGAAATACAATAAATCAATGGATATTAAATGCATATCTTGATAAACTTGACTCAGAAATTAACTTTACGACTCATTTAATAAAGCCATAAATAAAAAAAATCCTGTTTTGATATTAACCTTAATTATTACTTAAAAAGATTATGAGTTAGCTTTTCTGACATATCGGAAACCTCTGTAATTAGTACGAACGTATGGGCTAGTATAATTACGAGTAACCGTCATACAACTTCCTGCTCCAGAACCAAAAGCCCCCCCCACGGAGACAGCGACTGAGTCCACTATCAGGACCTGTTGGATTCAGATATGTTCCTGGTACATGTAAAGCATGCCAATCCCAACACCACTCCCAAAGATTTCCAGACATATCATAAAGGCCCAGTTCATTCGGTGCTTTGGTACCTACCGGTTTTGTTCCGTTTGGAGTGTTATTACCATCATACCAGGCTACCTCATCAATGTTATCGCTACCGGAATAAAGAGTGTAGAATGTACCTGCTTGTTGTGCAGGGACTCCACCACGTACAGCCCACTCCCACTCCATTTCAGTTGGCAATCGATAACCATTAACATCCATATTCATTATGATAGAGTCCCACTCTCCATCTCTTATTATTGGACATACTCCCCAGTTATCCGGATTAGTATCTCCATTTTTGGAATAGACAGGGGTTAATCCTTCCTGAATACTACGAAAATTTAAATAAACTATAGCATCATACCACGAAACATTCTCAACCGGTCTATTTGAATCACCAACGAATTGTGATGGTGTTGCAGAAATATGATTATTATTATTTACCATAACTTCTTCCCATTCTGCCTGAGTAATTAGATAATTTGACATATAAAAAGAAGAAAGAGTAACCGTGTACTGTCCGCTGTTTGTTTGAAAAGTCCCACCTTCAACGACAACCATACTTCCTAAAGGAGGTGGTGGTGTAGCTGAAAAGGAAATGCTTTCTATCTCATTAATATTAAAAGTAACCTGTGTTCCATCAGTTTTATGAATAATTAATTGCGTAGCAAATATTGATATAATAAGACATACTATAAATAGAGTTAAATATATTTTTTTCATTTTTTTCTCCTAATTATTTAATCATTAACATTTTATTAATTTTTTGAGCTCCATTAACTGAGACCCTATAAAAATATACTCCGCTTGAAACAGAGTTATTCTGGTTATTTTTACCATCCCAAGCTATAGAGTGATTCCCTTTTTCTAACTTCTTATTCATAAGAGTTTTTACCTTTTGACCCTTTGCATTAAAAATTTCGATCTGAGTTTTACCTGACACATTTAACTCAAAAACAATATTAGTGACAGGATTGAATGGATTTGGATAATTTTTTAGAAACCTAATTGGAATTTTTTGTATTAAATTAACCATATCTGATATAGAGACGCTATCACTAAAGGTGATTTGCTCAATTAATGCTATTGGAATACTTATCGTTTCCCCTGATGTTAGATTTATATACAGTATTTCAGAACAATTAAGTACCGAAATGCTTATTAACAACAACAAGAAACATAGAATCTTTTTTTTCAAACTTCACCTCCTAATGTAGTTTCCAGAGGAGGCACATATTACATAAATATGTGCCTTATAATTATTTTTATATCTATTTCATCAATAATAACTTTCTTGCGTATAGCTTATTATCTGCTTTTAATTGATAAAAATATATGCCTGTTGATACATTATTATTATTTGAGTCTTTACCGTCCCAGGTGATATTATAATTTCCTTTTGATAAATTACCCTTTTTAAGAGTCTTAACTTTCTGTCCTTTAATATTAAAGATGTTTAACTCTATTTGTGCAGCACTTGTGAGAGTAAAAGAAATAATTGTACTTGGATTTGCAGGATTTGGAAAGTTTTGATATAGTGTAACAGTACTTATTGCATCATTAACATCAAAGTAATCATCAGAATCGCTTTGAGAAAACAGTAAGTTTTCAAATATATTATTACGATTCATTACGTATGACGAGAAAGATGAAGGTTTTAAATGACTCATAGTTGTATTAATGTTTGTAGACTTACTGTCATCAATAAACATAAATAAATACCCTAGATCTATAGTTGCAAATAAAGAGTCTGTATAGGATATTGGGTTATCTATTCGGCTTTCTAACCATGAAATAGCTGTTTGATATTGACTCTGATTTATCGCACAAACATTCTGAAGATACTCATAAAGATTGAGAACATCTGCATCCTGTCCAGTATAATTTTGATATAAATTTATAAGATTATCAAAATCATTGGTAGTCAATTTTTTTAAAGAAAGTAATTGCTTTGAAGTTTTGTTGAATAAGATACAAGTATCACTAACTGTTGCATAAAAATCCAATAATGCCGATTCAGCTATTAAGTAATCTTCATTTTTTATTGATTCTTTAGCTGATTTGTATGCTAATGGTATTAAAGATACATTATTCAAGTCATCTTCAGGTACCCAAACAGGATCATGCTCGTAAATATCAATTGGTTCAAAATTTATTGCAGGATTAAATGATGTTCCAAAATAATTATTATTTAGTAATATCTTTTTTGGACTTGATGGTACATTCAAACAAATTATAAAAGGACTATCAATATTTATACTATGGTATATTTGATTAAATTCAATAAATTCAGGAGCACTATCATAATCAAAAAGAATTTGGGTATATTTATTATTAATAATTTTCTGATAAGGCATTGATTTTGAACCTTCTAAAGACCATAATGGTTTTCTAAAAGCTACGATCCCATAATCATTATTTTCTATAATATTTGCATTTGATATATTTGCACCAGCATGATATAATTGAATACCAATTTTATTATTGGATAGTTGATTATTCTCAATATACCCATTTGTTGATTCAAATAATGATATACCTATACTGTAATTTTGAACTAAGTTGTTGTATATAGCATATTTGTCAATAGAATTTAACTGTATAGCATCTGTACTGTTATTATGTCCAATAAACGTGCTACCATATACTTCTGCTGTTGCACCTGGATATTTTGAAAAAGCATTTATGTAAGAATTATTAAAAGTAGAATTATCTACAGATAAAGAACTGTTTTTCTGATAAACAGCACTGTTGTCAAAAGTACTCTCAATAATACTCATCGCTGTATTAGAAACTAAATTTGAATTCATAAATGCGATTTGACTTAAGGTTACAGGGTTAGAACTAGTAATTTCTAAACCATCCCAATATTTTGATTTATTTCCAAACGAAACATTAGTACCAATATTTATATTTCCATTTGCAATAAATCGACTACCCAAAACTCCGTCTTGAGATTTATTTGATCCTTCGACTGTACAACCACTTCCAATGATAAGGGAAGATTGTGGATTGGTGATTAAGCTACTTCCATAACCAAGAAATAAAGAACTGTTTTCTTCCATAATAAAGCTATTATCTATCACGATTGATAAACTATCATCTATCACTAAAGAATACATAGAAGGAATTGTAATATCAGGAGTAACTATGTTTTGATCAAAATTAACATTTACAATATCAGAATAATTTGATTCCTGACCATTATTTTTAACTGCAGTTACTTTAAAAGAGGCTCTTTGCGGTATAAAAATTTGGGTTAAAGATCCAGGATAAAGTAAAGTAATATTAACATTGGTAGAATCTGTTGATGTTAATAAACTCCAATCAGAGATTGATGTTTTATAGTAAACATTATAATGGCTAAACCCAGGTTGAATTTCAGTTAAAGGATGATTTGCCTGATACCATTGAATAGCACAAGACATGCCTTGGTTTTCTACTGTTAGCCCCATTGGTCTGGCAAGCGGTGCTTCATGAGGGTTGTCAAATCTAATTCTAAAGCTTACATTTCCATTATCCGGATTCTCTGATAATATTTCAATAGAAAAATTTAGATCCTCTGACCAGTCAGGATCTATACAAGGATTTGACCATTTTGAAATTACTTTATTGTAGTTTAAACTAAATCCATCATATATGCTTCCAAAAGCAGCACCCATATTATGTCTTTCTTTTCCAATACCATTGATATTCTTGTTTGATGTATAATACCATGGAGCTTCAGAAGCAGGATTATAAATAGCATAGTATCTATTCCATTTGTCTTGGTCTAGTGGAAACATCATACCACAATAATCTCTTACATCATAACCTTTTATATTCGGCTCACCTTTTCTTATTCTCAAATCTGATTTGGTTTGAATACGGTAGTCATCAGGTAAATTATTATAAAAATTATATCTTCCCTGAGCAGAAAGAAGATTTATGGAACCGTCATAACCGCCAGGCTGAGGGTTATAGTCATAATTAGAATAACCGTCTCTAGGCTCTGGAAGATGAACTGGATCATAAAGATATTCTGAATTAAAATGGCCGGAATCAATTGCTCGATATATATATAAGCCCTTTCCCCATGCATTGTCATATAATTCGGACTCTTTTTGCCGGTTTTCTATAATATAATGCTTAGTGTCGGTAACTGGAATTTTTACAGCCATTCCGCTTGTAATATAATCGGATAAAGTGACAGTCTGATCAGAGCTAATATCTATATAAGAAATCCAGCCTAATCTTTCTCTCTCCCATGCGTTCATGCCAACAATTTGTTGTCCATAACCAACCTGATTTCCATTAAGAGGGCTCAAGTTTGTTAATCTTCCATTATGACTCCCAACACTATTTCGCCAAAATAGATCATGACAAAGTTCATGTACACAAACACCTTGTATATAATTAAACCCCCAAGCATATCCACCCTGTGTTGAACCTTTTAATGCCTTCACATTCTTCTGAATTCCATTAACAGTAACAACATCATTTGTTACATAAGTACTAAATCCACCAACTACTCCTGAATACCATATATCAGGAAAGTAATATCCTAGACTTGATCTATAAACAAACCATACATAATCAATCATCCCATCTGGCACATTCATGTGATTATATGAGTTTCCCATACGCCAATTATCATACAAGCTAAAATCTACAAACTCGTCTAAAAACTGAAAAGCATCTTGTGCTACATCTCTATGGTGTGTATAATTATGATTTTCCGGCATGGTAAATCGATAAACATCTCCTATAATCTGAAACATACCGTTTGACATTTCATAAAAATACCTGGAAATGTTATTTGATATCCATTCTGCTTGTGTAGTATGTGCTGAGTTATTTATGAAAGTATACTGTGGATTAGGCTCTCCGTTTACAGGCCATACATTATTGTTTCCTTCTTCGTTTTCCTGATCTATAAGAATTACGACTGCTTTTATTATACCATCAGAAGGCATATAGCACCCACCTTTTTGAACTCATATTTCTGTTTCTTCTTCAGTTGAATCACATAAATCAAATTGATTGGTATCTGTATTTGAGTAAACACAAGTAAAAATAAACATCATTATTAATGTAATACAAATCTTTCTCATTTTAATTCCTTTACTTTATTAATAGCATTTTTTGAATTGACTGATATTTGTCAGTTTTAATTTTAACGAAGTATATGCCTGAAGTGACAGGTTTTCCTTTATTATCGGTAGTATTCCAATTAAAATTTCCGGAATTAGTTATTCTCTTATTTTGAACTAACTGTCCTTTAATATTAAAAATTTCGATAGTTGAATCAATGCTATTGTCGGGTAATTTATACTCTATCTGAACATTATATCTGGCCGGATTAGGATAAGTGCTTATCTCTATTTCATTAATCTTTACTGTAGTAGTTTCTTCTATGGGTGTCATCCCATAAGCTACATTATCAATAATACACCCAACAGCACCAATTTGGCACCATTCATTTGAAGCGTAAATTAATCCAAACCCTCTTGCCCAAATAATATCATGTTGCCAATCCGCATACTCTTCCGCATAATAATGATACATTTTCAATTCAGTTACTACTCCAAATTGCTCAAAAAAACCTTGCCACAACAAATAACATCTATATATAGTATCATAGTACGGCCAGCTATAACTCGCAGTAGTTGTCCAGACATAAGGAGCATAATCAGGATTATATTCAGTTATAGTAAAATCCTCATCTATAAGAAAGCTTGTTTCTGGGTTATTATCAGAATCTAAACTATCCAAAACGACTGTTGTATCTCCAATATTTCTTAACCAAGAAGTTGGACGAGTGCTAGTAAATGCGGAAGCAAAAAAGTATTCTTCATTATCGACATAAGCAGATGCTACGATTGTTCTTCCGATAAAGCTGTCCTCTTCGGGTGGATAATTCCAAGAACGTGAAAACCACCATTTATCCCCTACATGTAAAGGATTAAAAGAATTTGCTTCAGGATCTTCTCGTACTTTTTTATAATACGCTTCCTTTTGCTCTGCAGTCAATTGTACTTCTCTGCCTTTTAGAAAATCCTGATAGGCAAATATATTAGTAACCGTTACTAATATACTGATGAATAAAAAAACTTGTTTCATGATATACCTCAATTATTTATTTATTTTTAAATTTCTTTTCATATAAACATAAACAGAAACGAGAATTGAGTAGTTAGGTGAATTTATTATAACATCCGATGTTGATGTTTATATTATAAGAGGCGTAACCGTATAGTATAGTATAGTATAGTATAGTATAGTGTCTAAATATTAAATAAATCCTAAACACTAATCTTGGCTCATAATTAGCATAAAGTCTTTCAAAAAAAACCATCCTACCTCTAATCCTCAAAATACTTCACGTTAAAAATTACTTTAAAATTACCATAATTACGATATTAAATTATATAATTACTTCTATAATGCAATTCTTAATATTTTAAAATTATTTGTCAAGGAAAAAATAATAATTTTTTTAAATTTTAGCATTTTTAAATATTATCTTTACTTAGATAATCAATTATTTACGCTGTATGTGTCAACTTTTAATAGTCGGGTGTGAGAGGTTGTCCCGAAATATCAATAAAATTCTACAAACTTCCAACTTGTAGTTTTATATTATATTAAATACCTATCACTTAATGTTTTGAGAAAAAGCATGAATGCTCGCACAACACTAGTTTAGAGACAGTCTTCAAACACAATTTTAATAAAAATATACAAAAAATATTGACACATTTTACGTATTACTCAATATTAACAAAAAATACAATTAAAGAGTTTTTATTGCTTGATAGAGATCAAATATCAATATACTATATTTTAAATGATTTAGACAAAAAAACTATTATCGACTATATTAAGAAATATAGTAGCATTACAAATTTGAAAAAATCACTCCCTAAAGATGAGCTGATTGATATGTTTAAAGAAAATATGTCAACCATATTTAGGACTTAACTGTTTCTTCTTCAGTAGAAACACATACATCAAATTGATTGGTATCGGTATTTGAGTAAACACAAGTAAAAATAAACATCATTATTAATGCAATACAAATCTTTTTCATTCTAATTCCTTTACTTTATTAATAGCATTTTTTGAATTGACTGATATTTGTCAGTTTTAATTTTAACGAAGTATATGCCTGAAGTGACAGGTTTTCCTTTATTATCGGAAGTATTCCAATTAAAATTTCCGGAATTAGTTATCCTCTTATTTTGAACTAACTGTCCTTTGATATTAAAAATTTCGATAGTTGAATCAATGCTATTGTCGGGTAATTTATACTCTATCTGAACATTAGATCTGGCCGGATTAGGATAAGTGCTTATCTCTATTTCATTAATCTTTACTGTAGTAGTTTCTTCTATGGGGGTCATCCCATAAGCTACATTATCAATAATACACCCAACAGCACCAATTTGACACCATTCATTTGAAAAGTAAACTAATCCAAACCCTCTTGCCCAAATAATATCATGTTGCCAATCCGCATACTCTTCCGAATAATAATGATACATTCTCCATTCAGTTACTACTCCAAATAGCTCAGTAAAACCTTGCCCCAACAAATAACATCTATAAATTTCATAGCCCGGCCACATATAATTCGCAGTAGTTGTCCAGACATAAGGAGCATAATCAGGATTATATTCAGTTATAGTAAAATCCTCAATAAAAGGAAGTCTTCGTTAAGCATAGACTCAATAGCATTATAATGTATTCAGTTAATATTTAATTAACTGACTATAGTTAATTGATGCTAACTTCTAAGGATTAAAAATTGAACCGTCTCGAGACTGTTCAACCCTAATTCCTCATTTAGTGCATACTCCAGAAAACGATTTACATAAAAAGGGGTTATTTTGCTATTTTTTATGAGAATTAGCTAAATTGACAAAATCAGAATTCATGGTTATGAT
>Ga0334898_1002610_pt1 | contig 16176 bp, 12 predicted proteins | sample GraSluR3_MG_10_FD_207228 | JGI IMG/M metagenome (GOLD analysis project Ga0334898, IMG submission 207228) | Sludge microbial communities from methane-producing bioreactor in Wageningen University, Netherlands - Granular Sludge_3_08-R3 | ecosystem: Engineered > Bioreactor > Anaerobic >... | reverse complement strand
CATCGAGCATCAAGGCCAGTGCGAGTTCTGCAACTCCCTGGGAATTGGCACCTGGAGTACCTTTGACAAGAATACCCAATCGTGTGGCCGCTACCGTGTCGATATTGTCGATGCCCACTCCGTTACGACTGATTACCTTCAACATCTTCGCGGCTTCCAGTACCCGTGCGGTGATCGGTTCAACTCCTGCCAATAAAGCGACACAGGAAGGGAGCACCCCAAGCAATTGCTCCTCATCTGGTTGTTTGCCAGGCCACGGTCTCAACACCTCATAGCCCGCATCTTCCAGAGCCTGTAGTCCGGGATGTCCTTCACGGGAGAGGGATCGGGGTGTAATCAGTACCCTACCTTTTGTCTTTTCCATACAATCTCCCCTATGCTCCAACCCAGTTGGGATTGTCCACCACGGCATAGCCATCACCATCCGCAACGACCAGTTTCCTGAAACCCCGTTCCTCCACCGTTCCGTAATTATGGCCGGCATCCGCTCTGAATACAAAAAAGGTTACAAGTGTTTCGGTATCTGAGAGATTGATACTCCTATGGGCATAACGACCAGGAACGTAGACCGCCTGTCCAGGTCGCATTTCCCGGTACTCCACATCGCCTTCAGGACTTTCCATCATCATCATTCCGTAACCATTGAGACAGTAGTAGACTTCCGCCGTCTCCAGAATGGTATGGAAGTGTCCTTTGGTCATATGGAATTCCTCTCCAACTTTTCCGGGATACACTATGCTGGAACCAAAGGCCAAATCCCCTTCTTTTTCCGGCATGTGCAAATCGTAGAATTCGTATACAAGTGGATCGTGTGTTTTCAATATTGCCGCGGCAGCTTCTTGATTGGAGAAGATTTGTCTCAGGCCCGACAAATTACGCTGCAATGGCGTGGCATCGGCAACCGGAGCTTTGCCTGTGTGCATATCGAATGAGATCAATTTGGACAACATTTCCTTCATCTTTCTTTCCTCCAACATCTGCTTATGAACGTGTGTTACGTGCGATTTCACTGATCTTATCGAATTCAGGGCCTTCGGTAGGGATATCGATGTGAAATACTTCGGCGATCACCCGGGTCCAACCATGGATGAAATACACCCAACCATCTTCTATCGTGAGCCCTCTTTCCTGTTTCTGCCTCTCGGCTTGATGCATGAATTCCAGTTCCCCACGGTAGTTGAACTCCCACACATATGCCGATTCGGGAAATTGAACCCTATCCGTGAGTGGGGATCCGGGGCCGTCCTTCCCCAATCCCGTGGCATTGATGATAAGCGAACCTTCAGGTAGGGCCGACACCACCGCATCATTCTGCTCGGGAGAGGGACAGAGGTTGTATTCCATGGCAAATGGCAGTGAGAGCGAACGATGGATCTCCTCCATCTCCTTCAATCTAGCTTCACTTCTGTTGTTTACCACTATCCTTTTGGGCACATCCTTGCTCGTCTTGGCTTTGTTGACAAGATAAAGGGTCAAGGCCAAGGAACTTCCTCCCGCTCCCAACAACAACATCGTGGCGTTCGAGTTCTCCCAGTATCCTTGCGGCATGAAAGCCTCCAAGGCGAGCCCACTTGTGATCGGGTCCTTCGCATGTGCCCACAACTCCTTGCCTCTCTTGCTGATGGAACTTGCCTCCCCCAACAATTGTGCATATTCTCCCGAGCCCTCGAACAAGTCTTTGCATGCTTTATAGCAATCCAATTTGTGTGTAGTCACCAACGCTCCGAGGGAATTCGGATCCGATTTGATGAATGAGACCGCCTCACGGTAATGCTCGGGTTTGTCATGGGGAATAAAATCAAAACCCTTGATCTGGGCATCGATGCCAAAATGCTCCATCCACCTGGGGAAGACCTTCATGATGGAGGACTTTCCTGTCGTGACACCAATAAAGTACATCGTTTTCTTCTCAGCCGGTGTGTAGCTGTTCATTCTACCTCCTCCCATACGACTCATCAACGATTGTTGGTTGTGAAACCCGTCAGGCCTCCCAAATGTATCGTTTTGTATGGTTGTTCGTATATTATTATGCCGATGCCGTGTTGTCAATAAGCGTTCCATGCATTCCGAACCTTTGGTGTTGACTCTCAACTGGATAAGACGCCACAATTCCGACAACTGAACGAACCCGTATCTGGAGGCTGCCCATGCAAGAGAAAGGCGTACTGGCTGTTGGATTGAATCCTGTGATGCAAAAAACCATTGTATTGGATCATCTGTGGGAAAATGAAGTGAATAGGAGCTCCAACTATATGCTGAGCGTGGCCGGCAAAGGAGCCAATACCGCCCGGGTGCTCACCGAGTTGGGAGCCGACACCATTCATATATCACATGCGGGAGGGTTGTTTCGACAAACATTCCTCGACATGCTTGCAGAAGATGGAATCCACACGAAGATCGCCGAATCCGGAAGTGAAATCCGTCTTTGCTACACACTCATCAATTCAGAAAGGCATACCGTCACGGAGATTGTGGAAGAGGCTCTCGGTGTCACCGAAGGAACGGATGCGACCATCCGTTCATTGTTTCTCGAAGCCTTGGATTCGGTGGACACCGTCACCGTGAGTGGGACCAAAGCAAGTGGATATTCCGAAGATATCATTCCATGGATGGTAAAGGAAGCTCGTCTTTGCAATAAAATCGTGGTACTGGATGTGAAGGGAAATGATTTGATCAACTCTCTCCCCTACAACCCGACCGTAATCAAACCGAATCTCAAGGAGTTTTCCGAGACGCTCTTCCCCGATTTTACATTCAAAGAGCATTCGACCGAGGCAACCGTCTTGGATTCGGTGAAGAAGAAAATGATGGAACTTGAACAAGAATACGGAGTGACCACGGTGCTTACACAAGGTGCGAAGTCGGTCTTTGTAACCAACAATGGGGCGGTAATGGAAAAGTCGGTCGATTCGGTGACCCCAGTGAACACCATCGGATGTGGAGATGCCTTCACAGCTGGACTCGCATATGGGTTGCATAGGGAATTTCCCATCGAACGGTGTGTTGAAATAGGTATAGCTTGTGGGAAAGCAAATGCACTGAATTTGAAACCTGGATCCATCGCAGGCCAACACCTCCCACAATATTGAAAATCAAACCCTTTGTTGCAACTTGTTTCACTTTCGCTATAAGAAAATTATCTCCTGATATATTGCAATAAGTATAAATTTGATATCTTTTATTTGCAGTAAAGTGTATATTGCCAACATAATTCCGATAAATTTAAATCGAATATCTTTGACAACAGACTGCAACAGCTTGTATACTTGAACGGACATGCTCGTAAACGATCGCAATGGAGATCGCTTCGGGCTTGCAGCACACCACAGAAGGAGAATGGAACATGAAGAAACTTCTTATCCTCTTAATGATGTTTTCTCTGGTAGCCACGATGGTTTTCGCCCAAGGCGGAGCCGAAAAAGAGGCTGACAGCGACATGATCAAGATCGCGCTCATCATTGAGAACACCATCGATGACAAGGGCTGGTGCCAAGCGATGCACGATGGCATCAAGCTCGCGATGGAACAGAATCCCGGTCGCATCGAATACAGCTACAGCGAAAAGATGAAGCCGGTCGATGCAGGGTCCGCGGTATTGCAGTATGCCGGTCAGGGTTATGACATCATTATTGGCCATGGAGCCCAGTACAAGAACCTCATCACCGAGATGGCAGCCGAATATCCTGAGATTTCCTTCGCTTTCGGAACAAGTTCCGAAATCGTCGGCGACAACGTATTCTCCTACATGCCCGAAAGTGAAGAAACCGGTTACCTCAACGGACTTATCGCCGGTATGCTCACCAAGAGCAACACCATTGGTCTTATCGGACCTGTCGATGGTGGCGATGCCGCACGTTACAACCGCGGTTTCGTTCTTGGAGTGAAGGAGGTCAATCCTTCCGCCAATGTCATGGTTGCACACACCGGTAGCTTCTCCGACTTCGTGAAGGCAACCGAAGTAGCGCAGTCGCAAATCCGCAGCGGAGCCGACATGCTCACCGGTTCCTCCCAGCAGGCTCTCGGTGGATTGCGCGCGGTAGCCGACTATCCCGATGAAGACATCTGGTGGGTTGGTCAGGATCTTGCCCAGATCGGTATCCCCGAAGGCTACAAGGTGCTCGCGGCTTCAAGCTACAATTATGCCGCGGTAATCAACACCTTGGTTGAAAAGATCGATGCGGGAATCCTCGGTGGAGAGAATATCCCGATGAACTTCAACAATGATGGGTTCATCTTCAAGTTCAACGAAGCCACCAAGTCGAAGATCACACCCGCCATCGAAGCCAAGGTCAATGAAACCCTTGAGGCGTTCAAGGCCCAGGCCGGACATCCTGCGGTGGTGAACTGGAGCAGTGTCAAATACAATTGATTGAGCCACAGGTGATAATGTCATGAATATATTCCTGCATGACGGTGGACAACATCGGCATGCGGGATTTTTTGAATGTAATCGGAAGGACCGGATTGGAGGCCCTGCATGCAACAGTTGACGAAAGCCATCGACAGCCTGCGGATCGAACACATCACCAAGAGATTCCCAGGAGTCTTGGCTTGCGACGATATTTCGTTGGAGATAGGAAAGGGTGAAGTGCTCGCACTCGTGGGAGAAAATGGAGCGGGAAAGACCACCCTCATGAATATTCTGATGGGATTGTACCATCCCGATGAAGGAAAACTCTTCATCAACGAAGAAGAGGTCCACTTCAGATCTCCGAACGATGCATTCGCATACGGTATCGGAATGGTGCACCAACAGTACATGTTGGTTCCCAACCTCACAGTGATGGAAAACATCGCACTTGGATTCAAACAAGCCTGGAAACCATGGAAGTTGGATCTCCAGATGGTGCGCGAACGCATTGAGGAAGTGGCCAGACAATACGGTTTGGTGGTTGATCCCGATGCCTATATCTGGCAACTTTCGGTCGGAGAACAACAGCGGGTCGAACTGGTGAAGACCCTTTGTCTTGGAGCACGGTTCCTGATCCTTGACGAACCGACCAGTGCGCTCACTCCCCAGGAGACCGATGAACTGATCGCATTGCTGAAGCATATGGCCGAAGAACTATCCATCATCTTCATCAGCCATAAGCTGCAGGAGGTGAAGGATCTCTCGCACAAGGTGGCCATTCTTCGACATGGAAGGGTGGTGTTCCAAGGGGACACGATAGACCATTCATCAAGTGATATCGCCGCATTGATGACCGGGCACGAGGTGGTGCTTCCCCACAACGATGCTCCCGCATGCACGCTCGGACCCATGTTGCAGTTGAGGAACCTCAAGGTTCGCAGCGACAGGGGATTCCTTGCATTGGATGATCTTTCGCTCTATGTATGCAAAGGGGAAATCGTTGGATTGGCTGGGGTTTCCGGAAATGGACAAAGGGAACTCGCCGAAGTGATCAATGGCTTGAGGAAAGTCGAATCGGGACAAATTTTGTTCGATGGCAAGGATATCGCGAACTTTTCCCCAGCTGAGGTGATCAAGGCCGGGATGGGGTATGTTCCCGAAGAGAGGAACACCGAAGGAATCGTTCCATCCTTCTCCATGAAGGAAAACTTCATACTGAAAGACAACCAATCGGAAACCTACAGCTCACATTCGTTCATCAAGAACAAGGTGGTCGAAGAGATGGCCAACCAATTGCGGGAACAGTTCGATATCAGGAGTCCGAATATCGATGTGGCCGCGGGATCGCTCTCGGGAGGAAATATCCAGAAAGTGATTCTGGCCCGGGAGATCTCCAGGAATCCCAAGTTCCTCGTAGCGGTCTATCCCACCCGTGGACTCGACATGGGGGCGGCGGAGTTCATCCACAAGCAACTACTCAAGTTGCGCAACGAAGGAGTGGGAATCCTTCTCATCTCCGAAGAGCTTGAGGAGATCACCAACCTTTCCGACCAAGTGGCCGTAATCTTCAAGGGAAAGATCCAGAAGGTTCTTCCCAGCAGCGAAGCCAGTCGCCGTAGACTTGGCATTCTCATGGCAGGAGTGAAAGATGACGAAGAGATTTAAGACAGGTTATACGATCGGAATCATCATCCTCGCTATCGTAGTCGCCATGCTTTTGGGAGCGGTGATCCTTTGGGCGATAGGAGCGGATGTGTTCAAAACCTACTTGGTCATCCTGACCGAACCGCTCAAGAACAAGATCGGGGTGACCGAGGTATTGTTGAGAATGGTTCCGTTGATGACCATCGCACTTGGTATCACGGTTGCCTACAGAAGTGGAATCATCAACATCGGAGCGGAAGGACAGATGGCGATTGGAATTTTGGCAACCACCGCGGTTGCATTGGGATTTCCCGAGTTGCCCAGTTTCGTCCTCATCCCCTTCGCCGTGCTCGCGGGAGCAGTGGGAGGAGCCGCATGGGGCTTCATACCAGGGTTCCTGAAAGCAAAACTGGAGGTGAGTGAACTACTCTCCACCGTGATGCTGAATTATATCGCAGCCCAGTTGTATACCTTCTTCCTCAGGGGCCCGATGCTTGATCCGGCCGAACTGACAATGGGTAGCGGTACTCCACAGTCGATGAGACTCACGAGAAATCTCGATTTGACCCGATTCATCAAGGGAACCAGGATCCACACTGGATTGTTCATCGCGCTCGCATTGGCAGTGATCATCTTCTTCCTATTGTGGAAAACCTCCTATGGATACAAGATGCGTGCCGCCGGGGCTTCCGAGCGGGCTGCCCGTTATGGAGGAATCAATGTTCCCAAGTATCTCATCATCGCAATGATGATCAGTGGCGCGTTCGCCGGAATCGCCGGTTCGATAGAGATCGCCGGTGTCCACCGTCGTGCGATAGAAGGGGTCACCTCGGGTTACGGATTCTCGGGAATCGTCGTAGCTCTGTTCGGAGGACTTCATCCAGCCGGCATCGTGCCCGCCGCATTCTTCTTCGGATTACTCATCTATGGAGCCGACATGACGCAAAGGCTTGTGGGCGTACCGGCCAATATGGTCCAGGTGTTGCAGGGCATCATCATCCTGGTGATCGTCTCCACCAAGATGATCCTTGCCAATCCCTATCTCATGCAGAGAGTGGAACGCAGGTGGTATGCACTGTTTGGAAAGAAGGAGTCCACCAAGGAGGTGAAGGCATGAATTTCGTAATCAATATCCTCTCATTGGGCATACCATTTTCAGTCGCGCTGCTTATCGCTTCCCTAGGTGAGATGTTCAACCAAAGATCGGGAATATTCAATCTTGGATGCGAGGGAATGATGGCCATGGGGGCCTTCCTCGGCATGCTTGTTCCCTACTCCATCGGCCAAGGTGCGAACGTGCCCGGTATCTACAACTACCTTGGCCTGTTGCTCGCGATCGTGGTGGGAGCCTTGCTCGGTCTCTTCTTCGGACTGGTAGTGGTCACCTTCCGGGCTCCCCAGGGAATCGCAGGAATCGGGATGCAGATGTTCGGTGTGGGAACTGCGGGAACCTTGTTCCGTCACTTCATAGGCGGCACCCAAAGTGTTCCCGGAATCAGCACCGCCCCGATCCCCGGTCTTGCGAATATTCCAATATTGGGACCACTTTTCTTCAACCACAATCCTTTGGTGTATGTGGCCTTCCTCTTGGTCCCTCTCGCATGGTACGTACTGTTCAAAACCCCATGGGGATTGCGTGTACGTGCGGTTGGAACCCATCCGCGGGCAGCCGATTCCATAGGAATCCAAGTGAACAAGGTACGCCTACAGGCCTTGGCGGTAGGAGGGGCCTTGGCTGGTTTGGCCGGTGCCTACCTGAGTCTCTGCCAAGCCAAGATGTTCAGCGATGAGATTATCGCCGGTCGAGGATTCATCGCTGTCGCCTTGGTCTATTTCGGCCAGTGGCATCCTGTGAAGATCATGGGAGGGGCACTTCTGTTCACACTTGCCCAGGCTTTACAGTTGGCGATCCAGGGTCTGGGAATCGATTTCCCCTATGAATTCCTTGTCATGTTGCCCTATCTTCTGGTCATTATCGTGTTGGCGGTTTCAAGAAAATCAAAGCTCATGGGACCGACGGCACTGGGAAAACCCTTCAACAGGGAAATGCGTACCTGAACACGTGGTGGAACACCTCCTGTGATCAAAGCGGGAGGTGTCTACACCTGTATCACCGACACTCCGGTGCACTTCGCTCCCAATGCCTTGGATATGCGCTGTGCTTCACATTCGAATTCATCGATCGCGACCCGTCCGAGTGGTTCCCCGATATCCTCAATTAAAATCGAACACTCCCTTCCCTTCCGTCTCAAGCGCCAGCCTGACACACAACGGCCATCATACAAGGCCATTCCCGGTTTTCCCGCAGATCTGAAGAAATAGCTTGCCAGTCTCTTGCCATGCACCAACATCGATCTGTCCGGAATCTCCAATAGAGGATCGGAAGGCCCGAGCAATCTGAGTCCCTCCGGTGTAGGGCATTTTTCCAGAACAGGCACATCATCCTTCAACAACCATCCCAGCTTGTCATCCCACTCCACTATTTCAAGTTCCTCCCCAGATACCCCATCCCACAATCTCTGGGCGTGCATCCCATCCATCCCAGCCCATACCGCGAAGGATTGAACATCCCCGGGACCATATTCGTGAAGATAGCGCATCACCAGTTCAGTGCCATGAATCTCGTCATCCTTATCCATGCGAGGTTCCAGACGATAGAGGAAACCTTGTCCCGTTTTTCCTTGTACCAATGCAATGGGAAGAGAAAGTGAGGCTATGGGAAGAAGATACCGCACCAAAGATTCTCCCAGGGTCTGTCCCTCGAACAGAGGTGATGGCCAACTCCAGATTTCCTTCATCGAATCCGAAAGCTGTTCCATCATCGATTCGGAGACTACTTTTCCAAGCTGTGTTTTGGTCATGACCCTGGTACCCACTACTTGGGACATCGTCTCCAACAACAGTCTTAGCACCTCCGAGGAAGCCATTCCGAGGGGAAGGAGCAGGGGCTCGGCGCCTGGTACCATCGCCGACAGTTCCCTCTCATCGACAGGAAAAAGTGATCGATTGCACAATGACCAGTGTGAACGTAGTATGGTCCTGACGGTCCCACGTATTCCTATGGTACGTACGGCAATTCCTTCCTCGAATAGATGGTCGAGTGTGGAGACTTCGATTCCTTCCACTCGAGCGGCGAGTGCGATGGCAAGGGAAGCGGTGTTTGGCGTATGGAATCCTGTGGTGGCGAGCGGACGAAGGTTATCCGTTCTCACCATGAGGTGTTGGACCTCCAACAATCTTCTGAAAATATCCTCTTTCCCATAAGTGAATTGCACGAGAAATACTCCTATAGCGACAGTATGGCGCGTAACGGTTGCCAATGCAACCATCATTCACCGATGCACGCTTTTGCAACACTTTTAGCGAAAAACATTGACAAAACACTACACTCGGATAGAATTGGTAGTGATGATGGTATCACAGTCTGTTGCATCGAAACTGCATATGCAGATAACCGAAGGCACTATCTGGATGTACACACCGATGCATGTACTAAGCGGCTAATCATTGACATATCGCCATCGCTGACCGAGACGGAGGGGTTGCCACACAACCTTTGGAAAAAATATGTCTTGTTGTTTGGATGGAAGGAAGAGAACTGATGAGGGGGCCCTTCGTGTATACATTCTATGTGAATGGACAGCAGATCCAAACGGAAATCGACAAGAAACTACTTCCATTCATTCGGGAGAACCTTGGTTTGAAAGGCACCAAGGATGGGTGCAGTGAAGGAGCATGTGGCACATGCACCGTCATCATCGACGGTAAGGCCATGCGTTCCTGCATGATGACCACGAAGAAGATGGATGGCAAGCACATCGTTACGATCGAGGGTCTGTCCGAACGGGAGAAGGAGATCTTCGGACACTGCTTCGCCGAAGCCGGGGCGGTCCAATGCGGCTACTGTACCCCGGGAATGATCATGTCCGCCAAGGCGCTTCTCGATGCAAACGATGATCCCACCCGTGAAGAGGTGAAGAAAGCCCTACGGGGCAACATCTGTAGATGTACAGGGTACGTGAAGATCGAGAACGCGATCCTCATGGCTGCGAAATTCTTCCGTGAAAACCTTACTCTCCCCGACACTTCACAGGATGCCCATCTCTCGCAACGTTTCAGAAGAGTCGATGCGATCGACAAGGCTCTTGGCACCGGAGTGTATGTCGATGATATCGAGATCGCAGGAATGATCCATGCAAAGGCACTTCGCAGTGCCTATCCCCGTGCGATCGTACGTAGGATCGATATAACCAAAGCCCTTGCGCATCCCGATGCAGTAAGGATACTACTCTCGTCCGATGTGCCTGAGAACAAGATCGGCCATATCGTCCAGGATTGGGATGTATTGATTCCCGAAGGAGGAACCACCCGGTACATAGGTGACGCGTTGGCTCTGGTCGCGTCGAAACGATTGGAGAGCCTGCAAGAAATCGTCGATCTCATCGAAGTTGAGTATGAGGTGCTTGAACCGATAGTTACTCCTGGTCAGGCGCTTGCTCCCGATGCCCCGAAAATCCACAGCCAAGGCAATGTATTGACGGTGGAACGTCTGAAACGGGGGGATGCCGATGCAGCGATCGCAAAGTCGGCCCATGTTGTTACGAGGAAGTACAGTACCCCATTCACCGAACATGCGTTCATGGAACCCGAATGTGCGATAGCCATGCCTGAAGAGGATGGGTTGCTCGTTTATACGGCAAGCCAATCGATCTACGATGAGCAACGGGAAATCGCCCATATGCTCAAACTCCCCGAAGAGAAGATCCATTGCCAATCGAAACTGGTTGGCGGTGGTTTTGGTGGTAAGGAAGATATGAGTGTCCAACACCATGCCGCACTCATGGCATGGCATACCAAACTTCCTGTGAAGGTACGTTTCTCACGACAAGAGAGTATCAACATCCACCCGAAACGACATGCGATGGAGATGGAATTCACCACCGCATGTGATGCGGAGGGTCGACTCACAGGTATGAAGGCAACCCTCATTTCCGATACCGGGGCATATGCCTCGCTTGGTGGACCGGTGTTGCAAAGGGCATGTACCCATGCCGCAGGACCCTACAACTATCAGGATGTCGAAATTGTGGGAACCGCAGTCTACACCAACAATGTCCCGGGAGGTGCCTATAGGGGCTTTGGAGTGACCCAGAGCTGCTTTGCCATCGAGTGCAACCTCAATCTTCTCGCCGAGGAAGTTGGCATTTCTCCTTGGGAAATCCGTTATAAAAATGCCATCAGACCGGGACAAGCGCTTCCAAATGGACAGATTGCCGATCCGAATACCGCTCTCGACAAATGTCTGTTGGCCGTGAAGGATGCGTTCGAAGCCAACGGAAGGACCGGCATCGCCTGTGCATTCAAGAACAGTGGGTTCGGAGTGGGAGTCCCGGATGTGGGTCGTTGTACCCTCTCGGTGGAAAAGGGGATAATCCACGTCAGGACTTCGGCAGCCTGTATGGGCCAAGGTTTGGCTACGGTTGCGACCCAAATCGTGTGTGAAACGGTCGACTTGGACCCAAGCTTAATTTTCTGTGAACCCGCCGACACCAAACGTACACCCGATTCGGGTACCAGTACCGCATCCCGACAAACGGTGATTACCGGCGAAGCAATCAGAAGAGTCGCATTGAAACTCAGATCTGCTCTTGTGGAAGAGGGTACCATTGAAGCGCTCGAAGGCAAGGAATTCTATGACGAATTCACCTCGCTCACCGATCCGATGGGTTCCGACAAGCCGAACCCGAAGAGTCATATCGCCTACAGTTACTCGACGCAGGTCGTCCAACTGGATGAGCAAGGGAAGGTGACCAAAGTCACCGCTGCGGTCGACGTGGGAACAGTGGTGAACCCCACAGCAGTGGAGGGCCAAGTGGAAGGGGGTGTCGTGATGGGGCTCGGTTATGGATTGACCGAGGACTATCCTCTGGAAGGAGGCTATCCCAAGGTGAAGTATGGTACGCTCGGACTATTTCGCGCCACCGAAGCACCCGATGTGCAGACCTTCATGGTGCGCAACGAAGAGGTGGCTCCGGAAGCCTATGGGGCGAAAGGTATCGGTGAACTGAGCACCATCGCCACCGCCCCCGCGGTACAGAATGCCTACTATAGATATGATGGAGAGTTCAGGACATCACTTCCACTACCGAAGACCGCTTATAGGAAACGGTAAGGGTCACCCGGCGATTTCATCGGAGGCTCCATCACGAGCCACCATCAGAAGCGCCACCAAGTCCTCCTCTATCCTCTTGTTCTTATGGGAGACGATGTTTCGGAATGCTGCGGCATTTTCAGGCACTTGTTTCGCCATCGACACCAGAGCTCTCTTGTCCAGCACTTGGAAGGAGGGTTTGTTCAATTTGCGCGCCAACATATCCCTCGCTTCGAAAAACCATTTCAGGTAGATCTTCTGCTCCTTGGAAAGGTACTTGTACCCGTTGAGCTTCTCCCACCCCGGTTTGTCGGGTCCCTTCTGCACACCGGCACTTTTCTGCAATTCCCTGTCCTTCTCCCATAGACCTGCTTCACGCAAATCCCTGTCCAACGCACTCTTTATCGTGAAGAGATGTTCCACATCTCCCAAAGCGTACTCGACGAGCTTGGGAGAGAGGGGTCGCTTCAGCCAATTTGCCGTTTGGTTCCCTTTCTTTCCGGTCACTGCGACAGTACCCGTGCATCTGGCTATCAGGGCACTGAGGTTTCCGTTGAAACCCAGCAATTGGGCCGATAAGCGGACATCATGTACTCCCTTGAGCAGTATTCCATACTGTTTTCTCACCAAGGCGGCATCGCTGGCACAATCGAACATGATCTTCTCAAGATTTTCATCTTCGAAAAACCGCTTGAGGGCTTCGGCTGAAACTTTGAAGGGATCGATCAGGTAATATGAGTCTCCATCGAATATCTGGACGAGGCACAGGTGCTCTCCATAGATGTGGAGATTGAACTCTCCTTCGAAATCCATCGCGATCGAGGCAATTCCCGCTTCGCGCCAATGTACGGTTTGTGAAACCAACGATTCATCCGAATCCAATACGTGGTAGTTGAACATGATCCATCCTACCACGTGGAGAAAAACTAGGGCAGGCCTCGAGAGCCTGCCCAATGGGTTTTTCTTGGATTCCGTTCAAGGAAGCGATTTCGGAATCACCAGATTGAGTAGGATTCCCACCAAGGTGGCAAGAGCCACTCCTCCCATCTGGAATTCAAGACCGCCACCAAGCGGAAAGGCCACCAAGCCTCCTCCGATTCCTATTACCAGGATCACCGAAGATATGGTGAGGTTTCGCTTATCCTTGTAGTCGACCCCACTTTCCACCAGGTTTCGTAGACCACTCGATGCGATGATACCGAACAGGAGCATCGAGATGCCTCCGATCACTGGAGTGGGTATCGTCTGGATGAGTGCACCGAACTTGGGAAAGAACGAGAGGAAGGTCGCCACCACGGCGGCTCCTCCGATCACCCATACACTGTAGACCCTGGTGATCGCCATCACTCCGATGTTCTCACCATAGGTGGTGTTCGGGGGACCTCCCCAGAAGGCTGCCCATGCGGTGGCAATTCCATCACCGGCAAGGGTACGGTGCAAGCCCGGATCGATGGTGAAATCCTTACCCACCACATTGCCGAGTGTGATGGTATCCCCAAGGTGCTCGGCCATCGTCGCCAACGAGACCACTATGAAGGTGACCACCGCCACTATATTGAATTTGGGAATCTGGAATTGTGGCGCTCCCAACCATTTTGCCGAAGAAACCACCGAGAAGTCGATCAGAGCATAAGCCGGAAAGATCGACCCCATGACAAGGGTGAACAGATAACCGGAAACCAATCCGATGAGGATCGGGATGATGCTGAAGAAGCCTTTGAGAAAGATATTGGCGATCACGGTTACAGCCAAGGTCACCACTGCGATCGACAGGTACACGAGACTATAGTTGCCGGACGCATCGTTCATCGCCATACCCATCGCGGTGGGAGCGAGATTCAAACCGATGACTATGATGACCGAGCCGATGACCACCGGAGGAAGTGCCCTCTTGATCCAAGAGAGTCCGGCTGCACGAATGATTCCCGACACGATCCCATAGAAGAGACCCGCGGCCACCGCACCTCCCATCGCATAGGGGATGCCGTAACTCGCGCCGATACCGATGATGGCGGGGATGAAGGCGAACGAGGATCCCAGGAAGGCGGGAACCTTCGCACCGGTGACAAGGATGTAGATGAGTGTTCCGGTACCGGCGGTGAACAGGGCGCTTGTCACACTCAAGCCGGTTAGAATCGGTACGAGTACGGTCGCACCGAACATGGCGAACACGTGTTGGATGCTCAATGGAATCCACCGGGCCACAGGAGGCTTGTCGGCGGGCATGTAGATGCCGTCTTTTTCGTGCATTGGCAAATTTCTCCTTATTGTTCGATTCACAAATTTGCTGACAAGTGTACAGGGACTCATCGGTTCTGCCAAGAGGTCGGTAGCCGATTCATCCAAACTTCGGTGCATGTTGTTCGCTGGAGAGAAGGTGGATGAGAAAATACTCCTCAAGTGATTTGTGTGGACCTTCAGCGGACAATATCGTTCGTCGCTTAGCCAATTGTTGCCGATTCATATAGCTTTTGTAGAGTGCAAGGGCCGCATTGGCGTCCACTGCAGCCGCTTCGTGTTTATCCAACATGAGCCAAGCGGTGTTTCTGTCGATGAGGGAGATGTGCGATTCCTCCATCTTCTTCCGCAAGATGGTCAATTCTTCGAAACTGAGATCGAAGATGAATTCTTCAAGTGCCGAGACGATTGCTATGGAACCGGCAGTATCGGATATGAAATCGAGCCAAACTGGAGGTAACATCACACTCAGTCGCATGAGTTCCATGGTGCCGAGAAGTGTTCCGAGTATCGGAACTATCGCATGTCGTACTTGCCACAGTTCCCTGATCGCCAGTGCAAAAGTCTCAAGGTATCCACTGGTACGCATATCCCACATGGTGATCAATTCGTGGGCAGCCTTTTGAACCCAAAGGGATTCGACATCTTCATGGGAGACCAAGGAGGTGTAGAGATCTTCGGCCATCAAAGTGAACAGCAGATCATTGTATTCCATCTCGACTTCTCCCCTCACTTCTGCGAGGGGTTCCTCCGTTTTGACGAGTTTCGACAAGAATCCGAACACATGCAATTTCATCACTGTGAATCCATGCCCCAAGACAGCCTTGGTCGGCAGATTCACCACATGCTCCACACCCTGGTCGCAAAGCTTCCGGGTGAGGCTGTAGATGGAACGATCGTCACCATGTGCATACAAGTCCGTGCGGGGTGAGGGAGCCCTATCGACTATTGCGGCTAGTTGCTCCAAATCGGAAACTTGGGTTCTCAATATTGGAGCAAATCGCGATTTTCTTTCCTCCAATATACCGAGGCACCTGTCCAACACGAGTTCTTCCCCATAGGTAAATGTGACCATCCCCCACCCACCTCCATATCATCGATGCCCCACCATACGGAACTATCGTACAATAGTCCAGAGACTTGGAAGGCCGGTCTCCAATGTGGTATGCTCAAAAGTCAAACAGCAGGAGGAAGATGCATATGCCAAAGACCCTGGCCGAACGAACAGCGGCAACCATGATGGAACTGATCGCCATACACTCACCCTCGTATCATGAGGAGCATGCTCGCAAAGATCTGGTGGTACGTTTGAAGGATTTGGGTATTGAGGTCGAGATCGATGGTGCAGGCAATGTATTGGGGACCCTTGGGGCCACAAAAGGGCTTGAGAAGGAACCCCTGGTACTTTTGAATTGCCATATGGACACCGTTCCGAATGCGGTGAACGCAAAACCATTTGTACAGGACGGGGTGGTGGCAACCGATGGATCCACGGCCTTGGGGGCCGATGACAAGGCTGGAATCGCTGCGATTCTTGAATCAGTGCGGGTGATGGAAGCGGAACAAAAACCCCATGGTCCCATTCTTTTATTGTTCACGGTCGCCGAAGAGGTGGGGCTGGAGGGAGCGAAGGCCTTCGATATGGATCGACTGCGTTCAGTCAAGCGTGGATACACCTTGGATGCCAGTGGTTCGGTGGGAACGGTGATCACCCGGGCTCCGGCGAAAAGCGATGCGAAAGTGGTGTTCCATGGTAAGGCGGCCCACGCGGGGTTTACTCCCGAGAAGGGGA
>Ga0334898_1002605_pt1 | contig 16187 bp, 11 predicted proteins | sample GraSluR3_MG_10_FD_207228 | JGI IMG/M metagenome (GOLD analysis project Ga0334898, IMG submission 207228) | Sludge microbial communities from methane-producing bioreactor in Wageningen University, Netherlands - Granular Sludge_3_08-R3 | ecosystem: Engineered > Bioreactor > Anaerobic >... | reverse complement strand
AAAAAAATGGCACACCCATGGAACATACAACTGTCCCACAAATGTGCTTATTAGCAATTTGCTGCCGTTGTTAAACGGCCCGGCCCCACGCCCGCTTCCGGGCATCGCCTGCTCAGTTTGTACTGTTAATCTCACATCCTGAAAAACAGGAATGTAATGCAGTGCAAAAAGACTTTTTCAAAAAGTATACGACAATGCACAGGTTGTCAATCATCCGGCTACTCATGTTTTTTTTGCTTTGCCATTTTATTCAAACCAGGGTTCATACTTTTTACGAAATGGCGAATATTTTGTCACATCTTGATACATGGCATCTCTTAGTAAAGGAAATATGTCCAAATGATCCCGCTAGCATGAATTTATACAGAGAAGTTTTGTTCATCTAGAAATCGCAAAAAGCGACATTTCTTCCCATTATATACAGTTATTTCGACTATACATCATCAATGACAACCTGCCCATGATACAAGATTACCCTATGCAAGTGTTTGTTTTGTAAACACTTAATTTTCTGGAATTTTACCAGTTTTTTAGGATTTTTTATTAATTTAGACTACTCAATTTCGTCAATTTTTATCCCACGTACGCACACTCGTATCCTCACCAATACCGTTGATTACTATGCCATTTAGTTTTGGGGTTCAGGGGTTTTATTTACTTTTTTCACAGCCTTCTTGGAGCTGTAATGGGTACTCTTTCGGACCTTGTTTCCGTGCTCATCGATCTCGATGTTGGAGCGCTTTGCCTTCAGTTTCTGCACGCGTTTGAACTGTCGTTCATGGATGATGGGGATGTGATGGTTGCATGATCGGTGGACCTCGAACGGGTCGCGAACCGTTCTCTTGGTGGAAGGGAAATCTGCGGACTCTGTTTCTCCATAGACGGAGGTACCGGTATATTTCTCATTGGTGAGAATATTCTCGATCGTCTTAACCGGCCATTTCTTCTTGCCGGTGTGAGTGAAAACGAATTCATGATGTTTTAAATTGTGGTTAGCAAATTTTATGGTATAATTTGTGGCTGGATTGAATATATCTCCCATTTGTTTCTAGGCTTTGTTTCTACTTTATCAATTAATTCTAGCATTAGAATCGAATAAAGCCTGCTGAAAGCTTACATTGGCGAATGTAAGAGTAGAGAGGGCTTTGATGAGAACAGTCGGTATTCGAGTATTTCTAGTAAGCATAATTGCTTTTCTATTGTTCAGCATGATCGGTTGTACTATACAACCTCAATTTTATACGGTGACCTTTGACACTTGTGGAGGAAACTCGATTGCACCGCAAACGGTGCAAGAGAATAAGAGAGCTATCAAACCCTCTGTAGACCCTGTTAAGGAAGGATGCTCATTTGATGGTTGGTATACAGAGAACACCTATGATACGGTATTTGATTTCAATACACCCATCACAGAGAATATTACACTCTATGTAAAATGGAATACTATTGAGTATACCGTTAGTTTCAACTCCAATGGTGGAAGTATTATAGAACCACAAAATATTGGGTATATTGATTTCCTGGTGCGTCCTGATGATCCGATAAAACCAGGTTGCCTCTTTTTAGATTGGTATCTAGATGAGGATTTTACAATAGGTTTTGATTTTAATGCCAATATAACCACATCATTTACTCTGTATGCTCGATGGGCTGTAATTCCTTGGGAATATGATGAGCTTGAACATTGGTATGATTTCTATGCTGACGATAGAGAATATTTATTGGAAAAATCCTACCATTCTTTCCGTACAGTCTTCGACGATGCAAAGGAACTAGTATGGAATGAGTGTACAATTTGTGGCTATGAGACAGCCAAAGAAAATCACGATCACGTTTGGGATAGTGGCACAGTTGCTAAGGAGCCTACTTGCACTGAAACTGGCATTAAAATTTATAAGTGCAACTCTTGTCAGCTTGAAAGAACAGAAATTTTACCATTGACAGATCACACATTCATTAATGGTTTCTGTATATGTGGACTTATTCAACCCGATGCATTTATTGAGATTGATAACTTTGGAGCAATTTGGGTAAGTAACACATTTCCTAGTTCATATTCTTTAAGCCTAATTATCCCTGATACCGTCCAAGGTAAGCGAGTTCTTTCAATTGGGGCTAGTTGCTTTAGTGTATGCCCTAATATCACTGAAATAAGCTTACCTGATAGCGTAACTACTATAAGCGATAGTGCCTTCACTGGGTGTAATGCGCTTCATACAGTAAAGCTCGGTTCTGGGGTTGCCAATATCTCAGCTTATAGTCTTTGGGGAACATGCAATAATTTTCGAACAATCGAGGTCTCGGATGCAAATCTTGAGTACTCAAGTAAAGATGGAATTCTATACAGCAAAGACGCAACGAAATTGATTTATTGCCCAGTCCAGAATGGGGTTGTTAATTATATAGTGCCTAATGGAGTTGTAGAAATAAAATCAAGCGCATTCAGAAATAATAAAACCATCACGAAACCGAACCTCCCTAATTCACTTGAAAAAATTGAATCCTATGCATTTGCTTCTTGCTATCGAATAACACAGGTGAATCTTCCTGAAGGTTTGCTATCAATAGAGACACGTGCATTCGATAACTGTCAAAATCTTACAAATGTTCATTTACCTTCAACTCTTACCTCAATCGGATCGAATTCATTTTCTCACATCACTACTGCTACGATTGCTGAAGGCGTTTCGAAAGTACCTGATTACGCTTTCGTTGGATCCAGGTACCTGACAACCGTTAGTCTTCCTGACAGTATAACTTCAATTGGAGCCTATTCTTTTTATGAGAATTCAGGATTAGTTGATATTCAATTGCCCGATTCAGTAACCGAAATAAAAAACTATGCCTTTTTTGGATGTACATCATTGAAAAATATTAATATACCTTCGAAACTAGAAAGTATCGGAGCGAGCGCATTTCGAAATTGTAAAGAATTGCGCGGAAGCCTAGAATTACCTTCCGGAATGCAAACAATAGGTTCTTCAGCATTTTCAAGATGTATAAGCATTTCAAACATTGTAATTCCTTCTTCAGTTAAATCATTAGGCAGAGATGTATTCAGCGATTGGACCCCTGCGCAAAAAATCTATGTATATTCAAGCTTTGAAAATGGTGTCGAAACTGATGATGTGGGAAGTGGAGGTGGTGCTTGGTCATCAGGGGCATCTATATATGTGGATTTGAGTAAATGTAATTCTGCAATAATTGGAAAAGGAGCTTTCTGTGGCTGTAACTCAACCTTAGATTTTGTAATACCTGAAGGTATAGAAACAATCGAAGAGAGAGCTTTTTTCTTATCTGATTTCAGGACAATAACAATACCTAAAACTGTAAGTACAATTGGGGACGATGCGTTCAATAGATGCATTAGAACAAAATCTATTATTGTTGATGAAGAGAATCCAAATTATACGAGCCTTGATGGAGTATTGTACAACAAGGCAAAAACAGTCTTGATAAGTTATCCAGGAAGCAAAGAGGGAGAAGAATTGATTATCCCAGAAGGTGTTGAAAAGATTTCTAGATTTGCATTCATTAGTTGTTCTGGGCTAAAAACAATAACACTACCAGTGAGCATGAAGCAGGTTGAATGGGGGGCTTTTGGTTATTCTTCAATTCGGAAGCTGATACTTAAAAGAGATATCAAACCTTTGACCTCTATATCTTTTTATCTAGCAATACCCAATATACAGGAAATACTAGTTCCCCAGTCTGTCGTCTCTGATTATAAAAATCATTCTAGCTTTAAGGATGTTGCTTCCAAGATTACAGGATATGAACCAGGATCATTTTAATGATTTTGTAAGAACTTTGGAGAATACTCCCTGAAATGGTAAAGGAATAAGGATTAGTACCGAGTGTCGTACCAGGGGTTTTCTTCGTCCTATTCACAGCCTTCTTGGAGCTGTAATGGGTGCTCTTTCGGACCTTGTTTCCGTGCACATCAATCTCAATGTTGGAGCGTCAAACCATAATACTCTCTTGATTGGTCAGCTCAATCGTCCTAGTATGAGACTACAGCAAAAATATTTCGAGGGAAGTACGAATCGATGAGCCAAGTAAGAAAAGAAATTATTGAAAGGATGAAGTCTGACCTGTTGAAGCAGGTTGAGGAATGGGTCGGCATGCATAGACCGGTTGAGGGATCAGAGGATTACGAAACTTGGCAGTGGAAATTGGATACAATTAAAGCATTTAAGACTATTGATGATGTTATCGAGTATGTTGAATGCAATTTCCTAGATCTCAATGATTTCTTTTTGACTGGGGAATATGAATTGATCACGGCTGGGCTCGCCCCTGAAAAGGTTCCCTCCTCCATTGTCTCCGAACATGGGGAACTCATCGCTGAACGAGCATTACCCAGTGATACGAAATGTGAAATTTTCTTTTTTGATGGGAAATATTTTGTGTTGGACGGAACAAGAACCCAAATAGTTGACTCGAAAAAGGATGCTCTCACGATTGCTGGGATCGAAGAGGACTCCTCCGATGACTTCATCGACGACCAGGAATATTCGACACATTCGCCTAATCCTCAAACGTCATCATCACCAAAAAAAGCGAAACGGAATCGCAAAGCAGTCCTGATTGTAGTAACAAAATGGCCTGACGGAACGATGGCGATAAAGTTTGGATATGCCCTACGAAATGCACTAAACATTGAAAAAGATAAGATGACTTTATTACAGATGGCTCCTGAACGAATCTTTCGAGTTGAGACGGATGTGAGCGAAACTGAATTTCGGAATACTATGAAATCCAAAAATGTTTCCTATGGTGGTACAATACTATTTATTGAGCTCATAAAAATCTAGAGAATTTCTAAAATGGATATGATTTAATGCCAATAGTAGAACAGTCACTGTAAATTTTGATGATGCAAGCACTGAATACAAGAATAAACATTGCCAAGATTCGTTATGCATATACTCTTTGAGCATATTTTAAAATTAGTGTAATAATATTAAAATAATTTTAATAGTTAATTACACATTAATTATGATTTGTTTTTAATATTTTTTTTTAATTTCTCATAAATGTGGTACAATTAGAATCCATTTAAGGGAGGTAAACACCTATGGCAATAAGCTATAACAGGCTTTGGAAGCTACTTATTGATAAGAACATGAAAAAGAAAGATCTTCAGCGCCTTTCCAGAGTTAGTTCGGCGACCATCACGAAACTTGGACGAAATGAGAATGTAAATACAAAAATACTCCAAAAGATCTGCTATGCATTAAACTGCGATATTTGCGATATTATGGAATTTGTACCACTTAACGAAAAAAAATGTTGAATAAATTGCATTATCCGATAGATAGAGGGAAGTAATATGACTAGAATGGATGAATATTTAGCTTCTGAGGTTTTACCTTGGTTGAAACTTTACAACATGAATTTACCTTCAACAAGAGGTGGCCTTTTTTATAATACATTTGCATATCCTACAAAAATTTCTCCTGAATCCATTGCTGTTTACATTGCGATGCACACTAAACCAGGAGATACAATATTAGATGTGTTCGGAGGAAGTGGCTCTACTGGAATTGCAGCTCTCATGTGTGAGCACCCAACAGAATCAATGGAATTGTTTTCAAGAAAATTTAATCTAAATCCAGAATGGGGAGCAAGGAATGCAATTCTTTATGAAATTGGAAAATATGGAGCTTTTGCTTCACAGGTGATGGCAAATCCTCCTGCACAAAAAGAATTTACTGATACAGCTAAAAAACTTTTAAATACAATCGACACTGAATTGTCGCTCTATAGTACTTTGGATGCGGAGGGTAACCCAAGTGTTATTCGGCATGTTATTTATTCGGATATATATTCATGCTGTCAATGTGGCAAAGAATTCACATATTTTGAAGGTATGGTACGTTATAATCCACTTAGAATCGATGGAGAAGGCATCTGCCCTCACTGCGGCAGTAAACGAAAATCTTCTGAATTCTCAAATGTCATTGAAGAAGTATATGATGAGTTATTGGGGAAATTCATTCAAAGAAGAAAACGAGTACCAGTAAGAGTCTACGGGCAGACAGGACTCAACAAATGGGTGCGAGAAGCAGACGATATAGATATTGAACAAATTAATTCAATTGATTCACTTAACTACCCACATAACTACAAGGCTCAAGAGATCGTTTGGGGGGAGTTGTACCGTTCTGGATATCACCAAGGAATTTCGCACTTGCACCATTTCTATACAAAGCGAAACTTTCTGGTTATGTACTCACTATGGGAAAGAGCAGGCGAATTTAAACCTAGGGTTCGCGATGCGATCAGGCTCCTTCTACTAAGTTATAACGCTGCACATGCAACATTAATGACAAGGGTAGTTGTGAAAAAGAATTCAAAGGATTTTGTGCTAACAAGTGCACAAAGTGGTGTTCTATATATAAGCAGTTTACCCGTAGAAAAGAATATAATAAGTGGAATACGGCGTAAACTTAAATCATTCGAAGAAGCCTTTACCTATTTAAGTACTTGCTCTGGACACATCGATATTATTAATAGCAGTAGTACCAATTTAACTCAGAAGGATAACTCTATAGATTATATTTTTACAGATCCTCCATTCGGCGACTTTATCCCCTATGCTGAAGTGAATCAAATTAATGAACTCTGGTTAGGAAAGCCAACTAACCGTTCTGAAGAGATTATCATTAGCCAATCACAAAAAAAGAATGTGTCTTGTTATCAGAAGATGATGACCGAAGTTTTTACTGAAATGAATCGGGTTTTAAAAAAAGATGCCTTTGCAACGATTGTTTTTCATGCCTCAAAAGCAATGATCTGGAACGCACTCTCAAAAGCATATTCAGATGCTGGATTCTTCGTTGAAGCTGTAACTTCATTGGAAAAGTCTCAAGCTAGCTTTAAACAAATCGTCTCGAAGGGTTCAGTGCAAGGAGATCCTTTAATACTTATTTCAAAAGGTAAAGGAGAATGCTCATCATTGCATTCACAGACAATACTTGACGAAATCATCGATAACAACAATTTAAATACAACTAAGAGTGAGCGACAAATATATGCAAAGTATGTTAGCAAATGCCTTGAGCTTGGTGTCTCTATAGATTTTGATGCAAAAAAAGCCTATGCATATATAGCAAGCAAGATAGAGACGATTAAAGGGCATAAGTGATGAAGTTGAAAAAAAAACGGCTTGGACAGTACTTTTCTGGTAAGAAGGTTGCAAATTTGCTAATCAACCTTTGTGAATTAAAAGGCGAGGAAAGTATTATTGATCCGATGGCAGGAGTGGGAGATATGCTAACCGCTGCTATCCAACTTGGAATACCATCAAAGAACATATGCGGAATCGAGATTGATCCAATTGCGGGAAATCAGTGTAAAAAAAGAATTAAGCCTGGTATTATCTATATTGGGGATGCTTTTTCATCTGAACCTTACAAAACTATAGGACGAGTAGCTTGGGATTTAGTGATAACGAATCCACCATATGTTCGTTATCAATCATTGGACAGATTTGAAAGTGATGATCTTATTCTGAAAAATGCAAAAGAAACTCGTCAAAGTCTTCTTGAACTAGTGAATCTGGTCAACCATCTTAATGATGAAGAGAAAACGTGCTTTCATAAAATAATTAAACATTATTCGGGACTATCTGATCTTGCAGTACCTGCATGGATTCTTTGCGCACTACTGACCCGATTAGGTGGAAAAATTGCTATAGTAGTACCTGAGTCTTGGATCAGCCGTGATTATGCACTCTCCATCAAATATATGCTACTAAAATTCTTTGAAATTGAATATATTGTTGAAGATTTGAATTCAGTTTGGTTTGAAGATGCTCTTGTTAAAACGAATCTTCTTGTTGCTAGACGAGTGAGTTATCGAGAAAATTTAAGTGAAATTGGAAACTCAGAATACAAACACATAAAGCTTGGCGCTAGTCTCATGGGGGAGAACAGCCTGGTAGAAAATTTAGCAATTGGTGGGCTAAGTGGGTATGAAGCGCTTAAAAAATATTTAGACTCCAAGAATGAAATTTCAAATGAAGATTTTGTTGTAAGAAACATTCATCTTAATCTCATTCTTTCAGGAATGTATAATTCATTAGCATTTCAGAAATTGTTAAAAAAACTCGAACCCCACGCCAAAAATGTCACTGCCACAAGCATACCCAGAGAATTATATGAAATAATTGGGAATGATGTCGCTTTAAATAACCTGGTAAAAATCGAAACTTGGGGATTTCAAGTTGGACAAGGTTTAAGAACTGGCGCAAATAAATTCTTTTATACAAACCTTGTACGAAGCAATGGTGAAATAGAATATGTTATTGTAGATAAGATTTTCAACGAAAGCGTAATTTCAGTTGATCAAAAATACACATTACCAGCCTTTCGTTTTCAAAGTGATGCTTGTGACGAACTAGTAATTTCAAAGTCAATGTTGTCGCATAGGTTACTATATATCTATGAAGATATTTATGATTCTGAAGGGAATACAATATCTAAAAAAAACGTTTCATTAGCCGCACATATCCACACTGCAGAAAAAATCCCAATAGTGGTTAATGGTAAGCAGACTTTATTTCCTGAATTGAGTGCGGTTAAACCGAATATACGCAAATCCGAGGTCTTGGAAGGGTCTATACAACGACATTGGTTTATGCTTCCTATTCTCACTAATAGGCATAGACCCCAACTTTGTATCTCCCGAGTTAATTATAAGAATGTGAAGTGCTTCTTGATTGCGGATGAAGGTATCGTAGTTGATGCCAACTTTTCAACACTTTGGCTTGAAACCGTGGATAGTAAACAAATATATGCAATGCTTTCTCTTCTGAATTCAACATGGGCTCAAAGCTACCTTGAAACAATTTCAACAGTAATGGGAGGGGGCGCACTAAAGGTGGAAGCCTCCCACATTAGACAGCTACTATTACCTTATCCGACAGATGAATTAGTTAAATCATTGTCTCAGCTTGGGAGAAGCTTAGCTGAGTCTAATTCTTCCGAAAAATGTGAAATTCTGCGCATAATTGATAATACAATCCTAAAATCTTTAATAAATGATTGTAACTATCAAGAAAAATATGTTGCCTTACGAAACTATTTAAAGTTGAAAACAAATGCACGGCAACGAAAATTAACTAAGGAGGAATCACTGTAATGATTCAAATTAATTTATCCGCTGCCAGGAATTTCGCATTAATAGCTAAATCACAAATGGACACAGGGGTAGCAGAAGACGTACTCCGTCATTTGCTTTCTGCAAATCTTCCGCAAATGTTTCCAGATAATCCTTGGTGGATTCGAGAACACAGTACGGGAGCGGAAGCAAATGTTCATTATATCGATGCAACTGGGTTGAAGAGAAACGGATTTATTGACTCGCTTGTTGGGATGACTGCAATAGAATACGAGAGAGACCTTTCAGTTAATACAATCTATAGAGTAGGATACCATCAGGTTGAGGAATATTGTTCAGCTTTACTAAATCAGGGCATTGCCGCCACTGATGTTATAGGAGTTTTATCCGATACCGTTCGATGGTATTCTTTTAGTGTTCAAGTTACTCATGATCCTATACCAGGAATCGAATATGGACCAGATAATATAGCTCTTCATGAGATAGATTCAGTAAACCTTGAAGATCATTCGGACGATAATTTGGTACGATTTGGTCTGTTCATTTGCAAGTATCTTGGACGTCAAGGATCACGTCGTATTAATGCTTTAACATTAGCGACTGATATGGGATTCGATAGTCTTTTCTTTGCTCAAAACATCAGTGGATTTCAGGGTATTATTTCCACTGCATTCACCGAAAAACCGCAATATGGTAGCATGATTGCATCACTTTGGCAGAATTTTGTTAGTAATTTGGAGAATAACAGAACGCAGCCTTTTAATCGGACGATCTATACACATGAATTCTATATATTAACGCTTGCAAAATTGCTTTGCGCTAATATCCTTAATGGATCTGTTGTACACGATGAGAGGGATAATCTACGAAACATACTTAATGGTCAATGGTTCAGAGCCATGGGGTTTGTAAATCTGGTTGATTATGACTATTTTGGGTGGTTGCATGAGGCCCCTCATATCGATCAAATTGTAAAGATTGCACGGCAGATGCAGAATGACTTAACCGTGTATGATTACAGCAATATTGCGACAGAAGATTTATTTGGACCACTTGTAGCTCAATTAGCAGACAGGGACCGTCGCTTGCTTTTAGGGCAAGAGTATACACCGCAGTGGTTGGCAAAAAAGATTGTGTCTCGCACTCTTGAGTTACTCCCACAATCAGACTTCCCAAACTTTATTGACATGTGTTGTGGTTCAGGTGTTTTTGTCGTTGAAACAATAAACCAAACGATTACCAAGTACCAGATCGTTCCAGGTAAATGCCCAACAGATTTGTTACTTCAACTTACAAACAGTATAGTCGGGTTTGATATTGATCCATTGGCGGTTCTGCTTTCAAAACTCAATTGGGTAATGGTAATGAGAAAATTCTTACCGTATTCGATGTCAGATTTTATTATACCTATTTACCATGCAGACTCGCTTTTCACAACAGCTCCCATTACTACACTAATTGATGGTAATTATGAAGAACAAGATCTTCAGATGGATTTCGATGGAGAACAAGTCATTCTACCTGGATTCTTAATTAATCCAACGAATAGAAAACTTTTTGATTCGTTAATCCATAGATGTTATGAGATAGCGAAAGTTAAAGCTCGTGAGACCATAGAAGATTATTCACTCCAACAGGCTAAAACTTTTGTGGCAAAATTAATTAACAATGTAGGTGCTGTTATTAATAAAACGCAAATGGAAGATATCGTAACTAGTTGCCATGCTTTGATTCCAACATTGGAAAAACTTCAGCGAGAAGATCGAAATGGTATATGGCCTTTCCTACTCGGTAATAGCTACCGTCCTGGTTTGGTTAGAGGACAGTTTAATGCCATAGTCTCCAATCCTCCCTGGATGGCTATGAGCAAACTAGCAGACAATCCTTATAAAAGAATTTTAGTCTCGAGAGCAGAAAGATACGGAGTAAAACCAACTGGTAGTTCACATCTTCATATCGAGCTCGCAATAGTCTTTCTTCTGAATTCAGTCGATAAATTTTTACAAGAGAATGCTTTATTCAGCATTATTATGCCAGATACACTTCTTAATGGATACCATCATGAACCGTTTCGGAATCAACTGTTCCTCAGATCTGAGTCTCCGGTTCATCTTAGAGTCAATGAGATATGGGATGCTCCTATTGGCACTTTCAAGAATAAAGCGATTGTAGTTTTCGGGACAAAGACAAATAGCTTATACCCCAATCCTATTTCTGGGCGTCATCTACTAAGTAAAACGATAGATGAATCTTGTGAATTTCGTATGCTAAGACAGGGAAAACGCTCCGCTTGGTCCTCCAACCCAAACGCAAATGATATAACTGAAGGTGTTTTAGAACGAATCCCATTTTTACAAGGTGCAGATATTATGCCCAGAACATTAGTGTTTCATAGTGTGGTACAGCAGCCTAACGGGCGGTGGTCGGTTCGTCCCATTCCACGCCAGAACAATAAGCTCTCATACCTTGTTAGTGACGCGAAACGCTTTAAAGCGTTTTCATTGAATGTACGGAATGTGGATGATCAGTTTATCTATGACTGTTATTTATCAAACCACATTTTGCCATTTTATTCTTGCTATCCAGCTAAAGCACTTTTACCAATGCGAAAGGAAAATGACTATTGGGTTGTGGTTGATGAAGCTGAATTGATACAATATGGGACAGGGGCTGCATCTGCATTTAATAGTATTTTTGTTGAGAGTGGAGAGTCTGCACATCAGTATTTCAATAGGATTAACTATCGTAATAAATTAAGCCCTCAAATTTTTGATGGCTTCGACAATGAAAAACAACTAATTTTAGTAGGAGCTGGAGGTGGATACACATGTGCTTCGTTTGTAGCTTTTAAGCATATCAATAAAGTGAAGACAATTATTGATCAAACTATTTACTGGTACGTTGCCAACACGGAAGATGAAGCCATCTACATAACTGGGCTTTTAAACAGTATCGCATTAGACAAAATAATCGCCGATTTTCAACCTGAGGGGGCTTTGGGAAGGCGACATGTCCACAAGTTACCATATGCCGTTACTCCACCATTTGATATTACTAATGCTTCTCATAAAGCAGTCGTGGAAAAAACACGATCTCTAATTAGGAGTATAAGAGAAACTTTACCGGATTCACAAATACTAAGTTACTTAAATCCATCTAGTAGTACTCTTGCAATACGTAGAAGAAAGTTTCGCGAATTTATACATGAACTATCTACTAGTAGGGATTATGAGGACGCTTGCAGTGAAGTCTACAATGTATAACCTTCAACGATTAACATTTTGCTTACCAATTGAAAGCTTGGTGCGCTATTTACTCAGCATGGTTTTTATCTCATCTGGTTGATAAGGTTCTTTACGTCTGTGAATCATTGAGTGACAGTTGGAACAGAGCGGTATTAAATCTTTTTGTGGATCTGTGCCATCATAGTCTTCAGCAGTAGAGAGCTGTCCAATCGGGGTAATATGGTGAACTTCAATGTAATCTTTGCCTATTGCTCCGTATGCTTTCTCAAAATCGAATCCACAGATATTGCAGTGACAGCCTTTCAAGCGAATACATTCAGCTCTGGCAGCTTGACTTCTTGAAATCTGCTTTGTCGATGTTATACGTGTTCTGCTTTCATCATGCAGGTGATATTTATTTTCATCGTTCGAGTTTGCCTGATTTATTATCCCCTCTACATAATCAAGCAACTCGTCTTTCAGTTCTTGGCGATCAGGTTTATCCACATACCATACCGATTTCTGACCATGTCCAACACCATTATTGCGTGATGAGTGCGGTAACGACTTAACACGGTCATCCCGATCAATAAGAATTGCATCCTCTTCGTTACAGATAAGGTTATATTCAGCAAAGACCCGTTGCCCATTAATCTCAATTAATCGTGTACTTCTATTATCATTGACAGGATAAGCGTAAACTCGAGCATTCCTATAAAATCCACAAATTATCCGACCCTTTGCTTTACGAGAGCATGTGAATACTACCAAGACATCATCGATATAGTTTCCTAGCGTATCGTGGTTTATCGTGCCTGCTATTCGGGCTAGATTAATATTCCCCTTCGCTGGTGTATATCCATAACACTTTCCGTTGTCAGGCCGGAAGTTGAAAATCTCGTGGCCATATCCGTTCTGCTCGACAAATTTACCACCACCCTTAAGATTTTCCTCTAGACCATTATAATGATCCATTTCGGTGAGGTTGATGAACACAACCCTGCTACGATTTATGCTTGTGTGCTTCATAGACATGCTCCTTGAATTCTTACAACTTTTTACACATGAGAAATTATAGTTCTTACTATAACCCACATGCTATCTGAGTCAAACGAAACCATAGCTTGTGAGGTATAAGTTAAGGAATGATATCCCCATTGACACCTCCCCTCTTATCCTTTACTCTCAAGCCTACCCAAACACTACTTAACATTTGTTTACACTATTTTCCAAATTTCTATTGACCCTCCACACCATTTCGTACTATCCTCCATCTACCAAGCCTGACGACTAACAGGCTTACAAGGATGACAAGGATTATGAAGAAAACTACCGTGACTTTTGGAGAGTACCTGAAGCACAAACGCGAAGAAAAGCAGATTAGCTTGCGCGAGGTGGCTCGTACTTTGGGAGTGTCGGCGCCGTTCCTGAGCGATGTGGAAAACAATCGCCGTGGACCGCTGACTGAGGAACGACTGGCAGATTTGGCGAAGGTGCTGAATCTGAATGAAAAAGAGAAAGCCGAGATGTATGACATCGTCGGGAAACAGAAGGGACTGCTCGCACCGGATCTGAATCCGTATGTGACCGAACGACCGTATGTGAACGCCGCTCTCAGGACCGCAAGGAATTTGGAAGCGAACGAAGAGGATTGGCAACGATTTGTCGATGATCTGATCAAAAGGAAGAATGGGGATAACTGATACACCATGATGAAATGCGCAAGTAGACTCGACGCCAATGGCATACCACATCTCAGCAAAAGTCAGCTGGAAACCTATGGAGAACGAGTGCTGCGCGACTTTTCCCCTACCGTCCTACTGATACCACAACCCACCGATATCGACAGGCTTATCACCGATTACATGGGCTTTACCCTAGAATACCAATATCTTTCCCATAACCAGGTATATCTGGGGATCACGGTGTTCGATGATACCGATACCCTACCCGTATACAATCCCGAGCAAAACCGGGCTGAGTTCCTATCGGTGAAAAAGAACACCATCATCATCGAGGGGACCCTTGCCGACAATCCCAATCTCATCCATCGTGAGCGTTTCACCGAAGGGCATGAGGCATCACACGGGTTGATCCATCCCGAGTATTATCAGAGGAAGGCCCAAATTGCCAGTCTGCACGATTACTGTGGTTGTGGCTATTCCAAACCGTGCTTCCCTGACCTCAGTGGTGTTGATGGAAGCGGCAAACGCTTGAAAGGAGAAGCATGGCTCGAATGGCAGGCCAACTACCTGGCATCGGTGCTCCTGATGCCCCGAAGTGCGGTTAGACGCCTACGAAACGTGATCGAACCCAAGGGTAGTCCGTACTGGTACCTTGAGCTGATCCAGACAATGGTCGATGTGTTCAACGTCTCTGAGGAAGCTGCAAGGGTACGCTTGCTATCACTAAACTATCTTCCCACCTAAGAAACAACCACCGGGGTCCACTGGTGATCACCTGTGGACCATTTGATACAAAGATTCCTGACTGCTTGATTGCAGCAGGTTTCTTTTTCGATTCGATGTTAGCTTTATTGCTAACACCATACAGCAAGAGGAGTTGCGATGGATATTCCCATGAGGTGCCCCAAATGTGGAAAGCGGGCATTCGACACCACAGGATTTTACCACATACACCAACCGCTTGAGATCTCGCTCAAATGCCCACAGTGCAGCCAAATTGTGCGAGTTCCGATCGTACAGGATGGGAGCATGCCCAACAGGAAAGGAGGCTATCGCGTTCACATCATGAACAAGTAACGTAATGGGGAACACCTTCCCCTAGTATTGAGATATTTTGATAACCCGGTACATACCGAGCAATGGGGCCGCATGGCGAGCCACCGAATAGCCGGATGATCCACAAGACACTCGTTTTGTGATCATCCGGCTTTTTTATGCCCATCAGGACCGTTCGCTTCATTGGCAAAAGCTCATGGTCATCACCACCTGGATCCGTTGGATCCGAAAGATCGCATCCTTGGTGCTCAGCCAGGATTCCCCACCGGGATGCACCATATCAATCACTGAACGCCGGTTGTAGGGAATGCACCGGCCGAAGGTCAAAACGGAGATGCGTTTTGATTTCGGCCAGCATGCCCTCGCCGCTGCATACCCGAATGCCTGTCTCCGTTTTGCCCGAACCCCAAGGAGGGGAACATGGCAAAGGACGCCAGGACAGAATTCTTCTATTGCATCGACGGAAAACCGTACCGACTTACCCCAGGTAAGGATGGAATCACAGAGGAGATCATCACCGTTCTCCGTGACTCATACCATGCCGAGAAACTGAATGACCGGTATGAAGATGAACTGCAGGATGCGAATTTTAAATTCTCAAAGTTTCTTCACGATGCCAACCCAATAACTCATCCTAATGATCCCATCGAGCACCTTGTGGATACTTCCCAAGCCCCCGAGGAGATTCTATTCCAGGATGAGCTTCCCCCCTCGATCAGGAATCAGGTGCAGACGATCATCCCCCAATTGATCCCCGCCCAACAGGAGCTTTTCTGGAAGCTCTGCGAAGGCCGACAACTCGTCGATATCGCCCGGGAGGAAGGGACCACGGACAATGCGATCCGTAGCCGCCGCAGGAAGATGTTCGATCGCATCAGGGCTCTCTATGCCGAGGAGTTCGGGGATGCATAGTCCCCGTTTTCTCCTTGGGGTACGGATTTCAGGTATTAGGCAGAGGATGTACACACGGGGTGATGACACACCGAAACAACCTCCGGGGAAACACCCCGTACAGCGATGGAGAAACACAATGAAACTTCAACACAGGGTCCAGATCAATGTGGCCCAAGGCGGGGAAGGAACCCAGGGAGTG
>Ga0334898_1002604_pt1 | contig 16188 bp, 16 predicted proteins | sample GraSluR3_MG_10_FD_207228 | JGI IMG/M metagenome (GOLD analysis project Ga0334898, IMG submission 207228) | Sludge microbial communities from methane-producing bioreactor in Wageningen University, Netherlands - Granular Sludge_3_08-R3 | ecosystem: Engineered > Bioreactor > Anaerobic >... | reverse complement strand
TCTGTAAAACCAGTAAAAGAATTTTCTTTAGACATAAGATTAAGAAAGTCTTCTGCAATCTCATAAATGTCAGAATCATCATTTAAAAAAAAAGCTACTACGAGTCTATCTGAAGATGAAATTGCTTTTTGCTCTTTTTGATACTCGAGTATTATATCGGAGTTTTCTGGCATTATTTTTAAAACATCAGAATCAACTTTAATTTTTAAAGCAAAAAAAGACATTACTACAGTAAAAAAAATAGTAGTAATGATAATAAAAAATTTGTATTTTATAACGAAATTTGCCATTTTTTCATAATTTATATTTTTCATAATAGCCACCATAAAATAAAAAATTCAAATACTGGAGAAATTATCATGGATAAATAATTTTTTAATTTTAAATCTAAATAAAACTTGACGGAACTCATCCAAATAATTGATATTAAAAGAGTTGTATAATTTATATTTCCAAATATTAAAAGAAAAGAAGTGCCTAAATAAGCATAATGATTATTATTTTTTGAAAATATACTTCTAAATCCAACGGATAAAAAAGATAAGAAAAATATTAACAAAAAATATTTGCTTAAAGGTAAAAAATTTGGAGTTATTAATTTTATAAAAATAATTGTAAAAGGCACGAAAATACTTTCTTTACCAACACCTAAAAGTTTTTTTGGAGAAAAAATATCATAAAATAAAATTAATAGTATTTTGCTCATCTTAAACCCTCTTTAAAATTGAAAAAATTTATTTCTCTGTAAATCCTAACACCATTTTCTGAAAGCAGTTCTATAAGAGGAGTAACTCCAGGATTGATTAAAAGTTTTTCATCTATTAAAACTGCAGAATATTCATTTACAGCTTGCAAAAATATAACATTAAAAGAATAAGATTTATACATATTTTCTTCAAAAATAAAAAAACTAGAGCTCATAAAATTTATTTGTTCTTCTGTATAATTAGATAAATCAAGTATATATATAGCCGGATGAAAAAATAAATCTATATAATCAGAAGCTAAATAAGCATATTTTAAATTTATACCAAAAAAATTATGAGTATGTATCCTTTCTTCAAAAATAGTATTTAAAGAAATTATTAAGCTTTTTAGATCATCATATAAATATTTAGAAACAGTTCTTACAGTTATTTTATCATTAAAAAAATCATAAAAAATGTCTCCTGCAAAAATTTCTTTATCTATTATTCCGAAAGAAATTAAAGATTTGAAGTTTACAGAATCTAGCTTATTTTCAAAAAAACTCAACTCCTGCCCTTTAATTACATCGAAAACAGGAGTTTTCTCAAATTTATTTTCTATAACAATTGTTTGACCTAAAAATAAATAGGATAAAAGACATAACGGAAATAGTATTATAAATAAAAGTAATACCCATCCGTAAAATTTCATTACTTATTTACACCAAGCTTTTCATAAATTATTTCTAAAGCCTTTAAAAGTTGAAGATCATTATCCGTATCAACATCGATTTTATCTGTCGTAGCTTGTCTTGCACTTATTTCTTCATCTTCAGAAATTAATGAGGAAGAAACAATTTCTCTTGCAGGATTTTTTAGTATATAGTCAGGTTCGATTCCCTGAAGATGTATATTGTTTCCAGAAGGCGTTAAATATTGCCCAATTGGAAGCCATATTTCACCTTCATTTGGCAAAGTGAAAGTTGTTTGAACAGCTGCTTTTCCATAAGTAGTTTCTCCCACCACAACTGCTAATCCATTATCTTTAAAAGAACCTGTAAGTATTTCAGAAGCAGAAGCAGATCCTTTATTTACGAGTACTACAAAAGGGAGGTTATTCATAAAATCAAAATATTTACCTGATATAACGGTTGAATTATCAACTTTTTTATTATAATAATGAACACTAACTATATTGCCTGTCTTTTGAAACATTGAAGCGGTCTCAATTGCAATATCCAAGAAACCTCCTGGATTATTTCTCAAATCTAGAATAATACCATCTACATTCTGTTTAGAAATTTTTTGAAGGATTTCTTTAGTTTCTTCTGCAGTTTTTTTTGCAAAATTAGTTATTTTAACAAATGCAATATTTCTATTGTTCTGTTCAATTATAGTATATTTTACAGTACGAGTTTCTATTAAAGCCCTAACTATAGTAATACTTTTTTCCTGTTCCCAACCTGATCTGTAAATTAAAAGCTCAACAGGTTCGCCAGGAATTCCTCTCATTTTATTAACAGCTTCCATATAACCTATTTCTGAAACTTTATGGCCATCTACAGAGATTATATAATCATTTGCAAGTATCCCAGCTTTATCAGCAGGAGTTCCATCCATAGGGCTTACAACAACTATAGATTCAGTTTTTGTATCATATCTAACGGTAATTCCTAACCCGCCATATTCTCCATCTTCTTTAATTACGTTTTCTTTAGTTTCTTGGGCATCAAAATACCATGCAAAAGGGTCATCAAGACCGGCAATCATACCATTTAATGTTGAATCAAGTAATTTATCGTAATCTACATCTTCTCTTTCAAAATAAAAGCTATTTATGTATGCAAGAACCATAAAAAGAGGATCTTGAAATTTTTCCAAATATAATTGTTCAACTGGATCTATATATCTATTTGTAGTGATATTTGCATGAAGCCAAGAAGAAAAAATAACAATAACAATTAATATTAACGAAATAACTTTTTTTGATTTTTTACTCATAAAAAAACTCCTTCCGGATTTAGATTTTATGAAACTTTGAAATAGTAGTAATTAAATTATCTAAAAGTTGTTCATCTTTTGTTTTTTCATATTGAATTATACAGTTTTTAGTATAATTTTTTACGATAGCCTCTCCTGTTTTCTCTAAGGCTTTTGTTACAGCAGAAAGCTGAGTTAATATTTCATAACAGCCTCTATCTTCATCAATCATATTTTGAAGACCTCTAACTTGACCTTCGATTCTTTTAAGTCTATTTATAAGATTTTTTTTTTCTTCCATAAAGAATCACCTCAAGATAATGTTTTTGTTTATTCAGCAGATAGTTGATTATAAAAGTAAAACTATTTAAAATCGAAATATTCAATCAATTCACTAAAATGGTTGAATACAAATTCTGCTCCAGAAGTTTTTAACTCACTTTCTGAATAAGAGGATGTAAAGCCAAATGCTTTCATTTTTGCAGATGTTGCTCCTTGAATACCAAAAATAGAATCTTCTACAACTATACAATTTTCTGGAGTTACATTTAATTTTGAAGCAGCTAACAAAAATAAATCAGGAGCTGGTTTTCCATTTTTTACTTCTTGAGAACTACATATTACATCAAAAAAATTTATTAAATTAGTTTCTTTAAGTGTAAAATGAATTTTTTCAAAATCTCCAGAAGAAGCTACAGCAATTTTAACATTATTTCTTAAAAGAATATTTAAAAATTCTTCAACCTTTTCGAAAGCTTTCACTTTATTTTTTGACAATTCCATATATTTTTTTTCTTTTAAAAAGTCAAAATTTTCAGGAAGCTTCATCCCAAATTTTTTTTCAAAATATTTAATAACTTCTAGAGTAGTTTTACCTGTAAAAGTATTAATTTCTTCTAGAGTAGTTTGAATGCCATATTCTTTTAATAATTCAAACCATGCATCTATACTAAACTGTTCACTATCTGCCAAAACACCGTCACAATCAAAAATAAGTGCGGAAGCATTTTTCATTTTCTTCTCCTTAAATGTTGAATTCGAAAATAAAGCTTACTTTAATTATTTTTCGAAGTTCTCCTGCGGGGCCTTCCCAAGGGTATTCCTCATAAAGAGGTTTTCTTGGATCGTCATAAGGGGTATCTATATCAATATCACCTTTAATATAATTTTCAAATAACACTTTATATTTTCCTTTATTATTAAAAATATCCAAACCAATTAAGTAGCCTTCCATGTTTGCACCGTGTTTAAATCCCATAGGATAATCAATTCCATCATATCTTCCTGTAAAAGTAAGTAATGTTTGCCATCTATTGTACATCCATGTGTAAATTTTATAATATTCTGCTTTTGGAGCGATATAAAAATCATTCATTTTGAAAACAGCTCTTGCACCATATCCCCAAGCAAGACCCGTCGGTTTATAATTTATTGCACCTGCTTCAGTTGCAGGAACAACATAGTCATCAAGTGCAAATTGTCCGTAAAGTTGAAATCCTTTTATAGGATTCCAAGAAGCATCTATACCTAACATGGCGTTTGAGAAGCCTTCTCCAAAAGTGTTATGGGTTACACCCAGCGGGTTAAAGTCCACAACATCTCCAAATTTACCCCCAACAAGATTAATTTCACTGAAAGATAGTCTTAAATTTTTAAATGGAAGAATATCTATTCTATGAATAAAAAAGGCTTTAAACGGGTCAATATAACCATTTTCAGGATATCTTCTTCTGTCTGAATTTTGATCTATCGAACCATCTTTTTGAACAAGAATTTCTTCATCCGTAAGAAACGGATCAAAAGTATAAATTCCAAAAATGAGTCTTACTTTATCTAAATTAAAACCAGACGTCAAACCTGTTACATAAGGAAGCGAATTTGATAAATATAAACCATTTTCAAGATCTGACCAATGAGATTCATATTTTCCTATAACGTACCAGAAAGGTTCTAATTGTTGATAAAAATACCCCCAACCCATTTCAGAAGAATCTTCATTTTTTAATGGATATGGATAAATATTATTAAATTCTTGACTCGAATGTATACTTTTTAACAGGTGAGTATAATCAGAGGATAAACTTGAACTAAAAATAGAAACGGCTACAATTAAAAATAAAATAATTAAAATCTTTTTCATATTCCCAACTCCAATATAATATCATAACTTATTTTGAAAGAAGAAAAATCTTTATCTCCACTTTTTATATCTATATAACTTAAAGAAAAATCACCTATTAAAAAGTTGTATAAAGCTTTAATTTGAGTTTTCTTAAGATCTCCAAATTTATTTTTTCCAAAATCATTGATTAATCTTACATATCCCTTTTCAAAAGCTATAACATTGTTGAAATGAAATACAGATGCATCATCTCCATAAAAAAAACCTAGGGGATAATCATAATGTTTTCTCATTCCAGGACTGTTAGATAAAACAAACGTTCTGTAATACAAACTTTTATAAGGTATTTCGTGTTCGAAATAATCTTTTTCAACATAATAATATTCGATGGAGGATAAAAGTTTTATTTTATTAAAATCTAAATCTTTTGAGATACCAACTGCTAAAGAATGTTTTTTATTATTGTAATTAAAGGCATTTTCAAAATTTATATCTAAAAAAGAATTGTAGTTAACAAATGATCCGATAGAACCAGTTTCAGCAAAAAACAAATTATGTAAACCTAATTTTTTTCCACCAATGTAATTTAATAAAGAAGCTCCAAAATTTATTTTTTCATAATTGTATACAAAGCCATGATAAACAGCATTTCGCATAGCAACGAAATCGGGATCTTCAAAAGCTATAGCATATTCATTTTCATCTAAAAATGGAACCATTGATAATAATGCCGTTTTCCAATTCAAACTATCAAAATTAAGATTTAAGTTTATATTATCATAATAAGGAATATGTTTAGATAAAGTTAAATCATAATACATTGGTCCTAATGATAAAGGGGTTCTTCCAACAGATAATTCAAAAGAGTCGCGTTTTAATAAAAAATATGAATATTTTGGCATATCCATTGAAAATTTCTCGAACGTTTCAGCCAATTCATAAAAATGAACAATTTTTCCATCTATAAAGTAAGAAGTTTCTCCAGTATAAACATCTAGAAAAAATTGATAATAAAAATCATTATAATAATATCCTTTAAAACCTAAAGTGAATATTTCAGCGTTTTCAAGAAGTATTTCTCTAAAATACGTATCATATATTTGAGTATTGCTATACCATCCTCTTGTTATATCATAGTTATTAGACAATATATTTTCATGTTTTATGGGTAGTTTAATATAAAAATAATTTTTAACGTAATTTTTGAGTTCTGTTTCAAAAACATAAGGATATTCAAGAATATTTTTTCCTATAGTTTCATAATAATAGTTATAATCTGTAAAAGTTAAATATCTAGCAGAACTAAAAATTTGTAAAGAGAAAAGAGATAGCAAAAAAATTAAAATAATAAATTTGTTTTTCATTCATTCACCTCTTCAAGAATATTATTTTCATTTAGTTCTTGTTTTTCGACAGAATTAATTTTGGGTTCGATATCATTCACTTCTTTATTTAATATAAAAATATCCCAAAAGTTTTTAAAATACATTACCACAGGTAAAGCGACAAGGACTCCTCCAACGCCAAATAAATCTCCTGCAATCATTATAGAAATTAATATGACAAACCAATGAATTTTAAGAGAATCGCTGTGAATTTTAGGAGATAAAACCCATGTTTCAAGTTGATTAGCTATTACAAGTATTATTAAAGCAATTATTAATCCTGCAAACCCATTCGCAGAATATGCCAACATTGCCAAAGGAATTGCCGCTACAAGGACTCCTAAAAATGGAATAAAATTTCCCACACCAGTTAAAACACCTAAAAAAAGAGCTCCAGGAATAGAAAAAACAAAACAGCTTACAGCTATAAAAACACCTTCAAAAAAAGCAACTAATACTTGTCCTTTAACAAATTTTTCAAAATCGTTGTAAGTTTTTCTTATAAAATAAATTCCTTTTTCAGTATCTACCGGAAAAAATAAATTTAATTTTTTTGATATTTCCATTTTCATTTTAGTGATTGAAAATGTTGTTATTATAACTATAATGAGCGCTATAATAGTTGAAGGGCCATACGCTAAAACTGTATTTATTAATCCTAAAGCAGCATTTGAAATATAACTGTTCAATTCATTAATCATGTTTATTACCCATACAGGTATTTCTAGATCGCTTATATTAGCTATTTCAAGCGCATTTAAGCTTGTAAATATTTTTTTTCCTTCATTAATAACTGTAGGAAAAAAATTAGCAAAAGCAAAACCTATAATTCCTAAAATTAAAAAATTCGATAAAAGGCGGGAAAATCTTTCAGGTATTTTTTTTCTTAAAAATTTATGCGGAACATCTACTATTGTAGCGAAAAATAATCCTAAAAATAAAGCTACAATTATAAAAGGTGAATGTTTCAAAAGAAGTAAAAATAAAATAAAATAAAATAAAGCGAAATGTATTCCTTTTAAATTCATTTTTTTCTCTCCTTAATCATTTTTTCTTTTCTTTTTGGCATATAAATATTTCGAATTTTTTCAAGCTCTTGCTGATAAGTTTCATTTTTGAAATTCACATAAGAATATTCTAAACTTGACCATTTGCCATATACATATATTAAAGTAATTTCAGCAAAAATTCCCTTTCCTATATATATTCTATTACCCCAGTGTTTCGTGCTTGCCAAAACAAATTGAGTATGATGAACAAATCCAATATCAATATTCACTTTTCTTTTTCCATCAACTGTATACTCTTTTTCTAATTCATTTGTAATGTTTTTTGCTTCAGCGAGAAATGCTTGTGAACCTAAGTTTTTAAAACTTATCATTCTTCCTTCAACACGAATATTTTTTCCCATTTCATCATTATAAAAGTCAGTAAATTTTTGAAAATCAATAGGATCTGAGATATAGTCTATTTCTCCAAAATTTTTTATAAGTTTTTCTTTTAACCCAAGATCATCAAGCCATAAATTACTATTTCCTGAAGTAAAAACATGAGCAACATAGTTTACCCAATCAGGTTTGTTAGTCTTTCCCATAAATTAAATTCACCTCAAAATTTTCCAGATATATTTTATAAATTTCATGTGGAGTAGTTATGATCAATTCTCCCTTATTATTTTCTATTTTTATAGATTCTTCAGTTGTTAAACGTAAATTTATTTCTTCATTCGGATGAATAGTTCTATTCATTACAAAAATACTTTCATTACCATTATTTTTTATTGAAATATTAAAAAATTTATTATCTATTATGTTTTTACATAAAAACAAATCTCGACTTAAATAAGCCAGATATAAAATATTTATAATTAAAAATGATGCTATCAGTATTTTAAAAATAAAAAGTTTTTTATTTTTAGATTTTGGATCTTCCGATTCTTGAATTTCTTCGTTTTTATTAATTTTACAAACTTTTATTTTTGTATCAAGAATAGAATTTATTCTATTAATTATATCAACAATAGAATGTTCTGTAAGCCCTTCAAAATCTCCTTGACATATTTTTTTCAATTGACTTACAGGTATTTTTAAATCTTGTGCAATTAACTCATAAGTTAGTGGAGATTTTTCAATTAACTCGTTTAAATTTTCGTCTATTTGAAATTCCATAACAGTCACTTCCAAGTAATAATTTTAAAACCGTCGTACTTAAACGACGGTTTTTAATAAAATTAAAAATGAGCTCTATTTGTTTTTTTAAGCCAATTAATAACAACAGGACTCGCTATGTATAATGAAGAATAAGTACCTACAACTACACCAACTGTTAATCCAAAAGCAAAAGGAGCAAGAGCTCTTCCTCCAATTAATAGGATTAAAAATACTACTATAAATGTAGTTATAGAAGTAATCATAGATCTAAAAAAGGTTTCGTTAAGACTTTTGTTAACTATATCTTCTATACTAACACCTTTCATTAATTTCATGTTTTCTCTTATTCTATCATAAATTACGATAGTATCATTTAAAGAATAACCAACAAGAGTTAAAAATGCTGCTACAGCTGCAACGTTAATTTCTACGTTAAACAACGCATAAAAACCCATTACTATTATAACGTCATGAGCAAGAGCTACTAAAGCACCAACTCCAAAAGTAAGTTTGAATCTTAAAGAAATATAAACTAATAATAATATTAAGGCAATTATTACAGCGTACCAAGCGTAACTTTTGATTTCTTGTGCTGCAGAACCAGAAACTTCATCAAAAGCTTCTCTCGTAAAATTCATTTCTTTAAAGTTTGCTCTGAAAGCTTGTTCAAATTCTGTTTTTTCATTTTCTGTAAAAGCTTCATTAATAGTAACTGAATAAACACCAGCGTTTTCTTGTCCGGTTATAGGAGCAAGTTGTACTATTTTTGATGTTGCATATGAAGTATTTATATCTGTAAGAATTGATCGGATTTCATCTGTACCGATTTCTTTATCAATTGAAAATACCATTTCTGAACCACCTGAAAAGTCAATTCCAAATTCAAATCCGACAGTGAATAATAAAATTACTGATATTAATACAAGAACAGAAGACATTATCATAAATATTTTTCTTTTTCCTACGAAATCAAACATAATTATTTGACCCCCTTTGAAGCAACGATATTTTTAATAAATTTATTAGGATTAATAAAATGCGAAGAAGATCCTAATATTGTTCTTGATACAACAAGGTTTGTAAACATAGAACCAATAACACCAATAATTAATGTTATAGCGAACCCTCTTACAGCGCCTGTTGAGAAATAATAGAGCACTACACCCGCAATTATTGTTGTAAGATTAGCATCAAAAAGTGTTGAAAAAGCTTTTCCGAAGCCTATTTTTACAGCCGTTAAAGGAGGTTTTCCGCCTCTTAGTTCTTCTTTTATTCTTTCATAAATGATAACATTGCCATCGACTGTAGTACCGAAAGTTAAAATAATACCAGCTATACCAGGTAATGTAAGAATCGCACCTGACCAGCTTAAAACACCCATTAATAAAAATGCGTTATAAGCTAAAGCAATGTCAGCAACAACTCCCATCCAACCGTAAATTATAATCATTAAAACCATAACTATAGCTAAACCTATTAAACCAGCTCTGATTATTGTTTGAACAATATCAAAACCCAAAGTAGGACCTAAAGATCTTTCTTGAAATTTTACAAGATCAACAGGTAAATTTCCTGCTTTTATAAGAGCGGCAATATTTCTTGCTTCTTGGATATCATTAATACCGTCAATTTGAGCTCTTCCTTGAGTAATCTGATCTCTTACAGATGGAGCAATAATTACTGCATCATCCAAAATTATTGCGATTCTTTTATTAACTAAATTCCCAGTGGCCCTTGAGAATTTACCAGATCCTTCGTTGCTAAAATTAAGATTTATTAAGAAGCCTCTTCCATCTGTATTTATATTAGCTCTTGCATCGATAACATCAGCACCTGTAATTTCAAAAGGAGTTGGTCCAAAATCAAAATAAGGTTTTACTTTATACCATTTGTTAGGATCATCTAAATCTCTAACATATTCTTCTCTTGGAAGTTCTCTATTATTTACTATTATAGTTCCTACTCTTCTTAATTCAGGTTTAATATCGCTTATAGTATCTTCTAAAACTTCGGCAAAATAGAGTCTTCCTCTGCTTCCAAGTAGTTCTTCTGCTCTTGCAGTATCTGAAATACCAGGGATTTCAACTCTAACTCTTAAATGTCCACCACTATCAATTTTTGAAACTGTTGCTTCATTGTATCCTGCTGCATCAAGTCTTCTTCTCAATACCAGAATAACATTATCAATAACATCTTGTTCTTTTATGTTTTCGCCAACATCAAGACCATATTCAAAAAGGCTTCCACCTTGTATATCAAGACCAAGCTTTATATTTGAAAACAATTTGAAAATACCATTATAATCTGCAGAATCGGCTTTTGGTATTACAAGTCCTAAAAAAGCTACGGCTATAACCAATATTGTAACTATGAGACGAATTTTATTGGCTTTCACTTTAAGTTACCCCCTTATTTTGAACTTTTTTTATCTTCGGTTTTATCTTGTGATTCTTTTGATGATTCTTGTTCTTTAGAATTATCTGAATCTTTTTTGCCTATAATCGCAGAAACTGCATTTTTAGTGATATCAATTTCTGTTCTGTCTCCTGTAACAATTTTTATTCTGTCATTTTGAACAGAAAGAATTTTTCCGATAATACCTGAAGAAGTTATGATTTTGTCGCCTTTTTGTAGTTCTGAAATCATTTGTTTGTGCTTTTTTTCTTGTTTCTTTTGTGGAAGTATTAAGAGAACATACATTAAAACAAAAAAGATAAGTATTATCCACAACATACTTCCTCCACCAGCTGCAGCTGATTGACCGGCATCTCCGCCAGTTGTTTCACCGGTTGAACCTACCGGAGCAAAGTTTATAAATCCAAAAACCTTTTCTAACATTTTTTCCACCTCCGTTAAAATTTATCATTTTTTTTACTTTGAATATTATAACATATTTTTTTATAAAATGCATTATTTTTAAAAAATTTTAAGTTGAATTAAATATTTGATGTGATAAAATAAGTATTAAAGAAGAAAGTTGGAAAGAAGAAAGTTGGAAAGTTGAAAGGAAAACCATTTTAATATTAACCGCTTTTTGCTTTTAATGTAGTGTAACAGCCACGCTGAACTGTGCACGGCGTTACAGCACATATGACAACGTTGATATTTTTATAGATAGTATTAGGAAAAACATAAAACAGTTTTTAATAATGAAGTAGTAAACATTGGATAAAATAATTAGTTGGTTAGTAAAAATATTTTTATAATTACCGTTTTTTGATTCTAATGTAGTGTAACAGCCACGCTGAAATGTGCACGGCGTTACAGCACTTATGATAACGTTGATATTTTTATAGATATATTAGGAAAATCATAAAACAGTTTTTAATAATGAAGTGGTAAATATTGGATAAAATAAATTGCTCACAAGATCAAATTTTCTAAAAAACAAATTTCGCTCTTGTCAAAAATTGCTAAAATTAGCAAACTCGCTACGCTCAGACATGCTATTTTCTTACGCATTTTTTGATTCGCTCAATTGTTTTTTTGATGAAAATTCTCAATTGCTCGCTACTTTATTTCATCCATATTAACCGTCAAAGCATTATAATAAAAAAATTTGTGCCACTTTTAACTTTTAACTTTTAACTATTTTAAACGCTTTTCCATTTAACCAATTAAACATTATTTGTTTTTCCTGATCAACTAACTATAAATTATTTTTAGCCACACTATTTTACATAGAATCTTTTTTATTAACTAATTCAATTAACTTCAACAACTCAGGGAGGTATTATAATGAAAAAATTTTTTTTAGTTTTATGTACAATTTTACTAATAACTTCAGCATTCTCAAATGTTTTGGATTTAGTGCCAAGTGATTCTAAAGCATTATTTTATGTAAAAAATCTAACAGAAACTTATGAGAGTTTTAAAACTGTAGATTCTATGAAAAATTTTTTATTAGAGCCTATTAACGCAGAAATATTCATTTCAAGTCTTATAGAGATGTATTTAAGAACTATTCAAGTTAATCCAGATACTTTTTTTGAATCTTTAAAGACAAATATGGCGATTTTTATGCAGGAACCGTATGATAACTTGTATATTTTTGGAGTGGTTTTTGGGCCTGTCAAAAATACAGATATGCTTTATCAAGCTTTGTCAAGGATATTGCTTCCAATAAAAGAGGCTGGGATAAACTTTGTTCCTGTTTTTACTGAAAAAAAAGATGGTAAATATCTTACTTTAGTCCAAGATAAACTTGTTTATGAAAACAGTAAATTGGGTGGTCATTCTTTTGAAAAAGTCTTTGATAATGGCATATATTATAAATTGTTATCTGCTCAAATAGAAAATATAGGATATGCATATATAAAAGATAAATACTTAATAGGAGAAGCTTTGGGAACTATAAATCCTGAAAATGTTTCTTCTTCTTATATAAAAAAAGCTCAAGATTATGATTTTCTAGGAACTCTTTTTGCGGTTTCAAGTTTCTTACCTAAAGATTTAAGTATGTTTAATGAAATAATAAATATAGTTGCAAACCCTGATTTAGTTGAAAGTATTTTGTTAAATTCTAAAGGTTTTGAAGTTAACGCAGATTTTAATATGATAATTTCTCCTAGGGGAGAAATAGGTTTTGATGAGAGTAGCTATTTTGTCGTTGATTCTGAAATAAAATTGACGGATTTGTCTTCTATATTTACTGAAAATAATTTAAATCACAGATATATAAACGATAATAGTATTATTTTTGAATTAGAATCCCCTGACGAATTATCCAGCATTGGTATTGGCGAAAAAAATACTTATTATATCTGGAAACAAAATAGCCAAGTATATTTGTCTTCTGTAAATCAAATAGAGTTAAATAAAACAATTGATTCATCAAAAAAATTATCAGAAAATTCTTTGTTTAAGACGTTAAACTCAAGAATAAATATGGGAGATATAGCAGTAGTATTTATAGATCTTTCTAAATTTTATGAACAGTTTGTAGGTATAAGAGGGGAATTTGGCTTTCTATTTAATATGTACGATTTAGGCGATGGAAAAACAAAATCAAAATTTATAATGAAATAAACAAAAAAAGAGGCAATTGCCTCTTTTTTTGTTTAAATATCTATCTTTAATATTTCTTCATTTATTTCTTTTTGTAACCTTTTTATTACTCTTATATCAATTTTTTTAGGTTTTCTATCCCAAACAACAAATTCGCCTGAAACCATAACACCAAAAATTTCTATCTCGTTTGAAATTTTTGAAGCAAGTTGAGTGAAAGGGTTTTTTGAATCAATTAATATATCTCCGGTTCTGCAATTTAAAATTGATATATCAGCATCATAACCAGGATGAATCTTTCCCATTTGAAGACCGAACTCTTCTGATGTAACGGAATAATTGTTTAAAAAAATCGTTCTTTCTACTTCGCTGTTAAGAAGTTCGGGTTTTATTTTGTTGTTAAATTTTTCAAAGGTAATAAGAAATTTTGCTTCGTCAAAAAGAGAATAATCTGAAAAACTTGTACCAATGGAAACTTTTATTCCTCGTCCCATCATATCAATAAGTTTTGGGGTATTTCCTATTTCAGTTAATTCTGTTCTTATACTTTTTATAAAACGTGTTCCTTTCGAAGCTAATTGATCCATATATGTTGAAGTAATGTTTCCAGCAAAAACTATATCTACATTTCTTGATAAAAAATTATTTTCTTTAAAAACATCTAATAAATTTCTTCCATGTTTTAATCTGCTGTATCTATCTTCTAAATTAAAATCAATTATTATTACTTTTACTCTTTTGCCTTTAGACATAAATTCTTTTAAAAATTCATAATCAGAAGTTTCTAACCCCCAAGCTCCAAGTAAAGTAATCGAATAAATATTGGGATTATTTAATAAATTTTCTTTTATTTCATTTGAAAATCCATTTTCTACAAGAATCATAGGAGATGCTTTTAATTTTATTCCAAGAGAATCAGAAAATTCTTTCAGGTATTTTAAATTTTCTGAAAATGGAAGAGTTACAATAACAGAAGTAACTCCATTAATCAAGGATTTGAATGAAGCTAATTTTACAACTCTTTCAAATATAAACTCATTATCTGAAATATTTTTTATATGATTGATGATTTTAGAAAATTTTTCATAAGGAGGTAAATTAGAACCAACTATTTTGTCAAAAAAATTTAGTTCGTTAATATAGAAATTTGAAAAAGGGTTTGAAAGTCCAGGGATTAAAATTTTTCCTTCCATATCCCGTATATCAGTATCATGTTCCGAATGTTTTTCTAATATTTTTTCATTAAGATCTACAGAAACTATTTTATTATCTTTAATATAAATAGCACCATTTTGAATAACTTCGCTAATATTTCCGGTAAGAATCGTACAGTTAGTAAGAATCATTTTAAGAAAAACCTCCCTCGCCTTAATTTATTTTTTTGAAATAAAATTTTATTAAATCAGGAAACTTTTCAAATCTTTTTGGTTCTTTTATCATTCTATAAAGCCACTCAACTGAGAATTTTTGAAAAAAAGCAGGAGCTCTTGGAATGCTATTTGAAAGCACATCAAAACTTCCACCTACTCCCATAAAAAGTCTGACATTTAAACGATTGTGATTTTTTAAAATAAATAATTCTTGTTTGGGTATTCCCATTCCAACAAATAATATGTCGGTTTCTAAATTATTAATTTTTTTAATAATTTTCTCTTCATCATCATAATTAAAAAAACCATTATTATATCCGCATACAACATTGTTATAAGATAAATTGGTGTTTGCAAAAGCTTTTTTTATTATTTCTTCTTGAGATCCAAGAAAAAAAACTTTGTAATTCTTCAATTCTGAAATTTTTAATAAATAATTTAAAGTATCTATTCCAGTAATTCGTTCTGTTTCAAAATCTAACTTTTTTAATTTTTTTACTACACTAACTCCATCAGGAATGTTAAAGGAAGAACTTTCGATACATTTTTTATAATCAGGATTCTTAAAATATTCCATATACATTAAAGCGTTTAAAGTAATAATCCATGTTTTTTCATTTTTTTCAATAGAGTTTTCGATATATTTAAAAACATCATTTTTTTTTCCTAATAAAAAATTAACGTTTTTAACATTTTGGAGAAAAACATTCAAAAGTATTCACCTCAAAATAAATAGTTGATTATTCACTTAAAATTCCTTGTAAATTTATTAATACTTAATATTATACCATGAAAACAAAAAAATTAAAATTAAATTCAATAATTTTTACTTATATTTTACAATAAAGCAGAAAGTTGGCAAGGAAAAACAAATAATCGTTAATTGGTTAAATGGAAAAACGGTTAAATAGGGAAAAGTGAAAAGTTGGAAAGCAGAAAGTTGGTAAGTTGGAAAGGAAAAACAAAAAACGTTTAATTGTTTAAGTGTTTAAATGTTTAAAATAATGATTTTGACAGTTTTAATCATAATGCTTTGACGGTTAATATGGATGAAATAAAGTAGCGATAGTTGAACGGTATTTGAACTGTAGCTAAGCAATTGTTTAACCGTTGTTTAATTAATGTTAACAATTGTTTAACCATATTTTCGCCTGTGCTGTAACGCCGTGCACAATTCAGCGTGGCTGTTACACTACATTAAAAGCACAAAACTGTAAATATATAAATGTTTTTCCTTGCCAAATTTCTGCTTTCCAACTAATTATTATAAGCATTTACAAAAAAACTCTCCATCCCGTCAATCTTCGGTTGCCACCCCTCAAGAGCTATGGCGTAAACTTAAGAGAAGACAGAAAAAATTTTAATAGAATAAAAAAGTAAAATTTATTCAAACGTAAAAATTAATATAGCAAATGTAGTCTCCATAGGAAACCTATATTTTATATAGAAATTAAATAGTTTTGATACAACAAATATTTTTGATACAAT
>Ga0334898_1002599_pt1 | contig 16199 bp, 13 predicted proteins | sample GraSluR3_MG_10_FD_207228 | JGI IMG/M metagenome (GOLD analysis project Ga0334898, IMG submission 207228) | Sludge microbial communities from methane-producing bioreactor in Wageningen University, Netherlands - Granular Sludge_3_08-R3 | ecosystem: Engineered > Bioreactor > Anaerobic >... | reverse complement strand
GAAAGGAAACTAAAAAATACAGATGGCTTTAAATCAGATACCGGTTTAAATGCCTTCTTGAAACTTTGGTTTCTGAATTTCGTAAAAAAATTTGATTTAAAGACACAATTAAGTTGACACTACCTAAGTTTTGTTTTGTTATTAGGGAGGACGCTATGGCTAAGATTGCAAATAGTATTACCGATTTGGTAGGCAATACCCCTTTGGTTCGTTTAAATAATATTACCAAAGGGGTAAACGCGGAAGTTCTTGTTAAACTTGAATACTTTAACCCTCTTTCCAGTGTAAAAGACAGGATAGGTTTGTCTATGATAGAAGCGGGGGAAAAGAGCGGAATTTTAAATCCGGGTGCTACTATTATTGAGGCGACGAGCGGCAATACCGGTATTGGACTTGCTTTTGTCAGCGCCGCTAAGGGATATAAACTTATACTTACTATGCCTGAAAGTATGACTCTCGAAAGGAGGAAGTTGCTGAAAGCGTTGGGCGCCGAGTTGGTTCTAACGCCGGCAGAAAAGGGTATGAAAGGCGCTATTGAGAAAGCAGAAGAGTTGGTAAACTCCATACCTGATGCGTTTATGGCGAGACAGTTCCAAAACCCCGCCAATCCCGAAATCCATCGTAAGACCACCGCTTTGGAAATTTGGAATGATACGGACGGTAAAGTCGATATTATAGTTGTGGGGGTCGGAACGGGGGGAACTATTACCGGGGTTGCCGAGGTTTTAAAGGTTCGTAAACCGGGTTTGAAAACTATCGCGGTTGAGCCCGATGAATCTGCGGTTCTTTCGGGAAAGTCACCGGGTCCTCATAAGATTCAAGGTATAGGAGCGGGTTTTGTCCCCGCTGTTCTCAATACCGGAATTATTGATGAGGTCATTACGGTTTCCGATACGGATGCCGGGGTTATATCAAGGCTTCTTGCCACCAAAGAAGGTATATTTTGCGGTATTTCATCCGGCGCTAATGTTTGGGCGGCTTTAGAGGTTGCAAAGCGTCCTGAAAGCAAAGGTAAAACCATTGTTACATTTGCACCGGATACGGGTGAACGTTATTTGAGCTCTTGGCTCTTTGATGAATAGGAGGAGATAAAATATGGAAAATTTGAAGTTTGAAACACTTGCCCTTCATGCCGGGCAGACGGTTGATTCTGATACCCTTTCAAGAGGGGTACCGGTGTATCGCACAAGTTCGTATGTGTTTAAAAGCGCGGAACACGCATCCAACCTTTTTGCATTAAAGGAACTCGGTAATATTTACACAAGGCTTATGAATCCTACTACCGATGTGCTTGAAAAGCGGATTGCTGCATTGGAAGGCGGCGCGGCAGGACTTGCTCTCGCTTCGGGAACATCCGCTATTTACTATACAGTTATTAATATATGTTCGCAGGGTGATGAGATTGTTTCGGCAAATAATCTTTACGGCGGAACTTATACTATGTTCTCCAGTATTCTTCCGCAGTTTGGGATTAAGACCAATTTTGTTGACCCGAAAAATCCGTCCAACTTTGAAAAGGCGATTAACGGCAAAACAAGGCTCTTGTTTATTGAGACTATCGGTAATCCTGCGCTTGACGTTACCGATATAGAGGCGGTGGCGAAAATTGCTAAAAAGCATAATTTACCGTTAGTTGTGGATTCCACGTTTACGACACCGTATCTTCTTCGTCCGCTTGAGTATGGTGCGGATATAGTAGTCCATTCGCTAACCAAATGGATTGGCGGACACGGCACGGGTATCGGCGGAGTTGTAGTGGATTCGGGAAAATTCGACTGGACAGACCCTAAGTTTGAGCTTTACAATAAACCCGATGACGGTTACCATAACCTTCGTTTTGCGCATGATTTAGGACATCTAAACCCGCTTGCGTTTATTCTGAGAATGAGGCTTGTTCCGCTTCGTAATCTTGGCGCTTGTATTTCGCCGGACAATTCTTGGATATTCCTGCAGGGTTTGGAGACGTTGGCTTTGCGTATGGAGAGACATTCATCAAACGCCCTTGCGGTTGCCGAGTTTTTGCTTGACCATCCGAAAGTCGAGTGGGTAAAATATCCGGGATTGAAAAACTCCGAAACTTATGAAATTGCTAAGAAATATTTGAAAAAAGGCTTCGGCGGAATGGTGGTTTTCGGGATTAAAGGAGCGAAGACCGACGGCGCTAAATTTATTGAGAATCTTAAATTGTTTTCTCATCTTGCCAATGTAGGCGATGCAAAATCGTTAGCAATACATCCCGCTTCCACTACACATTCGCAACTTACAAAAGAACAGCTTGAAGATGGAGGGATAAGCGAAACTCTCGTGAGGCTTTCTATCGGGATAGAAAATAAAGACGACATAATCGCCGATTTGAAACAATCCTTTGATAATGTATAAAACCGAGGCAATCGCGAAAGCGGTTGCCTTTTTTTATTTAGGCAGGCTTTTCAGAAAGTCAATAATGTCGCGACGCCCGATAACCTTTGCGGTATCAAACGGCGTTGCGCCTATATTATTTGCATCGTATGGATTTGCCCCGATTGAGGTCAGATATTTAACTATATCGGTGAAACCCTTTAGGATGGCGAGATGCAGAGGGGTAAAACCGTTGTCATCTTTGGTATCCACAATAGCGCCGGCTCCCGCGAGCGCCCGAACCGCCTGTAAGTTTCCCCTGAGGCAGGCAGCGTGAAGCGGAGTTGCAAGGTTTTCCGCTTTTGCATTAACATTAGCCCCGGCTCTGATAAGAAGCAATACAACATTGGTATGCCCGTTTGCACAGGCTAAATGAAGCGCTGTAAGTCCCTGTTCATTTGCCTGATTGACATTTGCTCCGTTTTTTATGAGATGCGCTACTTCCTGTAAGTCGCCTATGCTTGAGGCATTATTTAAAGGTAAGTCTTCGTTTTTCATTATTCCCCCGGAAATATTTTTAAATTTATCGTATAAACATATTAAAGCGGATTTTGATAAAGGTCAATTTTTCGGTTAATCAAGTGCTTTAAGTGTATAATTCTTATGATGTTACTTGTTATAGTCCGATACTGCCGTTTTGATTTTTTCTGTGAAAATTTCGTAGTTGTTTGTAATCCATACAAAGGTTTCGGGTTTTAATTCAAGAACGTATTTTATATTATTGTTTGATGAAATTATGGGCTTTGTAGATAACGGGGACGGTGTGTATATTTCAAGCGGGGTAAAATCGCTATCAAGATAAATCATAACGAGTTCCAGATGCGTGTTTTTCATCCAATAGGAGACTTGTCTTTCCGAATCGTGGATAAAAAGCATCCCGTGAATATTTCCCCATTTTTGCCTGTTCATCAAGCCCTGCGCCCGTTTGGATGGGGTATCTGCAACTTCGATGTTTATCAAAGAGGATAAAAAGACCAGTGAAATAATAATGTTTTTCATACAATAATATTTCGGAAAACAATCGTCAAAATTGAAACAATCTATAATCCGGTTGCCGTATTGGTTCTAAAAAATCAAGAAAAATTTAAGCTGTTTTTTTCCGTTATTTGGGTGTTATTTTTATATTCAATTGGGGGGATATTATGGAGTCACATAGTAAGCCCTTGTTTTGGACGACACGACAACATCCAAAAAATAAAAAAAACGATTTTTTACTTGACTTTTTATTTTTTTTGTGATATTATAATAAAATTTGGGTTTTTCGATTGCAAAATATCGCAATTAAACAAGACTCAAAAAAAGGGATGATAAGAGTTTAAGAGAGTTAAAAGAGAGTTTAATTCACGAGGTGGCATTCACCTTGCTTTTCAGGTGTGCCGGAAGTGTTTTTCGGGCCTGCTGTTTTCGATCGTCATGCGTTTTTGCATGATGCTCATGTCGTTTAAAATAATAACCTTATTTTTTCGGTTTCTAGCTTTGTTATTATGTGTTGCTATTTTTTATTGTGCTTCAAAGTTAGAGCATGTTCAGATTTGTTGTTCAATTTTTAAATTTTTTGGAATAAGAATTCTCAAAGTATTGTTTGTAATTGCACTTTGAAATTCGATTTTAAAAATTAGAAATTGAAAATTAAAATAAAGGAGGCAAATTATGAATAACAAACTTCACTAAAAAAATTGTATCGCGATAGATTGTTTACATCGAAATAAACCCAAAATTACAAAAGGAGTACATAATGTTTAAAATTGATTTATTTAACAGCAGAAAAAATGAAAATTCTGCAAAAAAAAATTTCGTGGTTAATTCGATAAACACAGGTAAATCTATTGCGCAAAAGAAAAAATCAACCAGCTTTCACAAAACGAAAATTCGGATTAGCGATAGCAATGACAGATTCATTGAATATGATTCAAATAATGAAAAGCTTGAAACTTTAAACTTGTCGATGCTTTCTTACAACTGGAAGACCGTGTCTTTTTATAAGACAGATCTTAAAATGTATGAAAAATACCTAGTTGAAAATGATCTTGATTATTTTAGCGTCGATGCTACCGCGGTTAAGAAATTCGTAGATTATATCTCGACAACAAAAAAAGCAGACGGTGGATTTTATGAATCAAACACAATAACTAGGAAGATTCGATCTTTAAATGCGCTGTACAAAAAAATGGAAATACTAGGAATAATAGAAGTAAATCCAGTCTATGTGGCTTCTGTACTTTTCCGGGATTTGATTCCGTATTCCGATTCATTCAATGTCCGTGGTAAGATTTCACTTGATATTATTCGAAATGTTGTTAAAAATGCTGACCCGAAGGCTTCGATTGTTATAAAAATACTAGCAAACTCAGGATTGAGAGTCTCAGAATTAATCGGCATTAAAGTCAAAGATGTAAAATTGACAGAAAAATTTGCAATCTTTAAGACTATTAAAATAAAAAATAAACAAAGGATTGTTTATTTGCCGATTGTTTTGTATGATGAAGCTAGAAAAATCTTTGGACAGAATAAAAATTTTCTAATTGGGAATACGACTTCAAAAGCATATACAAGAAGCATGATTTGGCTTTGGGTAAAAAAAGCATTTAAAGAGAAAGCCGATGTGGATGTAAAACCACATGCTCTTCGTGCTTTCTATACGACTCAGATGATCGAAAACGGTAAAGATTTCAAAGAGGTGGCAATAAAACTCGGACACTCATCTGTTTTAACAACACTAAATGTTTATTACTCAATAGAACCAAATTACGAAAAGGATGAATGTTTATTCCATTGAGCTTTAAAAGTCAAGGGGCTGTCTCAACGGCAGCCCTTTTAATTATAATTTTTTTTTCCTTATTTCCTATATAAAATGACTTTTTCTCTTACTTATGCTAAAATAATGCTTGTTAAAAATATTAGAGGACGGGTGATTTTATGAAAATAGGAGTCGTCGGAACCGGTTATGTTGGAATAGTAACGGGAAGTTGTCTTGCAGATAAGGGTTTTGATGTTTTATGTTTTGATGTTGATGAGGCAAAAATCGCGGCATATTCCAAGGGGAAGTCGGTAATTTATGAACCCGGGCTTGAGGATTTGATTAAGCGTAATTTGCAAGAAGGGCGACTTAATTTTACTACGGATATCCGCTCTTTTATTGAGTATGCGGAAGTTATATTTCTTTGCGTAGGGACCCCTCCTTTGCCGGATGGTTCTGCCGACCTTTCTCAGGTTGAAACCGCTGTTCGCAATATTGCCGAATATGCGCCTCCTAATTCATATAAAATAATCGTTGAAAAAAGCACCGTGCCTGTCGGGACACATAAGCGTCTCCAAACCATAACCCGTCTTTATAACAAGTCGAAAACCGAATTTGATTTTGTGGTTAATTCGGAGTTTTTACGCGAGGGTAGCGCTATCGGGGATTTCCTTAATCCCGACAGGGTTGTGATAGGGCTTGAAACCGAAAAGGCTAAAGAGATTATGCTCAAGATTTACTCGGATTTTGATACCGAGCGTGTAGTGGTTGACCCTGCAAGCGCGGAGATTATAAAATACGCATCCAATTCTTTTTTGGCTATGAAGATTTCGTTTATCAATACGGTTGCAGATTTATGTGAAAAAACCGGCGCTGATATTGGCAAGGTTGCCGACGGTATCGGGTTTGATAAGAGAATCGGCAGGGCTTTTCTCAATGCGGGTATCGGTTACGGCGGAAGCTGTTTTCCTAAGGACGTTAAGGCGTTTATCAATGTGCTTGATTCCCAGTCGGTTGAAAGTTCTATATTAAAGGCGGTTGAAAGTTTTAACCGGTATAGACCTAATAAAATTATTAAAATTCTTGAAGAAGAGCTTTGGATTCTAAAAGATAAGGATATTGCCGTATGGGGTTTGGCATTTAAACCCGAAACCGATGATATACGCGAGGCGCCGTCATTGAACGTTGTATCTTCTTTGATTGAGCGGGGTGTAAATCTTAAGCTATATGACCCCGAAGCTAAAAACAATTTTGAAAAACTTTTCCCTGAGTCCGATAAACTGAAATATGCAACCTCGCCTATGGAGGCAATTGAGGATACCGAGGCATTAATTATTTTAACCGAGTGGGATGAGTTTAAAAAAGTTAAACCTGATGATATATTTAAAGCAATGAAGCTTCCCGTTGTTGTTGACGGACGCAATGTTTTTGCCGAAACGGATATGATAAAAAAAGGTTTTAGATATTTTCCTATCGGCAAGGGAAAGGTTTTTGATATGATGAAAAAAACGGTATAGGAGTTAGTTTTGAAGCGTGTTCTTGTTACCGGGGGCGCAGGTTTTATAGGAAGCCATCTTTGCGCACGTCTCCTTAAAGACGGAAATGATGTTATTTGCGTAGATAATTTTTTTACCGGCAGGAAGAAAAACATTTTGCCGTTAACGGATAATCCGTATTTTGAATTTATCCGTCATGATATAATAAATCCTCTTTACGTTGAAGCCGACAAGATTTATAACCTTGCCTCTCCCGCCTCGCCTATACATTACCAATACAACCCGATAAAGACGATAAAAACTTCGTTTTTGGGATGTATAAATATGCTTGGGCTTGCCAAAAGGATAAAGGCGCGCATTTTACAGGCATCAACCTCTGAGGTTTACGGCGACCCTGCTGTCCATCCCCAGAAAGAAGACTATTGGGGTAACGTGAATCCTATCGGGATTCGCGCATGCTATGATGAGGGTAAACGCGCTGCCGAAACGTTGTTTATGGATTATCACAGGAGTGCGGGTGTTGATATTAGGATTGTTCGTATATTTAACACATTCGGACCTAATATGCTTGCCGATGACGGACGGGTGGTATCGAATTTTATTGTTCAGGCGCTTCTTAATAAAGATATTACTATTTACGGGGACGGTAACCAGACGCGGAGTTTTTGTTATATTGATGATATGATAGACGGTATTGTCCGTATGATGGAGCAGGACGGATTTACGGGCCCCGTTAATCTCGGTAATCCCGAAGAATACAGGATTATAGAGCTTGCTGAAATGATAATAGAATTATCGGGAAGTAAATCCAAGATTGTTTTCAGACCTTTGCCTGCGGATGACCCTCAGAGACGGTGTCCCGATATTTCGCTTGCTAAGGAGAAACTCGGATGGGAACCCGTTGTTCCTTCTAAAGAGGGGTTGAAGCGGACTATAGAGTATTTTGAAAAGGAACTGCAAAACGGTAATGAAAAAGTCATATAGGCTTGAATCTATAGTTTTATCGTGATACTTTATATAATTAGTTTTCGCATTTAAAACCAAAGTTTGGCTTAAATTCGGGGGAATTATGTCTTTGAAATATTTTAACCCAAAATATGTTTTTTCATTTTTTGCTGATTTATTTAAGAGTCGATGGCTTATACTGCAGCTTACAAAAAGGGATTTCAAAAGTAAATATTTAGGTTCTTTTCTGGGTATAGTATGGGCTTTTGTTCAGCCGACGGTAACTATATTAATTCTCTGGTTTGTTTTTAGTATTGGGTTTCGTTCGCAACCTATGGATGATTTCCCGTTTTTTTTATGGTTATCTGCCGGTATGATTCCTTGGTTCTTTTTTTCCGATGGGATTATAAATGCTTCTAATTGCATTGTGGAATTTTCTTATTTAATAAAGAACTTGGTTTTTAGGGCATCTATTCTTCCGATTGTGAAAGTATTATCAGCTTTGATTGTTCATATCTTTTTTGTGTTCCTTTTAGTATTACTGTTTTTAATATATGGCTTCGGGTTTCAGATTTATTATATTCAATTGTTGTATTACCTTTTCGCTTTAATAATTTTTATTTTAGGTGTTTCCTGGATTACATCTGCTCTGGTTGTTTTTATAAAGGATGTGTCTCAGGTTCTTTTAGTAATAGTCCAATTGGGATTTTGGGTAACGCCTATTTTCTGGACAATTGATATGTTACCGGAAAATTGGCGGTTTTTAATAAAACTTAATCCAGTATTTTATATAGTAAACGGGTACAGGGATAGTTTAATTTATCGGACTTGGTTTTGGGAACGTCCCAATCTAACTATATATTTTTGGAGTTTAACGTTAGTTTTATGGGTTGTCGGAACGATAGTTTTTAAAAGACTTCGCCCTCAATTCGCTGATGTGATATAGAGGAGTTTGGGTTTATGCAGAATGAAATTGCCGTTAAGGTTGAAAATTTATCTAAAATATACAAGCTTTACAAAAGCAATGCCGACCGTGTTAAGGAGGCTTTTAACCCGTTTAGAAAGAAATATCATCACGATTTTTATGCTTTGAAAAACTTAAATTTTGAGATTAAAAGCGGTGAGGTTTTGGGTATAATCGGTAAAAACGGTTCCGGTAAATCTACGCTTTTAAAAATTTTATCCGGCGTTTTGACCCCCTCCGAAGGCGGATTTTATGTGAACGGTAAGGTTTCCTCATTACTTGAACTTGGCACGGGGTTTAATCCCGAACTTACAGGTGAGGAAAACGTTTTTTTTGCAGGAACTATTATGGGCTACACAAAAGAGGAGATGAAAACCAAATTAGATGAAGTCATACAATTTGCAGATATAGGCGAATTTATATATCAGCCGGTTAAGACTTATTCCAGCGGTATGTTTGCCCGTCTTGCTTTTTCTGTGGCGGTGAGTGTTGACCCGGATGTTCTTATTATTGATGAAGCGCTTTCCGTCGGCGATATTCGATTCCAGCAGAAGGCTATCCGTAAGATGAAAGAATTAATGGACAGTTCAAAGGCAATAGTTTTTGTTTCTCACGATGTGAACTCCATAATTAATTTGTGTAACCGGGTTATTTGGCTTAGAGATGGAGATGTTTATTTTGATGGGGAACCCGATGATGTGGTTAAGAAATATGTTTCTTATATGTCGTATGATTTGGAAACCGAGGATTTTTTTCCAAGTGTAAGGTTAGAAAATATTGAGAAAAGTTTGCCCGAAAAGTCGGATAATATAATTTTCTCTTTTGATGATATACGTGAAACCAAAGATTTTTATATGATTAACGGATGGGCGTTTTTAAAGGGATTCAACTCCGATTTAAACAATGTATATATTGTATTGAAATCAGGCGTAGAAAAATTTGTTTACAATACACATACCCGGATGCGTCCCGATGTTAATGAAAAATTTTCCGATTTAGGTTTGGATTTATCGAGTTCGGGGTTTGCCGCCCTTATTCCCAAATCCGACTTCAAGCGGGATGCTCAATTCAATATAGGGGTTTATGTTGAAAATCAGCAAACTTCTGTTTTTTCAATCGGCAATGATATTTTTAAGATTTTTTTGGAAAATAAAGCTCCCGTAAAAAATAAAACTATATTTGATGATATTGATTTTTGTGATTTGACTGTTTACGAGGCTTTTGGAGAAGGCGGCGCTTTCGTGGAGGGCGTAGCGATTTATTCCAAATCCCCGTTTAGAAAATTATCTTCTTTTGCAGGTCCGATTGAAGTTATCTTTTTTGTGAAAATAAGGGTAAATCACGATATTTTAAGACCCGGTGTCGGCATTATGCTGAACGATGAATATGGAAACCATATTTTTACAATTAACAATTATCTTTACGGAATTGAATTAGATGCTTTAAAAAAGGACGATTTAATTGTTGTGAGCTATGAATTTCTTTTTCCTAATATAAAAAACGGAAATTATACCTTTACGGTTGCCGTATCGGATGGGGATCAGCATGACCATATTCAACATCATTGGGTGCATGAAGCGCTTATCATACAGGTAAATAAACAGGATTTAAAGAATAAAATCGGCTGCTATTTTATATTGGATGAGGTAAAATCTTCGGTTGATTTTCTTAATCGTTAATTACTTTCGCAGGAGATTGTATGCAAGGTTTTAAAATTTCGGATTCCGACATAATTTTTCTAAAGCCTAATAGAGTTGTTCAACCGTATTCATGGGTAGGACATATTCCTTTCGCTTTTTTTCTAATAGAGCAATTAGAGCCCTCTATTTTTGTAGAGCTTGGCGTTCATACGGGGAATTCCTATAACGCTTTTTGTCAAGCGGTTAGTTTATTGAAAACCCAAACACGTTGTTTCGGGGTAGATACTTGGCGGGGTGATGAGCATGCCGGCTTTTATGAAGAGAATGTTTATAAAAATCTTGCAGGTTACCAAAAATCCAGATACAAAGATTTTTCTAAACTTCTAAAGATGACCTTCGACAAAGCATTGAAAAATTTTGATGATAAAAGTATCGACCTGTTGCATATTGACGGGATGCATACTTATAAAGCGGTAAAGCATGATTTTGATTCTTGGCTTCCGAAAATGAGTAATAAAGGCGTTATTTTACTGCACGATACTCAGGTTTTTGAGAAGGAGTTTGGTGTTTTTAAGCTTTGGGAGGAAATATCTAATGTCTATCCTTCTATAGAGTTTTTTCACGGTTTTGGCCTTGGCGTAGTGGCTGTAGGCGAAAACGTTAGTGATAAGTTTTTGAAATTTATTAGGGAATGCAAGACTAAACCGTTTTTTATCAATTTGTTTGCCGAGTTGGGAAACAATATTATATATGAAAAAGAAAATCAGGATTTGAAGGAATTGAATTCTAATTTATCTGATTTAGTGAATTCCATAGATAATAGAAATTTTTCCCAAATTTATATTGATACCGGGGACGGGTGGAATGAAGAAAATTCGGTAAAGCAGGAAATAGATAAAAATACCGATAGAATAGTTTTTTATATTCCCCAATTTGATAATATTAAAGCGTTTCGTTTGGATATAATCGACGGTTTTGCCCATTTTTTCCTGAAGAAAATTGCTGTTTTTGATGATGAAAATAATGAGTATAACCCTTCTGATTTCAATTTGTGGGCTTGCAGTAATGAGGGTAATGAATATCTATTTGAAACAAAGGATTCCTGGATAAGTTTCAGTTGGGATAAAGATACCGTTCCTCTAAGAATTGAAATTGAAGTAGAGTTTTTATCTGTCGGGGAGGAGGCTGTCGATTTTGTAATTAACAAAAAACGTCAAGATTCCGCCGTATTAAAATCCGAACTTCAAGCCGTTTATAATAGTAAAAGTTGGATTATTACGAAGCCTCTTAGGAAGTTAAAGAAAATTTTTCGAGGATTAAAAAATGAATCCTAAAGGTTATAGAGCAATAAAAAAAATCGGGATATTGAGAAGAATTTTTGGTTTTATGTTTCCTTCCGGTACGATTAGAAGAAAAGCTATTGTTTGGTTAATTAAAAATCCCACTGCTGTTTTTAGACCTCGCTTTTTTTTCATAAATTTCAAAAAGATTTTTTATTCAAAAAAAAGTTATTCAATATGGATAGAAAAGAATGAACCGAATGGAATTGAGCTTGAAAAACAGAAAAAAAAAGTATTTGACAATAATCCTAAAATAAGTATAATAGTTCCTACATTTAATACCGATAGAAAATTTCTCGTTGAAATGTTTGAATCTGTGCTGAATCAAACTTATAGCAATTGGGAGCTTTGTATTGCGGACGGTGATAGTAATAAGGAGACCAAGCAGATTATTGAAACCTATCCGGCAAAGGATACAAGAATCAAAGTTAAGTTTCTTAATGAAAACAAGAATATTGCAGGCAATTCCAATGAGGCTCTTTCGCTTGCAAACGGGGAATTTATCGCTCTTTTAGACCATGATGATACCTTAGCGCCTTTTGCGTTATATGAAATTGTTGAAACCATTAATAAGAATCCTGATGTTGATTTTATTTATTCCGACGAGGATAAACTTACCCGAAACGGGAAAAAAAGACATACCCCTCATTTTAAACCGGATTTCAGTCCGGATACATTGCGAAGCTATAATTATATAACTCATTTGTCGGTATTTAGAAAATCTCTTATAGATGAAATCAAAGGCTTTTCCGAAGGTATGGATGGCGCTCAGGATTATGCCCTTATATTACGAGCAACCGAAAAAGCAAATAAGATTATTCATATCCCAAAAATATTGTATCACTGGCGCGAAAATGAATTATCGACATCAATTAATCCTCAATCTAAGCCCAATGCTACTTTTGCTGCATTAAGTGCTATCCAAAATCATCTTGACAGAGTTTTCGGAAAACAAAAAGCAAAAGTTGATTTTGATAAAAAACTTATGTATTGCTATGACACAAGATTTTATTTAGCTAACCCGGAACCTTTGGTCAGTATAATCATTCCTACTAAGGATAAGATTTCGCTTTTGTCTAATTGTATCGGTAGCATATTAAGCAAATCCGGCTATAAAAACTATGAAATAATAATAATGAATAACAAATCCGTTTTTGATGAAACCTATGAATGGTTTGATACCTTTTGCAAAAATAACCGGAACATAAATATTGTAGATGCGGATTACGAGTTTAACTGGTCTAAAATTAATAACCATGGTATGCGAAAAGCTAAGGGTGATATTTTTATTTTTCTGAATAATGATACTCAAGTTATCTCCAATGATTGGATAGAAAGATTAGCCGAAAACGCATCGAGAGATGAGGTGGGGTGTGTAGGCGGATTACTTTTATTTAAGGATAATACTATTCAGCATGCCGGAATTGTTGTGGGTATGACGGGATGGGCCGGGCATGTTTATTCCGGAGAAAAGATTTATCATTCTTTTTATCCATTTGTTTCTATGCTCGTTAAGCGTAATGTTATAGCCGTAACCGGCGCTTGTTTGTGTGTTTCGAGAAAGACAATTGATAGAATCGGCGGTTTTGATGAGAACTTTATTATTTGCGGTAGCGATGTTGAACTTGGTATAAGGGCATATAAGTATGGTTTGAATAATATTTATGACCCTAAAGTTATGCTTTATCATTTTGAATCTAAAACAAGAGATACCTTTATACCGGAATGCGATTTTCAAAATTCTAAATTGCATTACGAAAAATTTTGGAATGACGGCGACCCTTTTTATAATATTAATTTGAGCTTGGACGATTGTACCCCTATAATAATGCTGTGAAGGAGTTATAGTTGAAAAAGTTATTTCGATTAATTTTGAAATCTTTGAAAGTTCAAAAGTTTAGGCTTAAATCTCTTTTTCTCTATTTGTTTTTAGGCAAAAAACGAGACTCGGGTTTTATCGGAAATATTAATATCCCGGAAATTACTCCCATTGAAATCAGGAAAAGCCGTTACAGCTTTACTCGTATAAACCTATTAATACCTTCTATAAATAAGGAACATATTTTTGGAGGTATTTCCACGGCAATTAAATTCTTTGAAAGCTTAATTTCTTCTTGCAAGGCGGATATTAGATTTAGAATTATTATTACCGATGCCGAACCATCTAAAGATGCGTTGACTTGTTTCGACAAATACAAAAAAGTTAATATGGACGAGGATTCTGAAGAACGCTTCCAAATAATATGTGTATCCGACAGGTATAATAAAGATATTCCGGTTACCGAAAATGACTTTTTTATTGCTTCTGCATGGTGGACTGCATATATAATAAAAAAAATTGTTTATAATCAAAATATTCTTTTTAAGAAAAGCTATTTCTGGATTTATTTTATTCAGGATTTTGAACCCGGGTTTTATCCGTGGGGAACAAAGTTTATTTTAAGTGATAGCACTTACTATTCGGAATTTCCCGTTATCGCCGTGTTTAATTCAAAGTTGCTCAAAGATTATTTCGAAATGAAAGGTCATAAATTTTATAAAGAATTCTTTTTTCAGCCTAAATTAAACTCCGAGTTAAATACATATTTAAAGAACTTGGATTCAAATATCAAAAAAAGGCAGATATTGGTTTACGGCAGACCATCTGTTGATAGAAATGATTTTTACTCAATTGTTCAGGCTTTACGGATTTGGACTTCAAAAGATAAAAGATCATCGGATTGGAGTATATTTTCCGCCGGGGAAATTCATCCCAATATTGAACTTGAAAACGGCAAAAATTTGGTTTCCTTAGGTAAGTTGTCGATTGAAGATTATGCAAAGGTGCTTTGCGAAAGTTCTATTGGGATTTCACTGATGATTTCTCCTCATCCGAGTTATCCTCCTCTTGAAATGGCTCATTTTGGGGTTTTAACTATAACCAATAGTTTTGAGAATAAGAATTTGAGCTCATGGCATAGCAATATAAACAGTATTGAAAATTATACTCCTGACAAGATTGCCGAAACCTTAAAAGATTTAATAGATAAATTTGATGCTGATAGGGATGTCGGAATAAAGGCAAAATCCTTTGTGCAATTTTATACTTCCGATGAGATTCAGTTCGATTTTACTGATGAATTGATTGGTTTCTGTTTAAGTAGAATTTGAATTATGTAAGATTTGGGTTTATACTTAGTAGGTATTAAAATCTTTTTTAAAACCGGAGGTTTTATCAATATGGGAATTATGAAGGCGCTTTTTATGATTTTTGTTATTTTGACTATGAATTTCTTAAATTGTGGTTCTTACGTAAATGGTTTTGAAAAAGACGAATCCAATGTTTTTGGTAATGAATCGAATAGTATTGAAATGACTTTAGATGAAAAAGAAATATTCGGAGAAGAATGGCAGGCTGTGCGTTCAATGGCTATTAATGGTGATAAACTTTATGCTTTGGGGTATCTTAATATGGATGCCCGTAGAGGCGCCGGATATGGGATTAGACTGTGGATAAAAGAATTGCCTGATGGTTCTTGGGATATGATTACTCTATATGAAACGAACGAGATAGAACCATCAATGGTTAAAATTTTTGGTGTTTCCGATATTGATGGTTCGTTTTATTTTACTTATGCGGAACGTTCGGTAGAAGGGGTTTTTCTCGGCAAGGTTAATGATGATTATTCTGCGGAAATAATTTTCTTTAATAATGAAGACGGCACTCGGTTTCTAAACCCAATAGGAAGTTTATCCCACGATGGTAAGCGCATCGATTTATTGGTTCCCGACCGAGCGGAAAACGGAATACGATGGTTTCAACTTGATTCTCAGACTGCGCAGATTCTGACGAATATTTATATAGAAACAGGTGCGGGCGGTTCGCGAATTTATGATTTATATGTCAGGGATGATGGAAATATAGATATTCCTGTTGCTATAGATTCTCCAAGTGAAGCTTATATGTTGAGAATATATCCTGATGATATGTCTTATAGATTAGTTTTGTTTGATACCGGTTTTGAAGATTTTTCTCCTTCTAAATCAGATACTGCGAGAAATTTTGACATACTTCCATACCCTGATAAAGGTATATACATTGTTACTTATCTAAGACCCGCCGAGTTTTCGCATCGATACATGAAAGGGCTTTTAGGTGAATTTGTGGCATATTCTATAGATATGGAAACACATCAAGCCATAAAAAAGACGACTATCGGAGGATTTACTGCAGAAGAGGCATCAACTCATTATATAGACAGTGCAAAAGTTGGAAATGATTATTTTGTAATAGCTTATACAACCGTTAATGATGACCATGTGTTTCATCGTACTGAAGAACACTCTAATTACGTTGAAGGAAGGTTGGAACTTTGGAAAGTCAGTTATGACGGAAGCGTTGAGTTATGTCGGTTTCATTCCAAGCCCCCTTTTTGGGCACCGAAAATGATATGGTCAAATGACGGTTATTTGTATAAGATATTTACCGAGGCTACGGAAGATAATCGTAACGCTATGCATTATGAGCGGTGGAAAATAATTTTGAATTGTGATAAATAAAACATAAAAAATTAGGTGTCGTTCCAAAAAAGAAAGGATACATCTAAGTCCAAAAAAGAGAGTTCCCAAAAAAGTTAGTAAAAAGGCAAAAAAAAACTCCTTGTTCTTCCGAAAATTATCGAAAAAGAACAAGGAGAAAAA
>Ga0334898_1002598_pt1 | contig 16214 bp, 13 predicted proteins | sample GraSluR3_MG_10_FD_207228 | JGI IMG/M metagenome (GOLD analysis project Ga0334898, IMG submission 207228) | Sludge microbial communities from methane-producing bioreactor in Wageningen University, Netherlands - Granular Sludge_3_08-R3 | ecosystem: Engineered > Bioreactor > Anaerobic >... | reverse complement strand
AAGGCTCTACCGCGAAACCACCGCAAAGTATGCTGCCAATATAAACGTGTCCTATCAAGTTGGAGCGGGGCTGGTTGAACTGGTTGAACAAGGAAAGTCTCAATCGAAAGAGGCAAGTGAGTTGCTACAGACCTATATAGCACCAATGCTCGATGAAAAGATTGATCATCTTGTGCTAGGGTGCACGCATTACCCTTTCTTTATTCCCGTTCTCAAAATGATTTTGCCAGAAGGTGTTGTTATTGATAACCCAGCACCAGCTGTGGCCAAGCAAACTGCGAGGGTACTTTCCGAAGAGGCTAAAGAGCCACACAGCGGAATCGGCACCGAACCATCGGTTGCATTTTACACAAGTGGAGAAATTGACACCCTTAAATTATTGGTTCACGAAATTGAATCATCCTCCAAGGTAGTATTCAAAAATAAATCCTATCACCATTTTATCTTTTAAATATTAACGCCATTATACATCTTTAGAATTTCCTCAACCATTAAGCTATGAAAAAGCATATTATATTCGATTTTGATGGAACCCTTGCCAACACCCTGGATACCGGAGTGGATATTTACAACAGGATTGCCCATGAGTATGGATGCAAACAGCTACAGAAAGAAAGGAGTAAGGTTTTACAAAGCAAAAAACCTCATGACCTAATGGTTGAGCTAGAGGTTACATTTCTAAAATTACCCTTCCTCCTGCTACGCCTTCGGCATGAACTATTCATGGAGATAAAGAATGTTAAACCATTCAATGGTATAGTAGAATCATTGGAACATCTAAAGGAAGCGGGGTTTATATTAGGTGTGGTTACATCGAACTCGCGTAAAAATGTGGAGCATTTTTTTGATGAGCACAAAATCCTAGACCTTTTTAGCACAATATACACCAGCAAGCACCTGTTTGGCAAGGATAAGGTTATTGCCAGATACATGAAAAAGTACGGCATTGAGAAGGAATCGGCTATATATGTAGGCGACGAGACTCGTGATATTGAGGCTGCAAAAAAAATGGGAATTCCCGTAGTTGCAGTTGGCTGGGGGTTCCAATCCAAGGAATTGCTTGAAATTTATAAGCCCGATGTAATAATCGACAACCCTAGTGAACTCCAAAAGGCGGTTTTGTCATTATAAAAAAAGGGCGTTCAACAAACTGAGCGCCCTTTTTTGTATTATATACCCCTTTAGGAGTTAAGCAATTTTTCAATCTTCTCTACAGGAATTTTCTCGCCAAGCCCCATATCATTTAAGGCATCAATAATGGCATCGCGCTTAATCAGCCCAGTGATATTGGCAAACATTAGCAGCGAGTATAACGCGGCATTCTTGGGACCTGCTATCCTAAAATCGTGACTCACCACCTTAGCTCCTGTGCTGGGCTCCTCAAGACTTGAATCGATAAGCAGCAATCCATCCTTCATCGCATTAATACGCTTCATCTGATGGTTAAGCCCATCGAGTGATGTAACCAGAATGGCGTTGGGGCTAGCCATACCGTGGTAGTGAATGGCCTCGGGCGAGATATTTACCTCCGATGTTGAGAATCCCACCCCAACAGTTACCGGGTAGCTACCCTTTTGGGTTACCTGGTAGCCTGAGCTCAACGCAGCGCGCGCAAGAATGGCAGAGGCCACCTGTACGCCCTCGCCAGCCGAGCCTGTCATAACCAACTGGTAATGCTTGTCGAGCCCACCGGTATGCTTCTGCTCTATCACGGGGAGTTTGGCAAGCAAATCGTTCATCTTTGAGGAATTCGGGTAGGTATATGCCAATCTATCGTTGGTCCATACGCCCTCGGTATGTCCCATCGACTCCATAATCTCGCTAAGCTTACGCTTGGGGTTGAATTTCACCCCATAGCTTGGGCAAATCTCAACCACCTCAACCACTGAGCACCCCTTAACGCTATACGCCTCGGCCAGCTTATCGGCAATATTGCCAATGCCCAGTATTCGGGTAACGTAAGCTGCACCAGCGGTGTGGGTTAACTTGCAAATATCATGTGCACTAAATGGGTTACCATCCATAGCAGTGGTTGTACGGAACCCTGTTGGGGTTAAACCGCTGGTTTGTCCACCGGTCATCCCGTATAGCATATTGTTATGGATAACAATGGTAAGATTCAGGTTCATCCTTGATGCCTCGATAATATGCTGTAGGCCAATGGTAGCACCACCGTCGCCAAGGAACACAATCACCTTTTTATTGGTGTTCTCCATAGCAAACGAAACTCCTGCGCCCAAAGCAACAGAACGGCCATGCAATCCGTGAACAGTGTGTGTGTTTAAGGTTTTGTCGATAATACCATGGCAGCCAATATCGGTAACCATTATCACATCAAGGGGGTTTAGTCCAATCGTCTCCAGTGCTTGAGCAGTGCTTTTAGCAATCAGGTCGTGACCACATCCCTTACAGAAGGGTAGGTTTGGTGTATTTAGAAATGGTGTGCTCATGGTTACTTTCCTCCGTTTATTATTTCCTGTGGTGTAATCATTTTGCCTAGTGCTCCAACGGTGGCAATTTTGCTAGGCAGGCGGTGCCCAAAAAGTATGCGTGCATACTGTGCATTTATGTTCTCCTCAACCATCACCACCTTGTCATACCTGTCCATAATCTCGTAATAATCGTCGGGTATTGGAAACAGAGTTTTGGGAACAAGCAGCGATACCTTTTCGCCCTGCTCACGCATCATGGCCACAGCGTCGATGGCAGCATTAGCCGAAATATCGAAGGCCACAATAAGTTTCTGAGCCTCGGACTGCTCGTCAAGGTCAAAAAAAGTATATGATTTAAGGTGATGATTGGCCTTATTCTCCAAACGAACTGTATTGGCCAACGCCTCGGGCGTTGAGTGCTGCAGAATACCCTTGGTATCGTGGGTTGATGCAGTTGTACGCACCTGATGGTTAGGGTTTCCCACCTCGAGGAACTCGGGCACCAACGAATCGTCGGCTAGGTAGGGAACGTATGGTTCGCTCTTGCTGTATCGGTTCTTAACAACTGGCTGAATATCTTCCAAAACGGACAGGTCGAAGCTACGCTGGGTCATAATTCCCTCCTTGGAGGTAAGCAGCACCACGGGCGTGCGAAGCCTTTCGGCCAGCTTAACCGATTCGGCTGCCAAAGTCCAGCAATCCTTATAGTCCGATGCGCAAAGTACGGGTAGCTGATGACCGCCAGAGATTTGACCCCTAAGCAGCATTAAATCGCCCTGCGCACCGCAGGTGGCAGTTCCCGTAGCAGGGCCAAGGCGCTGCACCAGGATTATCACCATGGGCATCTCCATCATAAACGCCATATTGATGGACTCCAGCATTAGCGCATAGCCGGGAAACGATGTGGCCGTAACGGGCAGCTTGCCCGCTGTAGAGAGTCCGGTCATCCACTGCAGGGTGGTTATCTCATCGGGGGCGGGAAGCATCATGGGCATCCGTGCGGCCGAGTATGAGTAAAGCAGGTTTGCTGGGGTGATGGGGTAGCCAATAAATGCATCGGCACCGGCTTTAGCCATGGCCTCAATCATTAGCCGAGAGCCATCGGTAATCACCAACTTGTTTTTACTTGTTTGCTGCATACACTATGTTTTGACTGATTAATTTTTCAATTTCCTCGAGCTCTAGCCCTAACTCATCGCGGAGGATGTGGTAGGTGTGCTCGCCGTAGTGGGGTGGATAGCTTATACCACCACTCGACGGGTTTCCATCGACATTAAATGCCACGGAGCTAACCCCTTGGATGGCCATTCCGTTGATATCGGCCTCAAGAATCATCTCTTTGGCTTCGGGGGTTTCAAACACCTCCTGCATATTGAACACCCCACCAGCAGGCACCTTACGCTTGGCCAGCATCCCTAAAATTGTTTCGCGGTCGTACTTGATGATTAAATCTTGCAGTATGCCGTTTATCTCCGCTTTATTCTTTACCCGGCTAAAGTTCTTGCTATACTTAGGATTGGCCGCCAGCTCGGGTTTGCCCAGCACTTCGCACAGCTCGGCAAACTGCTTCTCGGTGCCAACGGCAATCACTATGCCCTTGCCATCGGAGGTGTTGTAGATAGTTCCGTAGGGAACAATATTGGGATGATCGGAACCCATTCGCTTGGGTATGGTTTTGCCCACAAGCCAGTTGGTAGCCTGGTTAGCCAACGACGAAACGCCTGCCTTGAATAGCGATGCATCGATATAGCACCCCTCGCCTCCCCGCTCGCGCTGGAAAAGAGCCAGCAGAATGGCCTCCTTAAGATGATGTGCCGCCAGCACATCCATCAATGCCACAGGCATCTTGGTGGGGGGGCCGTCGGGTTCGCCATTCATAAAGGTAAATCCGCTCTCGGCCTGAATAATGGCATCGAAACCAGCCCTCTGGTTGTTAAGGCCATAACCTGTAATATGCGAATAGATAACCTTTGGGTTTAACTTTTTGAAAGTATTATAATCTACCTGAAGTTTCTCTGCATCGCCGGGCTTGTAGCTTGCCAGAATAATATCGCACTGCTTACCCAAGGCATATATCACATTTAGCCCCTCGCACTTGGAGAGGTCGATGGCTAACGATTTCTTGCCCCAGTTCACACATGAGTAGTATCCAGAAATGTCGGTATCGGGATTTTCGGTGGGCAATTTCCACTTGCGGGTAACATCGCCATCTGTCACAAGGTTTTCAACCTTAATTACCTCGGCACCCAACTCGGCTAGGAACATCCCTATGCTTGGCCCGGCCAATACACTGGCCAACTCCAGCACCTTAATTCCTTCTAACGGTTTTGAATTATTCATATCGATAAAAGCGTTAAATATCCTTAGGCTTACGCATGGAAATGCCCTTAGCCCTTATTTCGCGCTTGCGCTTATTGGCATAGATATTACCGAGAATAATGCAAACAACCGCAGCAATAACAGCAACATAGGTGTCCTCCATTTTCCACCAACCTGCCAGCTTCGCAATAATATTCACTAAAACGGCAACTGTACCGCCAATAAATGCAAAGCGAACACCGTCGGTGGAGATCCAACCACGCTTGTAAATACCTAGCACAATAACTATGGCGCCAATGGCACGTATGCCATACGATATGTAGGCCATGCTAAGAATTGCTCCGCTTGAGTAAATAGCTAGCGGTATGGTTATAAGGTTTACAAGGATAACCAGCTTGCGAGCGGTGGAGATAATTTTCTGATCGACAGCCGACTTGTTGATAATTCCGTGGTAAATATCCTTTGTGGCAATGGTTACCACGGCAAAGTTTACAGGGCCAACGGTTGATAGGATTGCCGCCAGAATACCCGCAAGGGCAATTCCCCCCATAACAGGGTGGATAAACTCGGGGGTAACCATAAGGGTAGGTAGCACCATCTTGGGGTTAATTATGCCCAGGTCGGCATTCCAAAGTGGGCTTGCCGCAGTGGTTACATCAAAGTAGTTACCTGTTTTGGCCACCAGGCCAAGGATAGCCACCATAATACCAAAAGGTGCGATGATAAGCGATGATAGGATTGCTGCTTTCTTAGCGATATCGGCAGAACGGGCAGCAAAAATTGGCTGAATACTTGCCTGACCAGCCATTCCACCTAGCACTCCACCAATAATTAAACTCCAGGCATAGCCCAATCCCCCGCTAAATGGGTTGTATAGGTTCTCGGGTGATCCCAGAGCCACCATATCGGCCTTAAGCGCAGCAAACCCACCTATATCGGTTATACCCGTGAATGCAGCAAACCCAATTCCTCCAAACATCACCACAACGTGGATTATACCTGTAATGGCCAAGGCGTGCATTCCGCCAATGTATGTGTATATGGTGATTACTACCGATGATATTATTACGGATGTAACCCAAGGCAACTCGAACATTGCAGATATTACGCTTGATGCGGTTTGCAGCTGCACAAAGGCCAACACGATGTAGGCAAACAGAAAGGCGATGGCAGATATGGCTTTAGCGCGCTTGCCAAATAGACGGCCCAGCATCTCGCTCACGGTGTGCACATTGTTTTGACGATAATGACGTGCCACGGTATATCCAATAATTATCATACCGATAGCCGTGGAGATATTGTATAGGATGGGTTGCAGAGTGCCCGAGGTGAACGATTTTTCGCTAACACCAATGGTGCTCATCCCTCCAAGCCACTCTGAGGCCACCACCACAGCACAAGCAATAACGCCAAGGTTGCGCCCCGCCACCAGATAATCGGCAGCCGATCGGCTGGCCACCTTCTTGGTTAGAATAGATATTAGGGTAATCAAGCCAAAGTAGGCCAGAACAACAATTAGATAGGTTGACATACAGTTTTTTTAGGTTTACCTGCCTCTGGCAGGGTTAGGTTGTTAAACTAGAAATTGTAATGATATAAAAAGAACAAGGCTTAGGAAAACCTAAACCCATACTTGGTACCACAATATGCTAAATACCTGACAAAAGCATAACTATTAAGCGATAAAGCAACGCAAATTTATTGATAAAAATGTAATTCGAAAACCTTTGCGGAGATAATTAGTTGGGTGTGTTTATAAACATGTGGGAAGGGGAGAATGGGATAGAGAGTTTAAGATTTAAGGTTTAGAGTTTAGGGTTTAGAGTTTAGGGTTTAGGGTTTAGAGTTTAAAGTCTAGGGATTTGGGTGATTGGATGCCTGCCTGTCTCGTTATGCTTCGCATCCCGAGAGCAGGATTGGATGTCCTAACTGACGATGCCTTTGGAAGGCAGGTTGAATGACCTCTATTTACTGATTATCTCGTCAACCTCCAAAAAGCGTCGGCTTACGAGACAGGCCGATTACTGACTGCTCCTGCCTGACTGCCTGCCCGACTACTGTGGTCAGGCGGGACGTCAAGGCAGGCAGGGATTACTGACTACCGACCACCGATAACCGACTCACCCTCTCCAACTCCCATAGCTCAATCATCTCGTTGCTTCGTATCTCTGACAACCAACTCTTTTTATGCGATGGTTTTTGGTTTACAGGCGATTGAATATGATTTACTAGCCCGAACCGCTTATAGTGCTCCAATTCATGGCGTACGGGGTGCTCTACCCTAAGGCCAGCCGCTTGGGCAAATGTTGAGAAAAGTATAACCACCTTACATTTGGGTGGTAAGGCCTCGTAAGCTGAGCCGAAGAATCGCTCAAATAAATCAGTCTGGTAGTACATCGCCAAATCGAGGTTTCCTGTGGCGTTGTCGGGAATCCATGGAGGATTAAATACAAGCAAATCGATGTTATTGCAGTTAACCCCTTCTAACAAATCGGCATTAACTAGCCTAACCTTGCTACTTAAATTGAGGCGATCCAACTCCTGCCCTACGCTATGGATAGCATTGGGGTTGATATCGGTTGCAATCACATTGCCGACACCATGCTTAAGCATATAGAAAGTGAGCACTCCACAACCTGTGCCCAAATCGATGGCGTTGGCTACGGGCTTGCTGTGCTGCAACCAGCTATCGAATAGCTGCAAATGTTCTGTGCGCGTGGGAAAGTATGCGCCGTAGAATGGATGCACCTTGTGCTGCAATCCTGGGAACTGTATGCCATTTACATACCACTGGTATGCCCCGTTGATGCCCAGCACATCGGTAAAGGGCAGGTAGAAATTTTGGAGAGATGGATAAAACTCGAGCAGCCAAGGAACAGGTGGCGATTTTTGCAAGCCGATTTCATGGTTCACAACTCTAACCAAGAACCTTTGGCTTAGCTCCCGAAGCTTATCCCTATTTACTCTCGACGTCTGGTAATCGATAATTGGATACTGCTGGTTCACCTGCTTCTTAAGCCAAGAGTAGAAGGCCATGGCCGTTCCGTAGGTTCCCTCGGCGCAGTATGTTTGCCCTCGCTCCATATCGGCTAAAACCCTGCGATTTTGGGCTACCGCAGTAAGGGATTTGTGCTGGTTATCGGAGGTGATTGGGGTGGGATAGTTCATAAGGGGTACATATTAACATTATTCCTTTGCCAAAAATTACATCTAGGCAAAGGTGCTGAATTAATTGATTAAAAGAATATAGATTTCTCAGCAAACTGCTATCTCCTTCATTTTATGGAACAAGCATCGAAAATAATTATATAATAATTCTAAATAGCAAAAATTCTTCCCAAAAGGTTGTCACAAAATGGCCCAAACGAACACATAGGGTAGAGGGGATTTCTTCTGATAACCCATTTCTTTGGAAAGGGCATTTAGCAAGAACACAGGTAAGCGCAAATTAATTTGTTAAAAAATAACGAAACACCTTAATCTATAAGCCTAGAACAACCAGAAAATGTAAATACCATAAAAAAGAAGGGAGGTAAGGAAAAAGAATAGTAAAACAAATTACACTGTGTAACCATTCCATCGATGGTTAAAGTTTTGACCCACTACAAGGCAGTTGGGATATGAAACACCGTCAAAAAAAAATGAGAAATTTGAAAACCATTCCATTCTTCGTCTGCAAATTGACTCTGGGATGGAAAGTAAATCGAGGTTTTAACAGCTAAAGATAGGTGGTTTCGTCATTGGGTTCACATAGCCATCGTTTCCACATTCTAAAGAGCGAACAACCTCAAAACTAACAAACATTAAACTCAAATTAACATGAGAAAACTTAACCAACTACAAGGAAAAACAGGAGTTTTGGCTTTTGCCATAATACTTCTGCTATCCGTTAGCAGCTGCCATGAAGAGCTGCCCACTAAAGAAGTAATAGAATCAACACCTCCCTTTAAATCGGGGATTCAGCTAAGCTACACGCAAAAGGAAACTTCCTTTAGCACATCAGTGAGCAAGGGCGAACGCAAAAACATAGGTGGAGTTGACATCCAGTCTGAGGACAAGGAGGTTAACATATTCTTCGACACGAAGAAGGAGAATTACTCCATTAAAACCAAAAGGCTTGATGGGTTTAAAAGCAAGAGAAAAGACTTTGTTGAACCAGAATGGAAGGAGATTGTAACCACAAACTTCGATGTTTCCATTTACAACGAGCTGGGGGAAAGCATATTCTCAGACCTGAAAACAGAAAAGAGCCAACAGGATCTCAGCTACCTTGTTACTCCATACCCAGAGCGAGCAAAGTTGATGAAGGAAATGCTGGAGATGAACAGTAAAACATCATCATTTGCTGTTGAGGTACAAGCCGATTCAAATGTTGTTAAGCTAACAAGAGTGTTTGAAAAGGACAATGAGCTTGATGAGAATATTGCCAACCATAAAGCTGTCTCATACCTTAACCTTAAATACGGTGTCCCTGTTATCTCCGAACTTTTCGATAGCAAAGGTAATCTAGTTAGCAAGGTGACCATGCTTTACAGACTGGTGGATGAGATTCCAGTGCTAGCCTACGAGGAGGCAATTAGCTACACGGTTGATTACGCCGGAGAGGTTATTGAGCATAAGACCATTACTAACTATGACAACATTAGCATAAATAACTTTTAAACTATGAAACGGATAGTAAACATAACTCTCGCATTACTGCTATTAACCCCACTATCATCAGGGGCACAAGGGTCTAACGAAAAAGCAAACCCTAATTATCGTAATGTTTTTTGGTTACATGGCATTCAGGGTGATGTAAACTCCTTAAAGGCTATGTCCGATTACTTTAGAGCAACCTATCAAATCAACTCCTATCATCCTTCATACGTTTCGAATAGAGGTTTTGTTGAAGCTGCATTTCAACTTTCCGGGGGTTCGTCTATAGGTATAGCTAACAACGACATTGCCATTGCCCATAGTATGGGTGGGCTGGTATCGCGCCAGTACTATAAGGATTACCCCAATCGTCGTTTCGGGGGACTAATCACCCTAAACTCACCTCATTTGGGTGCCGAGTTTGCCAGCTCATTCGACAACGGAAAAATAAAAAATCTATTCGACCGTGTTAAAGATGAGGGTATTGCTGGCTATAAAGTTATGGGTAGCGCTGTGGGTAACATTAACACGTTTCATTATAACACGCTAAAAGCTGCCGAGAGATTTGGACAAGCGAAGGGTGCAATTCAAGAATACAACAACACATTGTTTACAGCTTGTACAATAGGAGGGGTCCTATTAAGTGTTCCTGGGGCATTAATAGCAAATTGGATGGTAAACTACTTCTCTGCAAAAAAGATTAAGGAGGAAATAGTTCCCTTTGTAAAAGATTTTGCTGCTTCCGGAATAGAGCTAGCGTCGCTCTATGTTTTTGGACCTAACGAGGGGCCTGTATATGAGCATAGTAAAAATGACCTAAAACCAACAAGTTCGGCTATAAATAGCCTTAAAGCCGCCACTATGAATTGTCCTCGGATTACAATTGCTGGAACAGCTGATTACCCCGCAGGCATTCGTTTCTTAGGTTCAACGCTGAGCTATATGGAGCAACCGAACCCTGGAATAGGTGATATTTCAGATAATCTAGCATATGATGTAACAAAAGCAATCGCAAAGGATTCTAGAGCTTGTGAGTCTGAGTATTGGCGACAATACAAAAACGGTAGCTGGTGGTCGTTAGGCCTTACCAACTCATACTATTTAGAACGGAGAGACGCCTTTAAACGACAAGCGTTATTCTGGGAGAACGGGTTCGAAAGAGAGTACCAAAAATGCTTAGGCAGCATATACTACACCACCGAAACCCGAACCGTAACTGAATATGTGTGGGTAAGTAATGGGGGAATTAATGATCCTATACAACTTCCTTTAATGCCAATTATCGACGAGCCCCAACCGTACAACCCTATCGATCCAGGAACGGGCAGCGATGGGTACTGGCAGCTGGTTACCCGCACCTACACCGTTACCGTTGAGAATATCCACCCCAACGATGGCATTGTAACCCTGCCCTCGCAGCATGGGCTGGCCGGGGCAACTACCAAAACTATCCCTCAGACCAACCATGAACAGGCAAAGAGGAGTCGAGGTGTAAGAGATTATTTGGTGAGCCAGTTTAATAGCCATCCATATTTCAAAATTGACAAAAAATAAACACCTAAATTTGCTGCGATACCTATGGGTATCGCAGCAAATAAAAAATTACAATATGAACCCGAAACTTATTCTATTGCTATTAGTATCATTATTTCTTTCGCACTGCGCAAAGGAGTCGCTCCCCCCTCAGCCGACTAAAATCATAGAAAATGGTGTAGTAGTATGGCAAGAACCCTTATGGAAAGTTGCCCACGATACGTCTAACTATGTAACCTGCGTTTTTTATCCCTACTGGCAGTTCGATGACAAAGTGATTGTGGACACCTATGATAACAAAAGAGGTGGGTTAAGATGCATGAGGGTTGACACTGGTGAAATTCTTTGGGAGAAATTCTTTGAGACTTCAGAAGATTACACTGGGGAACAGATCCTATTCTTAAAGTATTCCATTTTCAACAATGAAAAGGGCTACATAATTATCCCCATTCTAGAGCAGGGTGATTTGATGCATACCAAGCTAAATATTAACACCGGCGAAGTCATCTGGAAAACACATCTTGAGACTCTCGGTCATCTCGAGGCATATAATGATTACTACTATTGCCTAGTCCACACTTCAGACGAAGTTTTTCCCATCTACAAGGTAAGTATTGAAAACGGCGACACCGAGTACTTTTTCGCCACCACGCTACCCGTGCATCCCAATTTCGATTGGCACCGCAGGGGCAGACCCCACCCACTTAATTACAACCAAAAAGACTACATGTTTATCGATGAGCACAGGCTTTCAAGACCCGATTCTATTGAGTGTTTTATGTCGCTACTAGATACCAAAACTATGGAGTTGCTGGTTGAAAACATTCCGCTGGATAGCTGGCTCAGTAAAGTTGAGGTGAACAATGGGAGGGTATTCCTTTTCACAGGCACAGGCTACAAGATTTTCGATATGGAAACCCTATCCTTTGAGCGCGAGGTGAAGCTAATTGACTGGGGTGATTACATTTATCACACATTCTACAACGATAAGTTGATAATGGGGCTTAGCCCCAACAATACCCTAAACGTAGATGGTCACTACGTGGTGGATTTGAACACCCATAGCTTGCTTTACGTCTTCGAGGACTGGGTGTACCCATCAGCAATTCTCGACAATGTGCTGTATATAGTATCTACAGGAAAAAATCTTCAGGCCTACAATTTAAACACCGGTAAGCGGGTGCTTAACTTCGACTTACGGTATGATACCCAATTCGGCGTTGCCACCTATAAGAATGACGAGGGTAAAAAGTTTGTGGTTGTGGGCGATTTGGGTTACACCTATTGTTTTGAGGGGTTATAGCATAACAGTGATAAATATTAAATAGCTAACAACAAAACCATGAATAGAAAAAATATTTTTGTCGTAATAACTTGCCTTTCAATCCAAATGGGAGCCTACGCACAGCATTACCTCAACTACCGAACCACCTACACACCTATAACCAGCTGTTTTGCTCCACAAGGCGAGCTAAAGCTTAGCCTTACGCGCCAACTCTATTGGCCCGATATGGGCTGGGCCGGGGTGTACAATGCGGGCTATAGGGCCAGGGCAACCCTTGAGCAAGTATGGCGCAACTACCTTCTGGTTAACGACAACAGGGTAAATGTATCGTACGCATACTCAGACAACATTAGCCTACATAGCAGCTACTTCCACACCATGCGGTACAATATTTTTAATGTAGAGGGGGCTAACGATAACATTACCTTTGACGGGAATACCAACGCCTTTAACCTGGGTGCCACTTATCATAAGGATCTTCTCCCCTTCCTCCAGTGGGAAGCAGGTAGTAGCATTATGTTCGGCAGCGGTCACTTCATCTATAAGGAATATTTACTACCAGATAACTACACCCTAACAAAAAGCCATTTGCGCTACACCACTTTTAATCACAACTTTCTGCTGGGTATTTCCTACAAGCATAAAAAGTTGCAAGTTACAGCCCAGCTTAACATGGGGTATCTAAGGCATTACAATATAGAATACGCCCCCATTTACCCATTCTCATACGAGCATATAGGGCAGCACTTTTACGCCCACCAAGCCGATTACTACATAGATCCCGCTCTGCTGGTGAACATCAACTTTTCACGGATAGGGTTCCAACTTCATGGTGGACTTCCTGTTTCCTTTGGCGAAAGCAAGATCAACAGGGCTATGCCTACTGTGGGTATAAGTTTATCGTACAGGCTTATTAAAAGCAAAACGGGCAAAGACTCAACGGAGCTATAGGCCCAGACAGCAAAAAAAGGGTGAATCACATACTCTAAGCCATAATCGGTATATGGTGTACAATGTGGCGAATGCTTTTTTTTAAAGATTGTAATAAGCAAGCAAAAGGGAACGCTACAAAAAAGTAAATGTTTTGTGCCAAGTTGTTATCTTTAAGGTCGAAGGAAAACTTTACTACTGGCTGCTACGGGTGCTCTTGAAGTTGGAATTTACACCATTACAACACAGAATAATTGTCTATCAAAACAATGATTATGAAAACAGGTTCGACTATGATAATCTTTTACATTATGATTGGATTAATTCATATTACCTCGTGCAACCCACCCAGTAAAAACGATTTCGCTAAGTTCCCTATTGAGGTGGATATGGGTAGCGTTAGAGTGGAGGACATTCGAATTGACAACTGCTTCTCGCCTATAGAAATCTTCGTTTACGACTCAATAATCATACTAAACGATACAAGAGATGCGAATATGTTCTTAAAGATGTTCAGCCAATCTGGCGATTTTATCAACGGATTTGGAGCCATTGGTAATGGTCCGAACGAGTTCATTAACCCTTCGTTATTTAAGGTCTATCCCCATTACGATGCTTTTTGGCTAATGGAACCACCCAAAAGGCTAATCCACAGAATTCCCCTTAACCAAATGATATCCGAGGCAGAAAATGGCTTTACCCCTAACGCATCAATACAGCTGCAGAACCAAATGATGATGATAACCGATTACCATCAGATGTCGGACACTACGCTTCTGGTTTACAACCCAACGGGCGATAACCTGTTTGCAGAGATGGATATAAATGGCAAAATTGTTAGAACATACGGCAATAACAATAATAAAAAGATATCAGAAAACCATATTGCTAATATTATCTACAACAGAGGTATTTTTACCATACACAATAACAAAGCATTCCTTTTTTATAACTTACTCAATAAGATAACCCGGTTCGATTTCGAGACAATGCATACCTCCGATAGGCTAGGCAATAATTTCACAGACATTAAACCAGAGGTTCATACATCAGGTAATTTGCTCAACAACTATACTTCTTTTGCTTCCAACGCTAATATCTATAGTAATCTATTACTAATTGCCTATAATGGTGGGCTATCCTTTAACGAGGAAGAGATGAGGCCAAACTACGCAACCACCATACTCGTATTTGATGAGCATACTAACCCTGTTGCTAAGCTAAACTTTCCCTTTGGTATTCTGAACCTCACCATTTGTAATAATGGGATGCTTTATATTGTTCCAGATAATTTTGAGGGTGTTATTTTTAAATACGACTTAACTAATGTACCTTCCCTTAACGCCTGAACTCAATATGTTTTACAACACGTTGACGGGGGGGTGGATACAATTTATTTATGTATTTTTGATACTGGAAAATATTAAATCGAAATCAGAATAAGTTGTTAGGCCAGCTAAATAAAAGTATATGTTTATCCGCATCTTTACCAAAACGTTCAATCGTCATTGCGAACCACGAAGTGCTCGACGAAGTCAACCTCTCGTTTTTTGAGAGTTGAAGCAATCTATCTAAGTCGAAAAACAATGGATTGCTTCGTCGTAAAAAACACTCCTCGCAATGACGTTAGATATTTTTAAGTGCATTAGGTATGTTAGCGGACAATCATAATAAAATAAAAGTATTAAAGCGGTCTTGAATAGCTAAAGACACCCTAAAACTGCCAGAGGCAGGTAAACCTAAAACCAAAACCTATGACCCACAAAAACAGAACCCAAACCTAGCCGACATTCCCCGCCCTTATAAAAATAGCAAAAAGTTTTACGAAAATTAATAGCGTTCTGGCTCTATGCTGAGCCTTAGCGGAAAAAATACGGGCAAAAAGAAGGGGAAGCCAACAGCCTCACCAGCCCAAGCTCCCCCTTCGCACGCCCCTAACCTAAAAGGAAAGGAGGTAAATTATGTTGTGACAAAGATAGGATAAATTACTATGCAACCGCAAGTGATGGTTGCTGGGCTTCGCCCACAATCAGGGCGTGGCATTGAAATACTGCTTTGGCAGTATGTTGAAAAGTATATTAGTAAGAAAGGGCGAATACCACAAAATAGTCAAAATTTATTTGCCCACATTTTAAAACCCAGTAAATTTGAAGTTATGAAACAAAAAAGTTTAATTATAAGCCTACTATTTGTATTGGCAACTGTTTTTACAACCCTATTTTTTTACTCATGCACAAAAGAAGAATCAGGTCAACATCAACAGGTAAATATTGACGAAGAATTTGGTAAATACATCAAAGAAATAACTGTATATGATGCAAATAAAGAGAATACAGCGATACTTTTAGTTGGTTCGGATGATGAATCTATTGTAAATATGTGGTCGTCACAAAATTTTGAACTTATACCTGTGCTTAAAGGTGAGGATGTTTCAGATGTTCTTTCTACTTACTATCTTTCAAATAATTTAGGTATTGACGACAATAAGGAAGCAGCGACTGAGGACGAAGATTCTGATGAAGTAGCAGCCAGCATTTCATACATGTTTTTGAGCAAAACCCTAAAAGACGATGTGGAAAAAGTAATAATTCATATGATTGACCCATATGACGATGATATGAGGGGATGGAAATATTCAACTGAATATTCTGATGCTTATGGGGATGGAGACAATGTGAACAATACAGTAACTTGCAATATTTATGGTCAGAACTTTTGGCATAGAGGCTATTATGCAATATGGTATATGAAATATTCACATAGTGGTTGGTCTACAATAAAATCCGAGTGGTTTAAAATAAAAAATAATGAAAACAAATCAGAATATAGAACCCCTTGCTATAAGATGAAGGCAAGACGGAAATACAAGGGCAAGAATAACAATTCTGTAATTATTGACTTTGAGTACTAAATTGCATTTGAGGATGTCAAAATATTTTGGCATCCTCAAATCACTAGCATCCGAAACTTTTCGAAAATAAGCAAAAAAAACCTATAAGCCCCACTGAATACGCCTAAAAATTCGAGCTATCCAGAAAATAAGTTCTTCTCAAAAATCAGTTCCCGTTGCTTTTTAC
>Ga0334898_1002587_pt1 | contig 16251 bp, 13 predicted proteins | sample GraSluR3_MG_10_FD_207228 | JGI IMG/M metagenome (GOLD analysis project Ga0334898, IMG submission 207228) | Sludge microbial communities from methane-producing bioreactor in Wageningen University, Netherlands - Granular Sludge_3_08-R3 | ecosystem: Engineered > Bioreactor > Anaerobic >... | reverse complement strand
CTGCGGGTGGCCCCGTTGGCGACACGTACGATATCCTCGCGGCCACACTCGGCGAGCGCCCGGTTGATTCCCTCTTGGGGAAGACTATCATCGGCGGATACGATACCCACCAAATCCGAACCATACTCTTCTATCCAACGTCGCACGGTTAGCCTACTCTGCTCACGATTGAAACCCGTGAACTGCTTGTCCAGGAGTTTCAGATGGGGAGCGACCGCGGCGAGTTCGGAGATGATCCCCCAGGTGCGGGCAAGGTAGGTGCTGGTACCCGGTTGGTGGGTCAATAGACAATAACCGCCGGGACGGTCGACCTGGGATGCGAAATGGCGGGCAAGCAGTCGTTGCTGTCCCCAATCGTCGGGACCCGACCAGGCGATGATCCTACAATAGGACTCGGCATCGAGGACCTGGTTGGAACCGATGACCGGAATCCCCATATCGTAGGCTAGGCGGATGCATTCACATCCCCCGGTGAGCTCGACCGGGGCAAAGATGATCATGTCGGGTCTCGTATTGAGGACCTCGATGCAGGTGTGTGTCTGGACTTCCTGGTCCCAGTCGGAGAAATGGAAGGTTACCACGAAACCCTCCTTCTCGGCCTCCTCCTTGGCACCCTTCATGTACTCGAGCCAATATGGGTGGCGACCTTGGCAAAAGATCTCAAGACGCTTGCCCTGAGGGCCATCGCCAGGAGAGATCGGGAGAGGATGCTTTACCGCGCGCCATCCCGCATACTCCTCGTCGTACCAATAGCGCCTATCGGTTTCGGGGAAACTGCGTGGGTCGGAGGGTCTTGGGGGTATTTCCTTGTACCAGTGGTCCTTCTCCATGCAAGAAAATATATATCAACCAGGAGAAAGTCGCAACTTATGCACACTCGTCGGCACCCACAGTACCTAATTGCAAGGTTGGAGGTCTTTCTGAAGAAGCCTCGTGCACATTCACCTGCATTTCAGGCATTTAGAAGCGATATCGACAACAACAATCGGACGGATATAACTGGGTACCCATCCGAATCAAATCGGGATTCTGTTCAAGCAATCGGTGGAAAGCTCCACTTTCCACACTATGTCTTGATTATTAGGAGCATGCCTCTTGGTAAGACTCAAGATCGAATTCATGTTCCCGGCTTTTCAAATGCCCAAGTTGTCAATTACTGTTTTAAACAATATTTTGTTTGAAATAATTTATTATACAGACTATATTATTTATTATAGATATTTTTAAACAAATATCTGTGTAAAAGGAGTAAGCATGTTACTAGAATTTTCAGTAAAAAACTATAAGGTGTTCAAGGAACGGGCAACCATGAGTTTCATTGCCTCCAACTATGACAAATCAACTCTTGAAACCAGCAATGTAGTGTCTGTTGATACCCATGATCTTCGTGTACTGAGAAGCGCGGTCCTGTACGGGGCCAACGCCTCAGGAAAGACAAAGTTCTTCGAAGCCTTGGAGTTCTTTAGAAGGTTCGTGAGAAAATCTTCCAAAGAAGGCCAGAAAGGAGAAATGATCGATACCCAACCATTTCTTCTTTCGGAAACAACAGAACATGGACCTAGTGAATTTGAAATTGTGTTCCTTCATGATTCGGTGATCTACCGGTATGGATTTGAAGCCAATAGTAAAGCGGTCCTCGCAGAGTGGCTGTTCTATCGCCCCCAGTCAAAGGAATACCAAGTTTTCTACCGTGATACGTTGGAACCATCGATCAAGGTTGATAAGACGCTCTTCAAGAAAGGCAATCTTCTCATTCAAGAAAATCTTGTTCGAGACAACGCTCTGATGCTATCGGTTGCAGCCCAGTTCAATGATGAGATCTGCAGTCGGGTCATCAACTGGTTCAATCACAACCTTAGATGTCTTTCATGTCTCAATGAGTCAGGATATAAAGGTTACTCCATGTTCAGGGCTGATGATAAAAATTTCCATGATGGAATTCTTAACTTAGTGAAAAAGGCAGACCTATCTATCCAAGATATTACCATGGAGACTTCTTCAATCGATACTCTACCAGAAGAAGTTCTAGTTTCGTTGAACAATCGGATCAATCAACGACTACCATACGATAAGATAAAAGTATTTTCCAAAACTAGAACAACTCATAATAAATATGACGAAGACAATAGAATTAATAGTTCTACTGAGTTTTCAATGGAAAAAGAGGAATCTCATGGCACACGAAAGTTCTTCTATCTAGCTGGCCCAATTTTGGATACCCTAGAGAATGGTAGGACCCTTTTAATTGATGAACTTGACGCAAGGCTGCATCCAATGCTCGTACTTCGTATTTTCCGCCTATTCAACAACCCTGTAGTGAATAGGCATGGAGCACAGTTGATTGCAACCACACACAATACAAGCCTACTGAAAAATGAAAACTTACGCAAAGACCAGATCTGGTTTGTAGAAAAAGATACATTTGAGGCATCACACCTATATTCACTGGCTGACTTCAAATCAACACATGTAAGGACCAATGAAAATTTTGAAGCGAATTATCTTAAAGGGAAGTATGGTGCTACCCCATATTTGGAAGAGATTGATTCATTCATCAATAAAGTTAGTGAAGAGAGTTGAAAATGGCATCAAGAGAAATAGAAAAGCGAAGGAGACAGGAAAGTCGAAGCTTGAAGAGAAATAGAGCATCGATAAATATCGCCCCCACGATTCTTATAGTCTGTGAAGGAAAAAACACCGAGCCTTCGTATTTCAACAACCTAAAGCTCCAGTCGGTAACTCTAAGAGCTGTCGGGGAAGGATATAATACAATATCCTTAGTGATTCGAGCGGAGGAACTAGCAAGAGAAAAACATTATGAAGAAGTATGGTGCATTTTTGATAAAGATGATTTCTCTGCACAGAACTTCAATACTGCAATTACCATGGCACAGAGCAAAGGTTTCAAGGTTGCCTATTCAAATCAAGCGTTCGAATATTGGATCCTACTACATTTCAACAATCACCAAGGAGGAAGAATCGACAGAAAAGAGTATGGCAATCTTATCAATAGAGAACTAGTTCCGTTAGGTGCCTACTATGATGGTGGTGGTGATAAGAATATTTCTCCAAAAGTATTCAACCTCATGTTCAGCAATGACCCACGCCTACATATCCCACGACACATGCTGGCAATTGAACGTAGCAAGCAAATCTATGAAAGAAACAACCATAGATCACCAGCTTTAGAAGAATCCTCTACCACTATGCACATATTTTTAGAACATTTACTGACATTCAAACGATATTAGGCGAGTACCATAAAAGTCAAATAATATGATCTTTAGATCTCTAATAATTAACGATTTCCCAGAATCCAACACTATATCAACCTGCAAATCAGGTTGCCATATAGGTGTAGAGTGGTATATTTTCTCCCTGGAGAAAAGTGCAACTTATGCACACTTGTCTGCATCTGAAAGCCTCAGTGCAAGGTTGGAGGTCTTTCTGAAGAATCCTCATGCACATTCACCTGCCATTCAGGCCATTTCCAAAGGGACATGCATTCGAAAATTCATCATGAGAGTATCCAACATGCCTACAATACATCTCGAGCTATACTTTCATTATTATATGCACCATACTACAGTTATTATTTATTTTGATTGCAGTATACTGCATATTATAGGTGAGATATGGTAAAGGGACCGTTACCCATTCCTGCGCGTCGGGCGATGCGCAAGTTGGGACAAGACATCAAGGATGCTCGGCTACGTAGGCACATCACCGCTGCCCTACTCGCCGAACGTGCGAACATCTCTCCACGAACCCTCTCCAAGATAGAGAGGGGAGATTCCACTGTTGCCATCGGTTCGTATGTGGCTGTGCTCTTCTCGTTGCGTATGATAGACCGATTCGCCGATATCGCTGATGCGAGACACGACAGGACCGGTATCGAACTGATGCAGGAACAACTGCCCAAGCGGGTGAGGATACCGAGGAAAAAAGACGAATAGTCGCAGTAAGATGAAAACATCACAAGTATGTGTCTTTATCCAACTCGACTCGAAAGTACTTTCGGTCGGAACCCTTTGGTATCATTGGAAATCCGATAGAGAAAGTGCTTCCTTCGCATATGATGCATCTTGGCTTCGTCACCCCGATTCGTTTGCAATCGATCCAGCTCTGAATCTTACCAAAGGTACTTTTCATACCTTCGAACAACAAAAGATTTTAGGTGCGATCGGGGATTCTGCTCCAGATCGGTGGGGACGCGTACTCATGAAACGTGCTGAGAGCAAACGTGCGAAATCTTGCGGGGAAACTCCACGTGTGTTAGGTGAAATCGATTATCTTCTGGGAGTGAATGATGTGGCACGGCAGGGAGCCTTGAGGTTTTCTTTACACAAACATGGTCCATATCTCGCTTCAGGAGAAGTACATCCGATTCCTCCATTGCTACAACTACCACAACTACTCGATGCAACGACACGATATCTTGAAGATACCGAAACCATGGAGGACTTGCAGCTACTGTTGGTTCCTGGTTCATCGCTAGGTGGAGCGCGACCCAAAGCTTCTGTGGTCGATTTGGATGGACATCTCGCATTGGCGAAGTTTGGGAAAAAGGATGATGAATTCTCTGCAGTATTGTGGGAAGCAGTCGCACTGACCCTTGCTGGGAACGCAGGTATACACACCTCTGAATGGCGACTCATCACCACCACCGCCACACCAGTATTGCTTGTACGTCGTTTCGATAGAAAGAAGGAACAACGAATCCCATTCTTGTCTGCCATGAGTATGCTTGGTGCTTCAGATAGAGAAGAGCACTGCTATCTGGAGATCGCTTATGCGCTTGAGCAGTATGGTGCAAAACCCGAAAAGGACCTGGAACAATTGTGGCGAAGAATCGTATTCACCGTACTGATTTCCAATACTGACGACCATCTAAGGAATCATGGATTTCTCTATGACACGGCTCGAGGTTGGTACCTTAGCCCCGCCTATGATATGAATCCCGTTCCAGGACCAACTACATCCCGCATCCTTTCAACAGCAATCACCTTCGAGGATCCTACTGCATCCTTGGATGCCGCACTACGAGTGGCCAAGGAATTTCGGCTGACCCCTGAAAGAGCCCATCAGATCATCGGCGAGGTCGTTTCGGCGATATCCCATTGGGATTCAGTTGCCAGACACCTGGGAATCGCAAAATCAGAGATCGAAAGAATGGCTTCAGCTTTCACCAAGTGAAAAGTGCAACATATCCTCGTTCATCTGCATTTGAAGTGCCTTAGAGTAAGGTTGGGCTTCTGGGCATGATATTGGCGTGCACATTCATCTGCATTTCAAGCAATTTTTGCATAAAGGGTTTCGATTTGCACCCTTTACTTGAGAATTCCATAGGGGTATCGTTGCAGTAGTTTCGAGGAGGAGGTGTAGTACTCTTGATAAAAAGATTCTCCATTGAGAGAAGCATACACATCTTGGCGTATCTACAAGAGAGAACCAGTATCCATGAATCCCATCGATTGCTCAAACTGGTATACTTTGCCGAACGTTATAGTATGAGAACGTATGCCATACCACTGACATACGATCGGTATATCGCGATGGACTCAGGTCCAGTCGGTTGCTTCTTTTCTGATCTTGTTCATATGAATTCGAAATTCATCGCAACACTATCCAAAGCTGAAAAGTTGATGGTGAGTAAAGGGTTGGAGAGAATTGGGGAAGACCATATCAAAGCAACCATACCATTTGATCCAAACTACGTATCCGAATCAGACATAGAGTCCCTGGACTATGCGATAGCTACTTTTTCTCGATTCAAACGGACCCAGCTTGAAGAGGTCTCTCGAGAGTACCCTGAGTGGAAAAAGTACTCTGCTTCAATTTCAGATCGCAGCACTCTAATCCCTATATCGTATGAAGCGTTCTTCGATGACCCACAACCAATGGAATATTTCGCCTTGCACCGTTACTTCAAAGGCAAGGATCCTTACCAAACGGAAAAAGTGGAACTTCTTGCACTCAAGACCCAATTCATGATCCAGTGTACACGAACATAACGTCTACAATTCTTGCACACCCAATTCGGGTAATACCATTATATGAATTGACTGGGGTAACAGACTTTCCCCTGACCAAACGAAGAAACGCTCAGTCAGGGGATAGGTATGCTCACCTCTGCACGCGACCTGAGGCGTTGCCTCCCATAAGTCGTCTTACTTCAGCTTCGCTGACTTGGTTGAAGTCGTATTCGATGGTCTGCTTGAGGCATGAGGCCGCCACGGCGAATTCTATCGCTTCCTGAGGGGAAAATTTGTTGATGAGCGCATGGATCAAGGCACCACCGAAACTATCCCCTCCTCCGACACGGTCGACCAGATGGATCGAGTATTCCTTCGATAGATAGGCTTTCCCATCCTGATAGAGCAAGCCCGCCCAATCGTTGTCGTTCGCACTTTTAGAACCACGAAGGGTGATTGCCACAGTGGAACAACCGAACCTTTGTTGCAACTGCTTGGCTACCGACTCGTAGGAACTGCCCACCACCTGTCCCTTGCTCGCATCGGAGCCCTCAGCCTCTATGCCGAAGATATCGTGGGCATCCTCTTCATTGCTGATCAACACATCCACATAGGGGACCAGGGTCTCCATGGTCTTCCGTGCCTCTTCGGTACTCCACAGCTTCTTGCGGTAGTTCAAGTCGCAACTGATGGTCAGCCCTTTCTTCTTGGCCACTTCACAGGCAGTGCGGGTCGCATCCACCATCTGCTGAGACAGGGCCGGAGTGATTCCTGTCCAATGAAACCATGAGGCTCCTTCGAAGATCGAATCCCAGTCGAACCGCGCTGGATCGGCTGTAGCGATCGAAGAGTTCTTCCTATCATAGATGACCGTCGATGGACGTTGGCTCGCACCCTTTTCGACGAAGTAGATCCCCAACCGTTCCCCACCCATGTACAGGTGGGAGGTATCGACACCATACTGCCTTAGTGAATTGCGGGCACTCTCACCCAACTTGTTGTCGGGAACCACACTGGTGAACTTCGCAGTCTCGCCGTAGTTCGCCAACGATACGGCCACATTCGCCTCTCCTCCCGCATAGGAGACCATGAGGTGCTGGGCTTGGTTGAGCCTCAGGTACCCTTCCGGGTTGAGACGTAACATGATTTCTCCAAAACATACCACAGTTGCCATGGATTCACCTCCCTTGTGCGCCAAGCGCTTCAATGAATGTACTTGCGATTTTTGTCAATTCATCGAACTTGCCCGCTTCGATGAGATCGCGCCGCACAAGGTTGGAACCGATGCCACAGGAGTTGAACCCCGCATCGAGGAATTGCTTCACATTCTTTTCATCCACTCCACCCACAGCCATCAACGGCACATGGCTGATGGGGCCTCTGATCGCCTTGAAGTAGGGAATACCCAAATTGGCGGCGGGAAATAGCTTCACGATATCGGCTCCTGCGTTCCATGCGCTCATGATCTCCGATGGAGTGAAGGCTCCCGGAATAGCGACCATGCCCGCATCCTTCGTGGCCTTGATCACCTCGATATTCGTGTCGGGGGCAAGCACGAATTCGGCTTCGGCCTGCTTGGCAGCTTCGACTTGCTCGATCGTCAATGTGGTCCCGGTGCCGATCCGCATACCCAAGTCCCTCATCGGTTTCAGTCGTTCAAGGGATTCGACCACTTCGGCCACACAGGTGGGTGAAGCTTGGTCGAAGGTCACCTCCAGTAGCCTGATCCCTCCCTCATAAAGTGCCTTCGCAGTGGCAAGGATATCCTTGGGGGCCACCCGTCTCACAATCGCAACCAACTTGTACTGCGTGATCGCTTCAATTGTATTCATTTCCTCTTCTCCTTCTCATGCCCAACAAAGGCACACCGGTTGGTAAATCCTGTGCAGATGGACCGGAGCTTCGATCGCTCCCGATCCCTTGCTTATGGGACATACAACGACTGCATCATCGTCGGCATTCGCCACAAGCAACCATCCATCCTGATCATCAAGTGTAAAATTCCTCGGATGTGTTCCGTGACTCGACTTGCCACCAGTATACCTTAGTTTCCCGCAACTCAGATCCACTTGATACATCGCTATCGTATCATAGCCACGATTGGAGACATACAGGTGTGTCCCATCTTCGGACAGGTGGATATCGGCTGCGGTGTTGGGTTCATGCTGTCCCGCTTCGAGAGTCGATATCGTTTGGATCAGGGTGAGTTTTCCGTCTTCACTCCCGTAGGAGAAGACGGAGACCTCGTTCGACAGTTCCTCCACCACATACAAATAGCGATTGTCTCGTGAAAAATGCATATGACGTGGTCCCGATCCTTTCGCCACCGGGAAGTACTTCGGATCGGAAAGATGTATCGGACTGCCGGGTTTCTTGTCACAGGAGTACCGGATAATCCTGTCCAGACCAAGATCGGCTACGAATATATACTTCTCATCAGGTGAGAGCAGTGATGAGTGGATGTGTGAGCACTCCTGCCGATCCTCCCTATACCCCTTGCCGTCGAAGCCGAATTTCTGTGTGATCTCCTTCGGGAACCCCTCGTCATCGAGTGATAATACGGTAAAGACTCCGTTCCCATAGTTGGAGACGAACAGAGTGGAACCTTCCCTGTCGATATGGAGGTGACATGGATAGCTACCGCCACTTCCCATAGGCTTCGATACGGAGGTGTGTGCATCCAAGGTACTTTCGAGTGGGATCGCCACCACCGCTCCTCCAGGTTCACCTTCGGTGGTCTCGGTCTCTTGCACCGCGTAGAGCAATGGAAACTTGGGGTGACGGATCACGAAAGTGGGGGCATCGATGGTATCGATCGATTCCAACTCTTCGATCGTACCTTTCTGCGAATCGAAGCGGACGATTTCGAGTGCGGATTCCCCCTTCTTCAATCGTGTGCCGATATACAAAAGCTTTGTGTGCATGGTGAACCTACCAATCGACGATGCTTTGGTCATCGTCGGCATACAGTCGTGGTGAATCCCAATCGCCGGGATAGCTTCGTTCCTCGACCATCGACTCATCAACTTCGATACCGAGTCCCGGAGTCTTGGGAATGGTGATGTAGCCGTCGACGATCTTGAACGGCTTATTCAGATACCCTTGTCCGATATCCCACTCTTCCTTCATCCCGAAGTGCTCGCATATGAGGAAGTTTGGGGTACAGGCACCGAGTTGGATATTCGCTGCAAGCGAGATAGGTCCCAGCGGATTGTGGGGTGCCACCTTCACGTAGTAGGCTTCCGCCATCGCAGCCATCCTGCGTACCTCGGCTATGCCTCCTGCGTGGCAAAGGTCGGGCTGGATCACCGCTACAGTGTGCTTCTCCAACAAGGATCGAATACCGAATCGGGTCACCAATCGTTCACCGGTGGCCAGTGATACCATCGCCTTCCTGGCGATAGTATCCATCGCATCGGTATTCTCCGGGAGGCAAGCCTCTTCAACAAACAGAGGTCGGTAGGGTACGATCCCATCAATAATCTGGATTGCGATGTCGGGATTCACCCTTCCATGGAAATCGATCGCGATATCCATATCATCCCCGACGGCCTCCCTAATTTGGGCGAATCTTTGGATCTGACCATCTATATAGCGCTTAACCCCACGATTTGCTGTGAACGGCTCGAGCAATATCTTGATCGCTGTGAAGCCATTGCTCTGACGCTCAAGCGCCCTGGTGATGATCTTTTCCGTGGTCGCTCCCCAACAATGGCCGTACATGCGAATCTTGTCGCGGTACATTCCTCCCATCAACTCATAGACGGGCACATTGAGCACCTTCCCCTTAATATCCCACAAAGCCTGTTCGATTCCGCTGATCGCGCTCACCAGTACGATACCTCCACGGTAGAAGGTGTTGCGGTACATCGATTGCCACAGGTACTCGATCCTTGCAGGATCCTGTCCAATGAGGAAAGAGGTATGTTCTCGCACTGCCGTCTCTACGGTCCGGGCACGTCCCTCCACCATCACTTCTCCCCATCCGACGATACCCTCATCGGTGGATATTTTTACAAATGCCCATCGTGGCTTCACATGGAACACTTCCACTGCAGTTATCTTCATATCTCTCATTCCTTTTCGGGTGTGAGTGCGGTCGAGGACCAGTTGGTATCCAGATCCGTTTCGGTGACCACCGCCAAAGTGGCCCCTCCATCGATGGTGAGGCAAGAGCCTGCCATATACGCAAAATCATCGCTCACCAGATGACGGATCACTCGTGCGATCTCCTCTGGCGTGGCGAAACGCTTGCAGGGGATCTTCTCCTTCGCCTCATGCACTGGATTCTCAAGTGGCCATCCCACGTCGGTGTAACCGGGTGCGATCGCCAACACACGTATACCGTAACGGGCCAATTCCAAGGCGGCATGCTCGGTGAACTTGGCTATGGCCGCCTTCACCGGACCATAGATGCTCGCAGTAGGCCAACAACTCTCCTTCTGATTGGACGAGAGGTTGATGATCACCCCTTTCTTGCGATGGGCGATCATCAATCTCGCAGCTTCCTGAGCACAGAAGTAGGTTCCCTTCCAGTCGATGGAATTGATCGTGTCCCAAAGTTCCTCACTCGCATCGACCAGTGGGGCGAACATGCTCACTCCTGCATTGTTCACCAACAGGTCGATGGGACCGAAATCAGATGTGAACTTGGTGAACATCGCACGAATCTGTTCCACCTTGCCCACATCGGCTTGATAGACTTCGGCCTTCCGCCCCATATCGAGGATCTTCCTCTTGGTCTCTTCAGCTTCATGGGCATGACTGTGGTAGTTGATGCCCACATCATAGCCCGCCTGTGCAAGATCGAGAGCTACCGCACGCCCGATCCCTTTGCTTCCTCCGGTGACCAATGCCACGTTTCCCATTCTTGGACTCCTTTTGCCACACATGTAAGGGGGGACGGGAATCGGGACCATTCTCCCTTCGATCCCATCCCCCTTCCATTGCAACTGTTCAGCTGCGGTTGGATTGGATTGGCTTAACGCAATCCCATCTCCACCAAGACATCCATGTAGTTGTCACTGTTCATGACTGTACCGGTGGTCTCGACCAACAGTGGAGGTTCCACTCCGTCGGCAATCCACTTGTACATGTTCACCGCAGTTTCATAGCCGTGGCGCTTCGCAGCCAAGAGTACGGTCGCATGGAAACCAGTGGTTTCCTTCTGGAGTTCGCTGATGGCGAGCTCGTTTCCGTTGATACCGACACCGATGATATTCTCGCTCTTGATACCGTTTCCTTCCAATGCCCTGACTCCACCGATGGTAGTGTCGTCACACAGGGAGTAGACAAACCAGTTCTTCACTTCGGGATGGGCTGCTACGAGGATATTTGTTGCATCGAAGCCACCTTCCATGGTTGAGTCGGTCTTCGTCGGTCCCTTGAACACGTTCGCTGCAGGGAAGCCCATTTCCACGATCTGGTCGGTCGCACCGTCGGTACGTTCCTTGCTGGTGGGCAATGTATCGTAGGTCAAACATGCTGCTCCGGTCTTGCTCAGATCCCAACCACGACGTTGTGCTTCAAGCATGATCGTCTCACCCACTTGTCGACCGATCTGATATGCCGAAATACCCATATGGTGAACATTCTCCATCGGCTTACCATCGGGTCCGATAAATCTGTCGTCGACACTCATCACCTTCAATCCAGCCTGATCGGCCTTCATCTTGATCGAAGGTCCAAGCTTCACGTCGGGAGTACAGACGATGAATCCCTGTGCATTCTGGGCAGCAAGGTTATCGATTGCGGAGAGGACCTTTTCACCATCGGGTGTGCTGATCTTGATCAACTCGAATCCGTATTCGTCCGCAGCCATCTGGGCGAACTTCCATTCATCCTGGAACCAAGAGTTCTCGGCCAATTTCACCAGGAACCCAATCTTGATGGGCTGATCGGCTTCCATTCCACCTTGTGCGAACACCATGGTGGAAAACAGCAGCAATACCATCATGCTTACGATGATCTTTTTCATATCGTCTCCTTTTCTTCTCTAACGTGTCCGGCATGCACGACACCGTTGGCGACACGCTTGTGATATGTGTGCGATCATCTGGCATCATGCAAGAACCATACCAACCGATCTTTTGTCACGTGTACGCCAACAAAGCCCTTGTATCTGTGTAGTGTGTTCCACACCAAAACCGCATGATGGGTAGTGTGGTTCACAATTGTTTCCCACCGGTAACAAAAAACGTTACCCCATGTCCTCCTCCCGCTCTATCACGGGAAGGGTCACGATGAATGAAGTCTTCTGTCCCTGTTCGCTCGAGAATTTCATCACCCCACCGTGTAGTTCCACGATATTCTGACATATCGAGAGACCAAGTCCGATATTGGTTCTTGTCATTTTGGTGGTGTAGAAGGGATAGAAGATCTTGTCCTTGTCCTGATTCGATATCCCGTGTCCATTATCGCTCACGATTACCGAGACGGTCCTGTTCCCTCTGTTCTCATTCAACTCAAGTTCGATGGAACCATCCTCCAAGACCGCTTCCTGGGCGTTCATGATGAGATTGATGAACAATTGTTTCAATTTGTTCTCATCTCCATGTACCATGGAAATCTTCCTGAACTTCTTTTCAAGCTTGATGTTCTTCAGACTCAATTTGTGTCCAAGCAACATCAATACTTCTTCAAGGGTCTTCTCCAATGAAATGGGCTGGAACGCAAGGCGATTCATTCTTGAGAAGCTGAGGAGGTTTCCCACGATCTCGGAAATCCGTTTCAACTCGCTCTCGATATGCTCCACGTTTCCGGCACATTCGGATTCCAAAGGAGAGAGCTTGATGAGATCCACATAGTTTTGGATAATTGCGAGCGGATTCTTGATCTCATGGGCCACACCAGCTGCCAAAGCTGCCACACTTGCGTTTTTGTTCGCCTGCATCAGATACTCTCGTGTCTGGTAATCGAAACTCATGTCCTCTATGAAGACATTCGTACCTATCCTCTCGGCGTTCTGGTCGATGATGGGACTGAAGGTGAGTTTCAGCACCTTCTCGTCTATCTTCACCGCCTCCAGCGATCCACTCGAACCGCTGGTGAGGAATGAGGTGCAATCCTTCACCACCTGCTCGGGAAGGAACTCGAGCAGTTTCGCAAATGATTTGTTCCTATACTGTATCGGAACCTCACCAAGCAACTTCTTCGCCATCTGGTTCATGAACACCACATCGCAACTACGATTCACCACCATCTCACCGATTGGTAAATCGTCGATCATCGATTCCTGGTAGGAGTTGAGAAGCGACCCGGTATTGGTTTGCTTGGTCTCGTGGGTACCGGTGGCGAAGGCAAGGTTCACCAGTCTGGTCGGATCAAGTGCCTGCACCGCCTCGGTTCCCTTCCGATACCCGTCCTGGAGGATCGTCACCCGATCGGCGATCTTGAAGACATCGTTCAGGCTGCTGGTGATGTAGATGATGCTCGTTCCCTGTTGCTTCTCCTGCTTCAACAACTCGAAGACTTGTCCCACTTCTGCCGGCAAGAGAGTATTGATGATATCGTCGAGGATCAGAACCCTCGGCTTCCTCGCCAGCACATGGCAGATGTTGATAATCTGTCGATCCTTCTCGCTCAGCTTGTAGAGAGGGGTATCGAGAGGAAGGTCGAGGTTGAAGTTCTTCAAGAGAGTCCTGCTGGCATGCTCCATCTCCTGACGATAGGCTTTGGTAATGAAGAACTTGCGATGGTTGCCGCTGAAGATGTTCTCCACCGCATTGAGCGAAGGAACCAGGTTCTTCTGCACCTGGTAGACCATGCCGATTCCCAATTGGTAGGCCTTTTGGATACTCAGATTGTTCAACTCCTGTCCATCGAACCAGATCCTTCCATCTTGCCTCTTCTCTGCCCCGGCGATGATCTTTCCCAATGTGGTCTTGCCCGAGCGATGGTCTCCGGCGATTGCATGGATCTCTCCTTCGAAGAGTGTGAAGTCGACATTGTTCAGCGCCACCGTGTGGCCATAGGCGTGACGGATATCCTCCAAACGCAGGATGATCTTCCGTCCACTCATACGTTTATCCCCAACTTCTTCATCCTCGAATAGAGGGTCTTGCGTGAAATGTTGAGCAACTCGGCCGCTTTCGTACGGCTTCCCTGGACCTTGTCCAGCGCATTGAGGATCATTTCCCGACTCACGCTGTCGTAGAAGGATTGCAATGGAGGAGACTCTTCCTTCACACACTCGCGTTGATAGTGGTCGGGGATCACATCGCGGGTGATCTCGTCCGTTTCGCAGAAGATCACCGCACGTTCCACACAGTTTTTCAATTCACGCACATTTCCAGGCCAGGAATGGAGCAGCAACATGTTCATCACCTCATCGCTGAAACCCTTCACTTGCTTGTGGTACTTGTGGTTGAATTCATCGAGATAGTATCTTGCCAGTGGAATGATGTCGTCGGGACGTTCACTGAGGGAGGGGATCTCCAGCTGGATCACACTGAGTCGGAAGAAGAGATCCTCGCGGAAACTCCCCTCCTGGATCTTCTCCTGGATATCTTGGTTGGTGGCAGCCACGAACCGCACATCGACTTTTCTCGTGTGATGCGAGCCGAGGCGTTCGAACTCCCCTTCCTGCAGAACCCTCAACAGCTTGGCTTGGGTCTGCAGACTCATGTCCCCGATTTCGTCAAAGAACATTGTTCCACCGTCGGCTACTTCGAATTTGCCCTTCTGATCCTTCTTCGCATCGGTGAAGGCTCCCTTCTCATACCCGAAAAGCTCGCTCTCCAACAGGTTTTCGGGTATTGCGGCACAGTTCATCTTGATGAAGGGACCATCCTTGCGGTTGCTGCACTCGTGTATGATCGAAGAGAAGAGTTCCTTGCCGGTCCCGCTCTTGCCGGTCACAATCACCGGCGCGTCGGTGGTGGCCGCTTTGCGGGCGATATGGATCAGATGTTTCATCCTTTCGTTCACCGTGATGATCGTACCCACTCCTTCGACATCGGTTGCATTGAGCGATGCATCAACCGAACGACGATCGAGAATTTTCCGTATCTCCTCAAGCAATTTTGGGAAGGGTACCGGTTTCTCATAGAAATTGAGGGCTCCGCAACGCATTGCTTCCACCACACTGTCGGTGGAGGCATACCCACTGATCATGATGATCGCCACATGGGGGTTGTATTCCCTGATCCGCTGCAGCAGGTCGATTCCACTCATCCTGGGCATCTTCAGATCACAGATCACCAATTCATAGGAAGATTGCCGAAACATCTCGATCGCCGAAACCGGATCCATGCAGTAGTCGCACTTCATACCATGGGCATCGAAGAGTTTCTTCAGCGAGACGCAATATTCCTTCTCATCATCGACAAGTAAAATTCTATTGTCCATATGCCGTTTATGATAAATCGGTAATGGTGAAAACGCAATCGCAGGCTGCACATCATCCGATTGTTACGGTATCGACACAAAGCGTCTCCACGATGGGTAACGTTCTCCACTTGAGCATCACCATTTGCATGCTCGATTCCCGCAATCTTTAGAATTACGATCTTTCTGTTGTTTTGGCATGCAAATTGCATGATGATGGAGGAGCCACTATGCGCCGGACGACGTGCAAAGGAAGTGAACGGACATGAACAATACATTGGAGTTGCAGGGAATTTCCAAATCTTTTCCTGGAGTCAAGGCATTGGATTCCATCGATTTTTCGCTCGAGGGAGGAACGATCGGAGGGCTTGTGGGGGAAAATGGTGCAGGCAAATCCACTCTGCTCAAGATCCTCAGCGGAGCCTACATTCCCGAGCAAGGAAACATCGTGATCGATGGTGCCCAATATTCCTTCAAAAATACCAGGGACGCGCTTGCCGCAGGGATAGCGATCATCTACCAGGAATTAAATCTGGTTCCCGAGATGACGGTTGCCGAGAATATGATGCTCGGTCGGTATCCGGTGAGGAAGAACAGGTTGATCGATTTCAACGAGATGTACCGCACCGCGAACGAGCAGTTGCAGTACATCATGGAGGACATCGATCCTTCGGTGAAGGTGAAGACCTTGCCCATCGCCCAACGTCAGATGATCGAAATATCCAAGGCATTGTTGCTCAACGCCCGTATCATCGCATTCGACGAACCGACGAGCAGTCTTTCGGAGAAGGAGATTCGCAACCTCTTCAGGATCATCAGGACATTGAGGGAACAGGGAAAGACCATCATCTACGTGTCGCACAGGCTCGAGGAGGTCTTCGAGCTGTGCGATTCGGTGACCGTATTCAGGGACGGAAAACTCGTGGAGAAATTCTCCGACATGAATAAG
>Ga0334898_1002584_pt1 | contig 16264 bp, 16 predicted proteins | sample GraSluR3_MG_10_FD_207228 | JGI IMG/M metagenome (GOLD analysis project Ga0334898, IMG submission 207228) | Sludge microbial communities from methane-producing bioreactor in Wageningen University, Netherlands - Granular Sludge_3_08-R3 | ecosystem: Engineered > Bioreactor > Anaerobic >... | reverse complement strand
GGCGCATTCGGTAAAATGCCGAAGGACGTCCCGTTCAGACAGAATTCCCAGGAGCTGTTTCTCCCGGTCTACTACCAGTACCGCCCCGATATGGTGTTTATTCATTTCTGCAACAGCTTCGGCGACGGGAGTATCTCCGGCAATGGTAATTACACCGGGAACAGCTTTGTTCTTGAGCAGGGTTTCGATTAGCATATATTCCTCCTCGTCTCTGTTTCTTTAAGTGTACGCCCGGACTGCCGATTCTGCAATTGGATTCCGGGTCTGAAAGGCTGGTTATTACCTTTGCAAAGAAAAACGTTGACAGCTGTGAAAAGTGGGTTTAGTATTGATTAAACATCAGACAACCGATGTTAAACCTATGATTATTGCAGGAACCAGAATGAAGTCCATGACAGTTATGACACTGGTGACCGGTGCAGCTCTTGTTGATCCGTTAAAAAAGATGTCTCAAGAGGTGTTACAAAATGTACGGGTCATTAATATCCTTGATGACAGCCTTATAGCGGATGTAATAGAGGCGGGAAGAATGACACCCGCTGTTCTGGAACGAATACATCAATATTGTCATATTGGTGTCGGGATGGGGGTCAATGTTATTCTTGAAACATGTTCCTCCGTGGGAGAATCTGTAGACTATCTCCAGCCATTTTTTAATATCCCCGTATTGCGTATCGACAGACCCATGGTTGAGCAAGCTGTGGAGACGGCGCAGACTATAGGAGTTCTGGCTACCCTGCCGACTACTTTGAATCCAACAATGGAGTTGATCAAACGAGTAGCTGGAGAAAATGGGAAAAAAGTCGAAATAATAAACGGCCTGGCCAGTGGTGCATTCAAAGCATTAACCGAAGGAGATCCTGAACGTCATGACAAGCTGATTCATGAAACTGCCAAAAAGGTATCTGATTCGTGTGATGTTATTGTGCTGGCACAGGGATCAATGGCCCGCATGGAAACTGCTCTTCGAGAGAGCACCGGGATCCCCGTGTTGAGCAGTCTTAGATCTGGTCTTGAAGCAGTACAGAGGTACCTGAAATGAATAATTATGGAACCCAGTGCGTCGATACGCTTCGTAAGACCGCTTCGCTTCTGCGAAAAGATGTTCTTGAGATGATCTATGATGTAAAAGATGGACATCCCGGTCCGGCTTACTCTGCCGCGGAAATACTTACCGCCCTCTATTTCGGCGGGATTTTGAATGTTCGGCCGGATAGTCCAACATGGGAATATCGTGATCGCTTTGTTCTATCAAAAGGGCATGCATGTCCCCTTCTCTATGCGGCACTAATGCGCCGAGGATACTTTTCTGAAAAGGAGAAGTATTCTCTGAGAAAAATCAATTCCAGACTTCAGGGGCATCCGGATATGGTGAAAACCCCGGGAATCGATGCTACCACGGGACCGCTTGGTAATGGGCTTGCAATGGGAGTTGGGATGGCCTGGGCGCTGAAGCATCAAAAGAAAACAAGCAGAGTATTTGTTCTTGCCGGAGATGGAGAACTGCAGGAGGGAATTGTGTGGGAGGCCCTGCACGTGGCAACCAAGTATTCTTTGGATAACCTGTATATTTTTATTGATCACAACAAACGGCAAAGTGGAGGGCAGGTATCTGATGTAAGCGGTATTCTTCCCTTAATGGAAAAGTTTGAAGCCTTCCGCTTATCATGCAGAGAAATAGATGGTCATAATTTTAAGGAGATCTTCTCTGCTATCCGGGAGTCCGAGGCTGAGACACGTCCTTCTGTAATTATCTGCAACACCATAAAAGGTAAAGGGATAGATTACATGGAAGATGACAATTCCTGGCATAAACGTGTTCCCACCGAAGCAGAGTTTATAAATGGAATACGCCAACTGGAAGGGAATAACCGATGAATCAGAAAAGTACACGAAGAGCAGTGACCGAAGGTCTGTTCGATGTAATTGAAAAAGACATGTCAGTTGTCCTGGTTTCCTCAGATTCTGTCGGTGTTATAAAGGCACAGGATTTTATAGCGAAATTTCCCTCAAATTTTATTGAAGTCGGAATCTCCGAACAGGCAGCTATGGCGATTTCAGCTGGGATTGCATCATGCGGCATGACACCTGTATATGTTTCCTATGCTGTGTTCGCTACCCAACGAGCCTGTGAGCAGTTACGGAATGCTGTTTCGTATCCAAAGCTGAATGTCAAAATAATTGGTGCTAATGGGGGAATGGGCTCAGGGGAACGTGAAGGTGTAACTCACCAGGGGCTTGAGGACCTGGGAATTACTCGTACCATACCCGGAATCACGGTTCTTTCGCCTGCTGACGCCGGACAGGTCCGTCAAGCAATGCGAGCGGTGACGGAACAGATCGATGGACCGGTTTATTTACGCATCGGAAGTGGACGTGACCCGGAGTTCTGGAGCGAAGATACTCCCTTTGAATTTGGCAAATGCCGCACGTTCTTTGATGATGGAGAGGATCTGGTCATTTTTGGCCACGGATTTGTTCTTCCCTATATTAAAATGGCATGCAGGGAACTCAGCTCCCGAGGCATAAAGGTTCGGGGAGTAGAGGTTGCAACGATAAAACCGCTGCCGGAAAAAGAAGTCCTGGAACATTTGGGAAGTTGCAGGGCAGCACTTGTTGTGGAGGATCATACAACGATAGGTGGCCTGGGTAGTGCCATTTGCGAAACTTCTTCCGCCTTTTGCCCTCGAAGGATTATCAGGATCGGACTCGATGATCGGTTCTCAGAATCGGGTACACCAGAAGAGCTTTTTGAAAAATACGGTATCACCGTACATTCCATAGTTGAAAAGGCTGAAGAAGCCTTATCAAATACAATATCAATAAGGAGTTAAGTATGAAGAGAATTGTAGTAGCTGGTCTTGTTATGATGCTTGCTACGCTGGTTTTCTCGGGTGGACAGGAGGAAGGAGCAGGCGCCAGGTTGAGATATGCTCACATGAACTCGCCGGAGAGTGTGGCTGGAAAACAGGCGGTGCATTTCGCTGAGCTTGTAAAAGAGAAAACCAATGGAGAAATCATAATAGAGGTGTATCCGTCTTCCCAGCTTGGTACCATTCAGGAACAGGCTGAAATGGTCAGCAACGGTACAGTTGCGTTTCATCATAATACAATGGCGGGAATAGGTTCTCTGTACCCCGATTATTCAGTACTTGATACTCCGTTCCTGTACAGGAGTGTAGACCATCTGATGCGGGTAACGGATGTTAATTCACCTGTAATGAAAAAACTGAACGAGGGTGCAATTGCAGAACGAAACATTCGAAATATCTATAATTTCTTCTTTGGCGCTCGGCAACTGACAGCAAACAAAGCAGTATACTCTCCGGCTGATCTCAAGGGCATGAAAATACGGGCAATCCCTTTTCCGATCTACATGACAGCTGTTGAAGGAATGGGAGCTATCGCGACACCCATAGACTGGTCTGAAGTCCCGACAGCTCTGGCGACGGGAGCAGCAGATGGACAGGAAAATCCTGTAGGCGTTATTTATGCAAATAAATTATTTGATATCCAGAGTCATATGATGATCACATCTCATATTATGGGTGCTGAGTGTGTGGTCATGAACGAAACCGTATGGAAGAGCTTAACAGACTCTCAGAAGAAAGCAGTAATGGAAGCGGCTGAAGAAACTGCCGAATGGGCAACTGCAAAGACAATAGAGTCTGAAAAGGCGGATATTGTTAAGTTGAAGGAAGCTGGAATGACAGTTATAACTGCTGATACCGGTTTACAGCTTGATGCCTTCAGGAAATCTGTCAGCATGCTTGTTCGTGAACGATTCAATGACAAGTATGGTGATTTATACAGTATAATCGACACAATAAAATAATTTCAGGAATAGAGTCTCCCCATTTGCTGCACCTGCAGTGAATGGGGGCAATCACAAAGGGGCGATCGTCAATGAAAAAGGTCCTGGCAGGTGTTGAATTTGTGGCTGTTTTTCTTCTGTTGCTATTATCCGGAATAGTATTTTTCCAGGTAATTTTACGTAATTTTTTTGGGACGGGATTTGTCTGGAATGAGGAGTTTTCTCGCTTTCTGCTGCTTTCCATTGTGCTAATCGCTGCTCCTATAGTTTTTTACAGGGATGATCATGTTCGTTTTGATATGCTGGCTGTTCGGTTCTTCGGAAGATTTAGTAAAATACAATCCCTTCTTTCTGTTATTGTCGTAATCGCCTTTTATTGTGTTTATATAATCAGTCATCTGATTCTCATGAAGAACAGCGGAAACGTTCGATCTCCCTCATTGGATTTACCCAATACTATTTTCTTTTCCGCTGGACTTATCGGTGCAATTCTCGGTGTTGGAGCCGGTATTGCCAGGCTTTTCCGCATCCTTTTTTATGGTGAGCAGAAATGACAGGATTGACAATGACGCTTGTTTTCCTGGGGTTGACACTGTTCGGTATTCCTATCGCCTACAGTCTGGGTTTCTCATCCGTACTGTACTTGTTGACTTCGAATCTTCCCTTGTCAGTTTTGGCTCATCGCTTACCGAATTCCTTGAACTCATTTCCTCTGGTTGCTGTACCAGTGTTTATTTTTGCAGGCAGCCTGATGAATACTTCAGGTATAACTGACCGACTTTTCAATACAGCTCGACTGATGGTCGGCAGGAGAAAGGGCGGTCTGGCTCATGTGAATATTCTTGCCAGTCTTATTTTCTCTGGAATCTCAGGGGCGGCATTGGCTGATATCGGGGGGTTGGGGAAAATTGAGATCAAGGCTATGAATGATCAGGGCTACAATGCCGGTGAGGCTGCCGCCATTACTGCCGCTTCCGCTACAATCGGTCCTATTTTTCCTCCGAGTATCCCTTTAATAATATTTGCTACCGTCGCTGAAGTTTCAAGTATAAAACTGCTTATTGCCGGAATTGTTCCAGCCCTTGTGGTCACAGGCTTGCTAATGATTGTTGTCTCCATTATCGCTCATATCAAGGATTATCCGAGGGATACCCTGCGTCCGGGCAGAAAGGAGACAAGGAAAGTCGTTCTGAATGCTTTGCCTGCTCTATTTGCTCCGGTTCTCCTGGCCGGCGGTCTGGTTTCCGGTTGGTTCAGTCCGACGGAAGTTGCAGCCGTAACGGTTGGATACTCATTAGTGCTCGGGGTCTTTGTATATCGTGAATTGTCCATAAAGGAGCTGCTTGCCATGGCGAGGGAGACGATTCATTCGACCGGGCAGATTCTCATAGTAGTTGCCTGCGCATCTGTATTTGCCTGGATTCTCACAATTGAACAGATTCCAATGAAAATGGCAACTTTACTGTTATCGATATCAAGGAATCCCATTGTTCTTCTTTTGTTGATTAATGTTCTTCTCCTCATGATTGGGATGATAATGGATACCATCGCTGCGATTCTGGTTCTTACACCGATCATTTATCCGGCTATGATGATGGCTGGAGTCGATCCGATACATCTTGGTATCGTCGTTGTTTTTAATCTTATGATCGGGCTTCTTACGCCTCCGGTTGGAATGAGTCTGTACATGGTAAGTGTTGTTTCAGGTCAACCGGTGGAAACAATCATGAGGAAAATACTGCCGTATTTTATTCCCCTGATTATTGCTCTCCTGGTAGTTACCCTGTTTCCGGGAATTTCCACTTTTCTTCCGAATATTATTTTCCCATAAAAAGAAACACCAGAATTGATACATGTATGAAAGGAGTTATACAATGAATGATACGTATTTTCACAAGGTCCAAAGCGAGACCCAGACCAGGTTTTGGGTAAATAATCCGACCCCGAAAGAGGCAGTGATGGCGATAGAAGCAGGGTCTGAATATTGTACGACAAATCCGACGTATACGAACAAGATGCTGAAAAATCGTGAGACCAGGGAAGACTGCATGGAAATTATGAAGGAGATCCTGCAGTATGAGTCAGATAACTCTCTGGTTGTTTCTCAGCTTCAGTCCCGGATCGTAAAGAAAATAATGGATGCTTTTCTACCGGTATATGAGAAAACAGATGGCACACGTGGTTGGGTGTCGATTCAGGGAGATCCGGAAAAGGAAGATGATCCATCTGATATTCTTCGTGAAGCAGAAAGTAATTTAAGTCTGTCAAAAAATTATATTGCGAAAGTGCCGGTAACGAAAAGCGGAATTTCCGCTATTGCTGAATTGTCCCAAAATGATGTGCCGGTTATAGCTACGGAAGTCATGTCTGTTGCCCAGGCGGTCCAGGTATCCGAAATCTATACGGACATCGCAGTAAAACGAAGTAATCCGGCTCCTATGTATGTAACTCACATTACCGGCATCTTTGACCAGCACCTTGCAGAATGGAAACAGAATACAGGAGCCGAAGTCAACGATGAAATACTCTGGTATGCCGGTATTCTTGCAGGACGGAAACTTTATTCAATCATCAAGGAACGAGAGTATCCGGTTGTAATTCTTGGCGGCGGTGCGCGTGGACTTCACCATTTTACTGAATTTGTTGGTGCGGATATGCACATTACCATAAACTGGAAAGGGACTGCGGATAAACTGATCAAGGACAGTCCTCCGGTGGAGAATCGTTTCGATGCTCCAATTGATGATTCAATAACCCGGGAACTGTTGGAGAAAGTTCCTGTTTTTAAGGCAGCATGGGAAGAAAATGGCTTGCGGGATGATGAGTACAGTGATTTTCCTCCCGTTGTATTGTTCAGGAACATGTTTCTTGACGGATGGAAAGAGGCGAAAGATGAAGTTCGGAAGGCAAGAAATGAAGGTAAATAGAATTAATAGCATTGCTGATGTCGCTCCGGTGGAGTTGAGGCCAGGAATCATGCGAAGAACTCTGGTGCATGATACTGATCATATGCTGTGTCATTTTCATTTGGATAAAGGGGCTGTCCTGGAGCTGCATTCCCATGAAGCTGCCCAAATAGGGTATGTGTTATCCGGGAGGGTAGAATTTTTTAAAGAAGACGGTTCTTCATTTGTTGTAACAGACGGCGGTGCATACTATTTCTCTTCGTGGGAGAAGCATGGTTCCCGAGTGCTGGAAGATACCGAATTTGTTGAGTTTTTCTCACCCGGTAGACCGGAGTACGTTGATGACTGATTACTTGAATATTGTTTTATTCACTTTGTATAATCCTGACAGGTGTATGTAGTGGATGATCTTTTCAGGATTCATGAAAAACGGAAATCTGCGGTCGACATCGTCGTCGACCGCATAAAAGAACTCCTTATAGAAAAAAAGTTGAAACCTGGTGATATGATCCCCAGTGAACCTGTATTGGCGACAAATCTACAGGTCAGCAGGGGATCAATCCGTGAAGCCATGAAGATATTGTCAGCGTATGGCATTGTTGAAGTCCGGAGAGGTGCTGGAACCTTCATCAGCAGCGCAGCCAATCAAAAGAATTTTGATCCCTTATTATTCAGAATACTGGTAAGCGATCCGGACTATAAGAGCCTGATTGAAGTACGGGAGATGATGGAGAAGGGCATCGTCGATCTGATCTTTCGGAATGCCAGCGATGAAGACCTGAAGCGCCTCGATGCAGCCATGAATGAATTTGATGCGATAGAATCTCGGGACATCGTGGACCGTGAATTGGGTGATTCAGCAGATATCGAGTATCATCGAATTATGGGTGAGATCACTCATAACAAGATTGTTTCTAATATTTATAACTTCATTATAGATATGTTCTCCCCCACCATTAATTCTTCGTATGGTTACAAAACACACAAAGCGATGCATCAGGCAATAATGGAGAAAAATTACATTAAAGCGATGGAAATGGTCAGGGAACATACAGGCGTATGGAGCATTTCTCATCTTAAGATCGAGGACTGAGCCGGAGCCTCCTCCGCTCTACGGAAAGAAGGCTCCGGACTTTTCTTTGTGTCTACCCGATAGCCTTGTTTCCCCGTTCCCGGGTTCGGATGCGGACGCATTCGATCAGTTCGGTGACGAATATCTTGCCGTCGCCGATTTCTCCGGTATATGCGCCCTTGCAGATGGCGTCGATGGTGGTTTCCACGAAGTCTTCGTTTACCGCGATGTCGAGGCGGATCTTCTTGAGCAGATTGATTTCGGTAATAGCTCCGCGGAAGGTTTCGGTATATCCCTTCTGTTGTCCGCAGCCCTGGGAGGATGTGACGGTCATTTTATGGACGTCCGCCTCGAACAGGGCCTTTTTTACATCTTCCAGTTTTTGGGGTTTGATCATTGCTGTTATCAGTTTCATTGTTCTCTCCCTATTCGATTATCTGGAATCCGTTATACGACTCCACTCCGTGTTCGCCGATATCCAGGCCCCGGTATTCTTCCATGGCACTGACTCTTAGGCCGATTGTCTTCTTCAGGGCAAGGAATACGATGCCCATGCTTATAAAAACAAAGATCGCGATGGTGATGGTACCAAGAAGCTGAATGCCGAGCTGGCTGAATCCTCCGCCGAATAAGAATCCTTCGCCGGCGAGCCCGAGGGACTGTCGACCGAAGAGTCCGACGGATACGGCTCCCCACATGCCGTTGACGCCATGCACGGGAAAAGCGCCGACGGGATCGTCGATTTTCAGATCGTCAAGGCCAAGAGTCGCCAGGACTACCAGAAAACCGCCGATTCCCCCGATGATTATAGCCGAGACTGGAGAAACGAAGGCGCAGGGAGCGGTTATTGCAACCAGACCTGCAAGGGCTCCGTTCATGATCAGCGACAGATCGGGTTTGCCGACCTTGATCCACACGGTAATCATCGCACCGATTGCCCCGGCTGCCGCTGCGAGGTTGGTGTTGATGGCTACCAGGGCAATGAGCGAACCGTCGCCGACTCCCAGGCTCGATCCGGGGTTAAAGCCGAACCATCCGAACCAGAGAATAAACACTCCCAGGGCCGCGATGGGAATATTGTGGCTGCCGAGAACGTTCGGTTTTCCGTCGGCACGATATTTTCCTGTCCGCGGTCCGAGGATGATGGTTCCCACCAGGGCTGCCACACCTCCGGTTGTGTGAACTACCGCGGATCCCGCGAAGTCGGCGAAGTTAAGTTCAGCGAGCCAGCCGCCGCCCCATACCCAATGTCCAATAACTGGGTAGACCAGGGCTGACACTATAAAGGAGTAAATAAGATAGGCAGGGAATCTCATGCGCTCCGCCATTCCTCCCGCCACAATTGTCGCCGCGGCTCCTACAAAGGCCGCCTGGAACAGCCAGAAGGCGTAGAGCGGAACGTCGGCCCCGCTTTCTGCTCCAATCATCAAAAAGCCCGAAAAGCCGATAAAGCCGTTACCACTGCCGAACATGAGTCCATAGCCCAGGATAAAAAAGGCGATGGATGCCATGCAAAAGTCGAGAAAGTTCTTTGTCAGTATGTTGGCCGTATTCTTTGCACGGATAAACCCGGCCTCCACCATTCCAAAACCGGCCTGCATGAAAAAGACCAGAAAAGCTGCTAGAAGAACCCACACGGTATCCAGACCCACTCTGATTGTCTCCCAGTCTTCCATCGTCTGTGCGTAGAGCGAAGCGCCTGCGCTTAGCGCCATAATCAGTAGAATCAGCAGGGCTTTGATTCTTCCATTTCGAGTTCCATTATTCACAATTTCCTCCAGGGCTGTATTGCCTGTAAGAAAGCAAGAGTTGTGCCATATTGTATTAACGAGTGCCGGGCGTCAGAGCGGGCAAAGCTATTTTGTTGCCGGAAAAGTAATTGATTTTCGATGCTGGTATGTTATTTCTGTTTTGTTGATCTACCTGTTTGTAATAAGATGGACAAGAGCCTACAGAAATGTAGTTATTGCTTCCGGTTGATTTCTAATGTGTAGGATTTGCTGTGGGGGAGATGAGGAAAAATATCTAGGATGTTGAGAGATACCGCTGATATTCCCGGAGAAACTGAATCTGGTTGACAGTGAGATTTGTAGAGGGCCGGGCGGCATGCACAGCCGATATTGACTGGGCTGCAGTGCTGCCGAGCTTGATCAGTACTCCCGCTGCCACCATTGCGGTGCGGCTGCATCCCGTCTTACAGTGGATCAGTACATTCATCTTTAACAGTTTTTCGGATATACGGGTCATGATCTCATCAAAGACCACCAAGCCCCGGGGGGTACCGAAATTCTCCAGGGGAAAGTGGATTACCCCGAAGCCTGAACGGTTGTATTCTTCTATCAGATCGATGCCATCGTAGTCTCCGAGAAACTCTTCTCGCGGTAAAAGAACGGTAACGGACCCTACTTCCAGCTTCTTAAGTTCTGCAGAAAATGACTGGAGTTCCCCCGGGAAATCTCTCTTGTGCGAAACGTTCTCCAGCGGATGGGCAGACAGTATGACTGAATGTCTGCCCCTTATCTCAAGAACATCTAACTGTGTCATGCTTAATAGTATGCTTCTTTCGGGGGCTCTTGTCAAAACCAGCCGATACAGAAAGCTTATTGGTAATTTTTTAAATGCTCGTGTACAATGGTTTCAAGTTTTTTTATGCAAGGAGTGACACATATGGCTGGGGACTTTCTTTCTCCAACCTCGGTACTGGTATACCTGTATGCCTTGTTTGTCGTTTCTCTCACTATCCGCATTCTTCTGGATAACAAGGCCCCGGAGGTCTCCATAGCCTGGCTGCTGGCCATCTATTTTCTGCCCTATGTCGGAGCGGGGATGTATATTCTTGGCGGGATTAACTGGAAAAAGCGCAAAATCATGAAGCTTCTTCCGGAGAAAACCTTCGAAACCCTGCTGGGACCGATCCTGGAGCAGCAGATGGATTTTCTCAGGAATGACTGGGATTCCATGGATAATGACATAGCTAAATCGATTAATCTTGCCCTGAGGGCCGGAAACTCGATTATCACCCTGTACAACCAGGTAACGACCTATTACGAGGGACGACATTTTGTTGAGGATCTGCTTTCCGACCTGGAAAGCGCACAGGACTCCATACACCTGGAGGTATACATATATCGCTCCGATGAACTCGGCAGAAGAATCCGCGATGTTCTGTTGCGCAAGGCTGCTGAAGGGGTCAAGGTGCGGCTCCTTTTTGACGGAGTAGGGTGTTTCAACAAGATGAGCTGGAAGTTCAAGCGGGAACTCCGGGAGTCCCCCATCGAAACCAGGTATTTTCTTGACCCCATGAACGTGCTTTCCGGAAGGCTCCTGAACTATCGTAATCACCGCAAGATTATCGTCATAGATGGACAGGTCGGCTATACAGGGGGAATGAATATAGGTGTCGAGTACATAAGCGGCGGCCGGTATTTCAACAGCTGGCGGGATACCCATATTCGCCTTGAGGGTGAATCGGTGCAGCTTCTGCAGGCGGTCTTTCTTTCTGACTGGTACAATTCCGGGGGTGAGATGATTCAGGATCAGCGTTTTTTTCCGGAAGAGGGGCGGCGGCGGGGAAGGGCCGCACAGTTGCCCATGCAGATCGTATGCAGCGGCCCTGATTCAGACTGGAACAGTCTCAGAATGATGTATGCCAATCTTATCCATAACGCCAACCACCGCATCTATATTCAGAGCCCCTATTTTGTGCCTGAAGCTACCATTACCAACGCTCTAACAACTGCCGCCCTCTCGGGGGTTGATGTCAATGTCATGATGACCGGGGTACCGGATAAACGGGTCCCTTTCTGGGTCGCCCACACCTATTTTGAGGAGCTTCTTAATGCCGGTGTGAATATCTACCTGTATCAGGATGGTTTCTTTCACTCCAAAACACTTTGCGCCGACAGTTCCATAGCTACCATCGGCAGCTGTAATCTTGATGTCAGGAGTTTTCACCTGGATTATGAACTCAACGCCTTCTTTTATGATGTTGATATTGCTAGGCAGCTGGAAGAAAAGTTTCATGAGTACCTTCGATTCTGCAGAAAGATAAGCCGGCAGGACGTTGATACTATGAGTATTCCAAAAAAACTGCGGAATTCCTTCTTCAGGATGATTGCCCCCCTGCTCTGAGAGCTGTTTTTAAACCTGTCAAATCCCTTCAATCATTGATTTTTCCCGGCTCATTCTCTACTATGCATTTTTAAATATTTGATGACAAAGGAATCAAAGTGTCAAATCCGGGTCATTCACACAGAATACCTTCCTGGGCTCTGGCGATGGCGTCATGCCTGCTCTGGTCCAGTGCCTTCGCCGGGGTCAAAACAGGTCTGCTGTACGCTCCGCCTCTATTTTTTGCGGGTCTCCGTTTTACCCTCGCAGGGATTCTGCTGATCCCCCTGGCCGGCTCGCCGCTGAACTATCTCCGGGAACTGCAGGGGGCTCCGCTGCTGCCCTTCAAGGTCGGAATTTTCCAGACAGTGCTGCTCTACTCCCTCTTTTTCCTCTCCCTCAATCTGGTCCCCGGTTCCGTGGGTGCCGTGGTAAACGGCATGCTCCCCCTGTGGGCGGCCCTGGCGGCTCATGTACTTCTGAAGGATGACAAAATGGGCCGGCGGATGCTTGTGAGTCTGGGAATCGGTTTTGCCGGCATTGTCCTTTTGAGTGTGACCCGAAATGGCGGCTCCCCGGGGGAAATCGGCGGACCCGAGCTGATCGGCATTTTTCTTATGCTCGGCGCCAGCTTCGCGAATGTTCTCGGCCAGATTGTCGTGTATCATTCCCGGGGTGCCATGAACTCCATGGTTCTCACCAGTTCTCAGTTTATGCTGGGCGGACTTATGCTGCTTGGGATCTCCCGTTTTGTCGAAGGAGCCTTTGTCTTTCCCTCCGTTCCTGTATTCTGGGGGGCCCTGACCTACCTTGGCTTTCTTTCCGCTGCGGCTTTTTCGATCTGGTTTTATCTTCTGTCTGTTCGGGGGGAGAAGGTCTCGGTCATCGGCATCTGGCAGTTTCTGATTCCCGTGGCGGGGGCCGCTCTGAGCTGGCTTATTATTCCCGGGGACGACCCCAGCTGGCCGGTATTCAGCGGCATGGTCCTGATTGCTTCGGCGATTATCTATTTCTTCTACCCGGCAAACAGGAGTTCCCGATGACGGAGTTCAAACGCGATCTGCAGTACTGGAAATTCTCTCTCTACGGTTTCGTTAAAAACCTTCAGTTTTTCGATCCTTTCCTGGTGCTCTTTTTTCGCGAGATGGGGATCAGCTTTTTCCAGATAGGTGTGCTCTATTCGGTGCGGGAGATTATTACCAATATTACCGAAATCCCCACGGGCATTATCGCCGACACCCTTGGCCGACGAAGCGCCATGCTTTTTGCCTTTGCAGGCTATATTGCCAGCTTTGCTCTGTTTTATTTCTTCCCGGACTACTGGGTTTATATCGGAGCCATGGTATTCTTCGCCCTGGGAGAGAGCTTCCGTTCCGGTACCCACAAGGCCATGATCATGGAATACCTGAAAATCAACAACATGGCCGATCTGAAAGTAGCCTACTACGGACATACCCGGGCCTGGTCGCAGAGAGGCTCGGCGATTTCCGCGATAATAGCCGCCCTGCTGGTGTTCTTCTCCGGGAGTTTCCGTTCGGTTTTTCTCTGGAGCATCATTCCCTATCTGGCGGGAATGGTGCTTATCGCCAGTTACCCGAAGGAACTTGATTTCTCCTGTGACGAGGAGGAGTGCGACGAGGAACAGCGAAAAAAGGGGTGGAAGGATGTGCTTGCCACGGTCAGAAACTTTATCGGACTGTTCACAGAGCCGAAGATCCGTCGTGCCCTGGTCAACTCCAGCCTATTCGACGGCCTGTTCAAGACCGTAAAGGATTATGTGCAGCCTATCCTGAAGAACCTGGCCCTGGCCCTGCCGCTGTTTACCATGATGGAAGGAAATCAGCGAGTGGCGATTATGTCGGGGGTGGTATACACGATTCTGTACCTCCTTACAAGCATTGCCAGCAGCAGGTCTTCCCAGTTTCACTCCCTGTTTCCCGACAGGATTACCGGGCTCAATATAACCTATGTGAGCGGTGTAGCGGCGGTTGTCGGAATCGCCTTCTTTCTGAACATTAATATTCCGGCCCTGGCTGTTATCCTTTTTGTAGTCTACTATTTGCTGGAAAACCTTCGGCGTCCGGCGACTCTGGGTTTTATAAGCGATCGCATCAGAGGCTCGGTAATGGCCACCGGGCTCTCCGGGGAGAGTCAGCTCAAGACCCTGATGATCGCTGTACTGTCGCCCCTCTTCGGGCTGGCCGCCGACCGCCTTGGCATAGGTTCGGCGATGCTGCTGGCGGCCCTTGTCCCTGCTCTGGTATATCCACTGGTCCGGTTCCGTACCGAAGCGTAAGAGGATTTCTTCTGCGGCCCTTCAGTCCGCCGGCCGCAGAAGACGCATTCCGTTCAATATAACAAGCATTACCGAGGCCTCATGAATCAGCATGCCTCCGGCCATATGGACGTTCCCGCTGAGAACGCCGATTAAAAGTCCCGTTACGGTCAATACGGCCAGCGCGATGTTCTGCCGAATATTCCGCAGAGTGCCGCGGGATCGTTCTATTGCCCGGGCTACTACGCTCAAGTCGTTCCGCATAAGGGCTATGTCTGCTGTCTCCATGGCGATATCCGTTCCGCCGTCTCCCATGGCTATTCCTACATCGGCGCATGCCAGGGCGGGTGCGTCGTTTATGCCGTCTCCAACCATTGCTGTTGTGTAACCCTCCCTCTGGAGGGTCCTGATCTGTTCCAGTTTCTCCTCCGGCAGAAGTTCCGCATGCACTTCGGTGATTCCCACCTCACGGGCCAGGGCCTCCGCGGTGTGCCGGTTGTCCCCGGTGAGCATTACGATGCGCTTGACTCCGCTGGAGCGCATCCTGGCTATGGCTTCCTTTGCCTTGGTGCGCAGCGGATCGGCGACGCCTATCAGGCCGATCAGTTTTTCCTCCAGGGCGATGAACACTGTTGTTTCCCCCGCTTCGGTATATGACCTTCCGATGTCGGTGTTATCCGTGTGAATACCTGACTCCTCCATGAATCGCCGGGAGCCCACAAGGATGCGCTTTCCCTGCCAGACGGCTCGTATTCCCTTGCCCGCGACAGCCTCGGCGGTTTCCGGATGGGGAACTGGTCCGTTTTTTTCCGCTGCTTGTACGATTCTTCCTGCTATCGGATGCTCTGAGGCGTTTTCTGCAATCGCCGCGTAAAAAAGGAGCAGGTCGGCGCTGATCTCTTCGTCGCCCAGGGGGACAATCCGTTCCACCCTCGGATTCCCCAGGGTAAGGGTTCCTGTTTTGTCCAGGGCAACGGCGTTAATTTTGCCGCTTGTTTCCAGGTGGGTACCGCCCTTCATCAGGATGCCCTGCCGCGCTGCCCCTCCAATACCGGCGACGATGGAGACAGGGGTAGAAATTACCAGGGCCCCGGGACAGCCGATCACCAGCACCGTCAAGGCGAAAGCGGGGTCGCTGGTAACAAGGTAGATTGTGCCTGCAAGGCCGATGATCAGGGGGGTATACCAGCGGGCAAAACTCTCCATAAAGCGTTGGGACGGGGCTTTCGCTTCCTGTGCCTCCTCCACGCGGTGTATGATGCGGGCCAGGGTAGTGTCCTCTCCCACCCCGGTGGCAATGAGGGTTAGTACCCCGTTCTCGTTCTGGGTTCCCGCAAAGACAGTATCCCCGGACTGCTTGAGAACAGGCAGGGGTTCTCCGCTTATGGCACTCTCGTTGACTCTGGATGTTCCGCTCTTCACAATCCCGTCAACGGGTATACGTCCCCCGGGTTTTACCAGAAGCGTATCCTTGACTTTGATCTCCTCGATGGGTACGGATACCTGCGCTCCGGAGCGGAGGAGGGTCGCTTTGGAGGGCGCGACCTCGATAAGCTCGCCGATTACCCGGCGGGTCCTGGCCATGGTGCGGGCTTCAAGGTATCCGCCGATATTGAACAGAAAGGTAACCGCCGCGGCCTCCCAGTATTCCTGTATCACAAGAGCCCCGACAGCTGCCAGGGAAACCAGCAGTTCAATGCCGATATGCCTGTTTGCCAGACTCCGGACGGCCTTCACGCTTATAGGAATGCCGGATACCAGCGTGGACAGAGCCATCAGAATGGACCACAGCAGTTCATTCTGCAGCAGCCCCTTGGCGGCAAGGGCCGCGATAATGAGCCCCCCCGCCGTTATGACCGTTCCCCTGGAGCTTACGGTAATCCTGGTGAGTATAGCGGATATTGCAGCCTTCATATTCACACCTGAGACACACGGGCTGAATAGCCGGCCTGTCTGACCGCGCTGACCAGCTCCTCCCGGGATGTCTGTTCCGCGTCATGCTCAACCTCGATGCGCCCCGTATTAAAGTGGACCTTGGCGTAATGTACGCCCCGGTTGGACATAAGGTTTTTTTCGATCTTTGCCAC
>Ga0334898_1002582_pt1 | contig 16275 bp, 12 predicted proteins | sample GraSluR3_MG_10_FD_207228 | JGI IMG/M metagenome (GOLD analysis project Ga0334898, IMG submission 207228) | Sludge microbial communities from methane-producing bioreactor in Wageningen University, Netherlands - Granular Sludge_3_08-R3 | ecosystem: Engineered > Bioreactor > Anaerobic >... | reverse complement strand
AACCTTGGTTTATTGAATTTTATTAAAATTGACCTGGCATTAACCGTTCTTTAATAAACAAGTGTAAAAAATTTTACATTAACTTTACAGGAACTACTGCAACACCGAAAATGGAAAGAGATCAAAAAATTCTGATAGTGGACGACGAAAAAGATTTATGCGAAATACTGCAATTTAATCTGGAAAGTGAAGGTTTTTCCATAGATGTGGCGTATTCGGGCGAAGAAGCTTTAAAAAAAACCCTGGAAGATTTCGACTTAGTTTTACTCGACGTGATGATGGGCGGCATTTCGGGTTTTAAAACCGCCAACATTATCCGTAAAGAACGCAATTTACAGATTCCCGTTATTTTTCTTACCGCCAAAGGCGAAGAGAACGATGTGTTAACCGGGTTTAACGTGGGCGCCGACGATTATATCTCCAAACCCTTTTCTATTAAAGAAGTGGTTGCCCGCATAAAGGCCATCCTGAAAAGAGGATTAAAACAGCCCGGCGAAAAAACGGAGATTGTTTATAAAGAACTTACTGTCAATCAAAAACAAAAGGAAATTTCACTTCAGGGGAAAAATGTAAGCCTCACCCGGAAAGAATTTGAAATATTGCTTTTACTGATGAAAAACATGGATGAGTACATTAGCCGGGACGAAATTTTGAAAAGGATTTGGGACGACGATGTAATTGTTACTGAACGGAATGTTGATGTAAATATCGCCCGGTTGCGAAAAAAGATAGGAAAATACGGGAGCTACATTAAGGGTAAATCGGGTTACGGGTATTGCTTTAAAGATAAAAACTGAAGTGTATTCGAGGTTTCGAAAACTAAAAACAAAAACCACATATCGACTCTTGTTATGGCATATCATAGTTTTCTTTTTTTGAATTCGCCCGGGTTTCTGTTTACGGTTTCAGAAAACATGACCTGGCTGACCACCGGGGGAAAAATAGGGTTTGTTGCCTTACTGGCGTTTTCGGGTTTGGCGATTTTTAACTCGCGAAAAAAGTTCATTAAAAAAAGCCCGTTTACCAACCCGGAGGATACCGTAATGGAAAACGACGGGGTTGAAAAAATAATGAATAAATGTAAAAAACAACTGCTGCACTGCCTTAACCGATGCAGTACAATTTACAGTTCGGGAATTAAATGTTTTACAAACGAAGATTTAACCGGATTGAAAAACATGCTGCTTGAAAAAGATGAACTGACGAACAAGCTTCAACAATCGAAAGAAAACATTTACAGCGTAGCCGCAAGGTTCGAAAACAGCTTGCACTCCGGGCATTATTTAATCGATGTGAAGGATTACCAAATCAGGATGGTCAATTCCCTCGCCCTTTTGCTCGACCCGCTGTTCGAACATTTGAGCAACAGCCATAAACCGTTTATCAAAACACAGGTAGAAGAACTCGACATGTTGAACCGGAAAACTGCAGCCTTTTGGGGGTTTACCGCTGAAAGTATCGACTTCGATAAGGGAAAAGAAGAAAACCTGGAAAACATCCGAAAAGATATTGAGGAAATGCTCAACAGTATGGAAGTGGCTCAGATTAAAAGAATAAAAACACACCAGGTGAATACCCGGAATTCAATTCTGTTTTTAAACATTCTTTCAGAAACCAAAAACATGTTAAACCACACCACAGGTTTGTTTCATTCCTACATTCAGCTGACAACCAATTTAAAAAACTGAAATCCAAACAAATCGGCATGCGTTATTTGTACTATTATAAACTTTAGCAAATTCAGGCAGTGATTCGAAAATCTTTCAGGGGCGAAATATTTTTCTACTTTATCATCGTATTTGTCCTTTTTACGGCAGCAATTCTTTCCTTCCAGTTTCAGCGCGAAAAAAAATACCGTACGACGCAACTGGAAAATACGCTCGATAACATTACCGAAATTACACACCGGTTTATCCTTCAAAACAAGCTGGTGGAAATGCGGGAATTAACCAGGATTGGTGAATTAAAAACGTTAATTCCCCAGCCTCACATCAGAATTACCATTATCGACCTGAATGGCAGGGTACTTTTCGACAGCTCTGCAGATTTCAGCCAAATGGAAAACCACCTGCAACGGCCCGAAGTGCAAAAAGCACTTCAACACCAAAAAGGCGCCAACATCAGGCTTTCGGATACCACACTGGAAGAATATTACTACTATGCCAAAAAATATCCCGGTTACTTTGTGCGCACCGCCATTGTTTACAATGTTCAGATTAAAAACTTTTTAAAGGCAGAAAGGGCTTTTATCCTGTTTATTGTATCTGTTTTTGCCATTATCGGTATCATCCTATACATCATCACCGGCAAGCTGGCCGATGCCATTACCAAATTGAAGGATTTTTCCATTAAAGCCGGAAAAAATGAACTGGTGGAGCCCGACACCTCGTTCCCCGAGAACGAACTGGGTATAATCAGCAGCCAGATTATCCGCATTTACCACAAACTAAAAAAAGCCAAAGATGAGCTTGCAAACGAACGGGAAAAACTGTTCAGCCACCTGAATGCACTTAACGAGGGGATTGCATTTTTTTCGCCTGGAAAGAAAATTTTGCTTTCGAACCGCCATTTTATTCAATACCTCAATTTTATTTCCGGGAAAACCATCCATTCGCCCGAAAGCATTTTTGAACTGGCCGATTTTAAAAAGCTGAACAAATTTCTGAGGAAACATGTCGAAAACCCGGTGCTTTTCCGTCCGAATGAATTGCCCCAACTGGAATATGTGGTTAAAAGAGGAGAAAAATATTACAAAATTCAGAGCATTGTATTTGTTGACCTGAGTTTCGAGGTGATGATAAGCGACATTACAAAACTGGAAAAAAGAAGGCTGTTGAAACAACAGCTGACGTCGAACATTGCCCACGAGTTGAAAACGCCGCTGGCTTCCATAAAAGGCTACATCGAAACCATGCTTGGAAATCAAGATGTTGCCAGGGAGAAACAGGTGTATTTTCTGGAAAAAGCCTATTCGCAGGCCGACCGGTTAACCGCCCTCATCAACGATGTTTCGCTGTTAAACAGCATCGAGGATGCCGGCGAACTTTTTCCGTTCGAGCCGGTAGATATCAAAAAAATAATTGATGAAGTTTATGAAAACTTTGCCAACCGCATGGCCGAAAAAAAAATCAGTTTTAACGCCGCAGTAGGTAAAGGGACTGTTATTAAAGGCAACGAATCGCTGCTGTTTTCAATCTTTCAGAATTTTGTTGAAAATTCGATGAACTACGCCGGCACAGGCATTCATATTGTCATTCAGGTTTACCACGAAGACGAAAAGTATTATTACATCTCCTACTCCGACGATGGTGAAGGCATTCCGCAAAAACACCTGCCGCGTATTTTCGAGCGGTTCTACAGGGTTGACCACGGTCGCACCCGCGAAACCGGCGGTACCGGGTTAGGACTGGCCATTGTAAAAAATGCCGTGCAGTTGCATAAAGGCGAAATTTCGGTACGAAACAAAGCCGGTGGCGGAATCGAATTTTTGTTTTCTTTGGCGAAAAGATAAAATTTAAAACGTGTAGTTTATGCCCAACCCAAAAGTCCGGCCCGGGCCAATGCTGCTGTATATTTGTTTTTCAGCATTGTACGATTTATAATAACTTTCTGTTTTTGCATTTAAAATGTTCGACACTTTAAAATCGACGCTCGTGTTTCCGCTTTTGCCAAACTTTTTATTTAAACTGAAATTCAGACTGTGAAAAGGCTCAATATAAATATCGGGGAAAAGCCCTGCTCCCACTATTGTCAAAGTCGATCCTTTTACGTTATAGAAAAAACCTGCATCGATGCCTGCATCGTAGTTATTATAAGTGAAACCGGCATTTATAACGTAAGGCGATTGCCCGGCCATTTTCCTTTTGCTTTCGATTGTTTCTCCAATCTTTTCGTACGTTTTTCTTGAGTTGAATTCAATCTCCGTCATATCAATCTGCGATTCAACGAGGGTAAAATTTCCGTTCAGGTTAAAATGGCGCCAGAAGGGCGAAATAAAATCCAAATCTTTCCGGAATTCAATTTCAGCTCCAAATAACCTGCCGTCGCCAACGTTTCTCGGTTGATACTCTGTACTTGTCTGTTGCTCCGGAATACGAACCAGTTCAATGGGATTATCGAAGCTTTTAAAAAAGGTGCTGACCGAAAAAATCTGTCCGCTTGGCATAAACAATTCCCACCGCAAATCGATATTGTCGATGCGGGTTTCTGTTAATTTACCATTCCAGCCGGGATAGGTAAACAGTGTTCCGTTAAAAATTCGGTTTGAAATGGGGTCGAGAATCTGTGCAAACGACAATTCCTTAAATGAGGGCCGCGCAATGGTTTTTGAGTAGGAAGCACGAAGGTTCTGATTCCCGGTAAGCGCGTAAATCAGATTCACCGAGGGAAACAGGTCGAAAGCTTCCAGCACTTTCTCATTGTCGAGGTTAATTCCGTTTTCTGTATCACCACTGGCAAAACGCTGGTCGCGACCCGTGTGGCGTTGAACAAAGTTTTCCGCCCTCAAGCCAACGATGGTTTTCAGGTTTGAAAAAGGATTAAATTCATTGGAAATATAAAATCCGGTATTGTTAACATTCGACTGGTACGCATTGGGATTGGGGTCTGAATTTCCCGACTGATAATAAATGCTGTTTGGCCGGTTGGGGTAAATGTTTGCGGGGTTGAGCACGATTGCCGGATCGGGATCGGGCCACGACTGGCCACCAAAAAACTGCATATCGAAAAAAAGGATTTCGTAGTCACGTTCTTTATAAGCATAACTGAATCCGAATTTCAATTTTGCATCGGCGTTGTTAAACTTAAATTTTTTTGTCACATCCAGTTTGCCCATCGCATTCAATTCGTTCAACGACCTCCAGATTCGTGCCGGATTACCTCCGGCCCCTGCCATAAAACTGCTTCGGCCATTGACATGGGTAAACGCTGTTTTCCTTATATCAGGGTCTTCCGAAGTTGAACGTGTGGGCGAAAGGCGCCAGTCAAGTTCCCACCCCGAATTTTTCAACACATGGATACCGTTGAGTAAAATATTGGTAAGCGACCGCTGGTTATATTCCAGGTTGTCGGAGGTGGCAAAATAACCCGACTGGCCCACAGCCTCGCCATCGTTATCGACAGAAAATTTTCCGGCACGGTTTTCACCGTTCTGCAACCGCATAGCCGTTAATCTGATTTTCGACAGGTTGGTTTTTACAGCCATGCCACCGAGCAAACCAACCAGCACGTTATGTTCTCCTACCTCTCCGTTCTGAATGGTTGCATAACGCATTTCATATTTGTCTGAATCGATATACCGCTGGTATTCGCTGTAAACAACATCGTTGTAATACTTATAATCTGATTTGTAAGATAGCGAAAAAATATACCCAAGTTTGGGACTCCGGCTGTTTGCTTTTGAAATATCAATCTCATTTCCCAGTGAAAAACTGACACTGTAATCCACAGGACTGGTTTGTTTTTCCGCCGCGAGCTGAGGGCTGAAACTATTAATAAAATCAACTGTTTCCTGTTGAGAAGCACCGCTGATGGGTGTTGGAATATTGGGTTGCCGGGCTCTTTCAGGCAAAGCCCTTGTCCCGTCATCGAACCCCAGAAAATCGGTTGAACCGCCGGGGTAAGTCAGGTACCCGGAATTTAAATGCATATCCGGATTAAAAGAAGTACTTGCCGAGATGCTGAATATTTTTTTCCCGGGGAAATCCCTGGTTTCCACGTTCATCATTCCCCCGGTAAAGTCGGCAGACATATCGGCGGTAAAATTTTTGCTCACCAGCATATTGTCAATCAGGTTGGTAGGGAAAATATCCATTTGAAGGCTGTTTCGGTCGGGGTCAAGACCCGGAATATCCATGTGGTTTAAAGTGGTTTTGGAATAACGGTCTCCCAGACCGCGAACATAAACATATTTCCCGTCTTCTACTGTAACGCCTGTTACCCTCCTGGCTGCTTCCACAGCAGTGTTGTCGCCGATAAGTTTAATTCCCGAAGCAGAAATACCATCCATAATAACTGCACTCTGTTTTTTTAAGGTATTCAATGCGGCTTCGGTAGTACGAATAACTTCGGCAGTAACCACTACTTCATCAATTTCGAGCGTACTTTCTTTCATTCTCAGGTTTTCCAATAGCGTTACTTCTCCGGATTTAACCTGAATGTCGTTCACATTTAGCGTTTGATACGAAATATAAGAAATTTGCAGTTCATAGGTTCCGGGGGAAAGGTCGAGGGTAAATTGCCCGTCGAGGTCGGTTGCAGTTCCGGTTGTTGTTCCTGCAACCAGTACTGTTACACCAACCAGGGATTCGCCTGTTTTATCATCGAAAATTGTACCTCTTATTTTGCCTTGCTGCGCCTGTGATAAAATGGAAGTAAGCACTAAAAAAATAACGAATAAACTCTTCATACCTTTTTTGAAATGTTTCCTGAGCTAAACGAAGAAACAGACTTGCAAAAAACCAATTTTGCAAGTCTGTTTAATATTCTCAGACCGTATATTTTAAATTTTAGAATTATAATCCTGCCAGTTTACCGGCTTTGGCAGCCCATGTCCAGCCAAAAACCGAAACATCAGCTCCAACGGTTGGAGTACTGACGGCAGTTACTCCCTGGGGAACTTCGCCGTTCACATAGTTAGCCAGACCGGCCTCAGGCACATTGAGTTGTATTCCTTCGAAATTAACAGTTCCTGCATTGTGCACGACCCTGTTTATTTTCTGACCTTCTTCTATTGCAGTGAAATAAATGTTTTTCAAATCGACAATCGAATTATCATCTGTATTGATAAGGTCCGATGAGAATCTTCCCAAGGACGGGTCATTGGCAATTACAGTTCCGTTTTGAATAACATGACCAGCTTCCATTGAACCTTCCGGGCCATCCAACTCGAAATTATGGTCGCCCGGAGCAATGATTACAAAATTATCGAGGGTGCCGGCCCACGATTGGTCGGTGTCGATGGCATCGTCATTTACATTCCACACCAGGGCATTTTTTACATTAACTGTTCCGCCAAACCACTCGATGCCGTCATCCTGATTGGCAATAACTTCAATATTTTCAATAACAGTACCCGAACCAACTCCACCCAGGGTAAGACCGTTGATTTCATTTCCCGAGCCTATATTGGTTCCTCCGTGTCGAATGGAGATGTATTTTAAAACTCCTGAATTATCACCGGGTTCGCTTCCGCCATATAACCCGTTTTGGTCAGAAGTCGGAATTCCTTCAATCTGAATCTCGCTAATATCTCCCGATTCATTGGATGCCGAAACGGGTGCTTTGCCAAGTACAAGCACACCACCCCAGAGTCCGTCAATATCGGGATCGAGGTTTGGACTTCCAAAGTTGCCGGCAACAATATCATCCGAAGAAATTTCGTCGGCTACCGAAGTAAAAATAATGGGTTTCTCGGAAGTTCCCTCAGCCAAAAGTTTTCCGCCACGTGCAACGAGCAAAGCAGTGGCATTGGCACCCGTACCGGCTTCACCTTTAATGATTGTGCCTGGTTCAATTGTTAATGTAACACCATCAACAACAGTAATTCTTCCACCCAAAATGTAAACTTTATCTGAAGTCCATGTAGTATTTTGGGTAATATTACCGGTTACTTTCAATTCAAATTCGGGTTGGCCGACGCTGATTACAAAAGTGGCATCATCTGTTTGTCCCTCCGAATCGGTTACCTTAAGAGTAATTGAAGCAGCACCTGCATTGGCACCGGCATCATAATTAATGGTAACTGTATTGCCTGTTACACTGCCCGAACCGTTTAAAACGGTTACATTCGTTCCTGTTGCTGAATAGCTGGCGGTTAAGTCCGCATCAATTGAAACCGAAAAATCAACCGACTGTCCTTTTGACCCAAACGGTATTTCCGCTACTTCCGACGGAGCGGAGACAGCTGGCTTATCAAACGCAACAATTGAATCTTCATCATCGCATGATGCGAATAAAAGTACTCCAAGAATAACGGTTAAACTGAACAAAAATTTAAATTTCTTCATGATAAATCATTTTTGATTTTGAATTTGAGGCAAATGTATCGCAGGGTTATTACAAAAGGATTACACTGTAATTAATAAAAAATTACTTTTGCAAATCAATATTATTTAACTCAAAAAGAAACAATTAACAAAACATGGAATGACAATAAACAAATCGGAAAAAAGAAAAAAATCAGCCGGCAGGATAAAAAAAATACCATAGTAAACATAATATATTAAATTTCAATTAAAAGAATATTCATAAAGAATTGCCGAACGTATTTTTTCTAATTTCGCCGTTTTTTAAGTAGCACAAAATGGTTAGAATTTTATTCACATTAGGATTCATTTTTCTGCTTTTTGCGGGGTTAAAAGCTCAGAATATAAAAGAAACAGACGGTCTTTTTTATGCGGATGAAGTGCTCTATTCAGGCAGCTATATCACGTTTTACGATAATGGCCGGACAAAAACGGAAATGAACATAAAACAAGGTAAAAAGCACGGGAAAGTAAAAATTTACTTTGAAAACGGCCGGCTCAATGAAATCCGCTCCTACAAAAACAACCTGATGCACGGGAAGTGGGAAATGTATAACCACAATAATATTCTTGTATCGGTAGCCCGGTATAAAAACGGAAGGAAACATGGCAAATGGAAAATCTGGAACGATAGTGGAAAATTACTTTACGAACTTCAGTATAAAAACGGCGAAAAAGCAGGAACCTGGAAAAGCTACGATGAAAACGGAGATCTTGTGAAAAAACGCAATTATTAGATCTTCAGCAAATGTAATAAAACTGTAATAATTCCTTAATCCAGCTGTAATTCAGTCATGGTATTTTTGTACGGAAAAATCATTTAAATCATTAAAAATGAAAAAAATACTGATTGGCATTTTTGCACTCATCCTAACGGTTGCTGTTTCGGCTAAAGACAAAGGTGAAAAACTAACTATTGATAATGAAAGTACGACAACAGTAGCACTTTCGGGAACTGTTTTTGATTCAGATTCGGGCGAACTTTTGGCCGGTGTCGAAGTGCAAATTGAAGGAACTCACACGAAAACTTACACCGATTTTGATGGGAACTTTAAATTTGAGAATATTAAACCGGGTGAATACAAGCTTGTTACCAGCTACATTTCGTACAACAAAAAAATTGAAACACTTAAAATCGATAGTCAAAAGAATCAGGTAAAAATTCAACTCGAAAATTCAAAATAGGGGAGTTACGGCGTAAAGGCACAAAATATTTTTACCGAAAGAGGTTGACCGGAAAACTGAACAACCTCTTTTGTTTTGAGTTTCCGTAAACACGAAAAAATTAAAACTTCAGAAAACTTTATTTAATCCAAACAACCTGCAATTAACCTATTTTCTCCAATGCCGATTTAATCCTCAAAATCGTTTCTTCTTTACCCAGAACTTCACAAATTTTAAACAAATCGGGGCCCATGTTACCACCAACTAACGAAAGGCGGAGCGGATTCATGATGACTCCAAAGCCCCAGCCTTTTTCGTTCATAAATGCTGAAAACGATTCCTTTATCGCCTCGGCCTGCCAGTTTTCCACCGTCTCGAATAAAGCAGCGACAGCGGAAAGCTGCCCCGGGGTATCTTCTTTCCACCGTTTTTTTACTGTTTTTTCGTCGTAGGCAACGGGCGCCTCAAAAAAGTAGCCTCCCTGTTCCCACAGGTCGGAAACAAATGCACAACGTTCCTTGATTTCAGCCACAATAGTCTTAATCTTTTCTGAAGCAACTGCAATGCCTTTTTCTACCAAAACAGGTTGAAACAACATAACCAGCTCTTCATCCGTTTTCTGCTGAAAGTAGTGGCGGTTGAACCATTTCGCTTTTTCGGGGTCGAAACGCGAACCGGATTTTACCACCCGTTCGAGAGTGAAAAGTTCAGTCAGTTCGTCCAGCGTAAAAAGTTCCTGTTCTGTGCCGGGATTCCAGCCCAACAGCGCCAGTAAATTGATAAAAGCTTCGGGAAAGTAGCCGTCTTCGCGGTAGCCGCGGAAAACTTCGCCTGTGGCGGGGTCTTTCCATTCCAGCGGAAAAACCGGGAAACCCATTTTATCGCCGTCACGTTTGCTCAGCTTTCCTTTCCCCTGCGGTTTCAGAATGAGCGGCAGATGCGCGAACCGAGGTTTGGTTTCCTCCCAGCCCAGGGCCCGGTAAAGCAGCACATGCAGCGGCAGCGACGATAACCACTCTTCGCCCCTGATTACATGCGTAATTTTCATCAGGTGGTCGTCCACTACGTTGGCGAGGTGGTAAGTGGGCATACCGTCGGATTTGAACAGTACCTTGTCGTCGAGGCTTTTGGTGGTATTGAACGTTACGTTTCCGCGAATGACGTCGTTTTCGGTAACATCTTCATCTGCGGGCATTTTAAACCGGATCACATACGGATCGCCGGCAGCCATTTTTTGCTGTACTTCATCTTCGGAAAGGTTCAGTGAATTGTTTAGTTCTTCCCGGGTTCCGATTCCGTAAGAGAATGTTTCTTTTTTTGCTTCCGTATCGCTACGGAGTTTTTCAATCTCTTCAGGTGTGTCAAAAGCAATGTAGGCCCAGCCCGATTTTACGAGCTGGTCGGCATATTTTTTATACAGTTCTTTGCGTTCGCTTTGCCGGTACGGGCCAAAATCACCTCCTATTCCGGGGCCTTCATCAGGATGAAGGCCGCACCAATTCAAACTTTCCACAATGTATTCCTCTGCACCGGGCACAAACCGGTTCCGGTCGGTGTCTTCAATACGAAGGATAAAATCGCCACCCTGTTTTTTGGCAAAAAGGTAGTTAAAAAGTGCAGTGCGCACACCTCCCATATGAAGCGGCCCTGTTGGACTTGGGGCAAATCGTACCCGTATTTTTTGGTTGCTCATTGTTCTGTTTTTGTAATTCGGTGCAAAGATACGATTTATCATTTGAGTGGTGAGTGGTTGTAGATGCTTTAATGCATGAATGATTTAATGCATTAATAGTTTATATTATATCTTTGTGGCCTGAAAATTTGAATTATATGGAGCGACGTGAGGTAGAAATTATGGCGCCGGTGGGTTCTTATGAATCGCTGATGGCGGCCATTCAGGGCGGGGCCGGTTCGGTTTATTTTGGGGTGGAACACCTGAACATGCGATCGCGATCGGCCAATAATTTTTCGCTCGACGACCTCAAGAAAATAGTGGACATTGCCACCTCGAACAAGGTAAAAACCTATCTTACCCTGAACGTGGAGATTTTTGATAACGAAGCAGAACAAATGAATGCCGTGATCGATGCGGCCAAAAAAGCCGGTGTTTCTGCGGTAATTGCCGCCGATATTTCGGTGATTATGTATGCCCGTTCCATCGGCCTTGAAGTGCATATTTCAACCCAGGTGAACATTACCAACGTGGAGGCGGTGAAGTTTTATGCACAGTTTGCCGATGTGGTAGTTTTGGCCCGCGAAATGAACCTTGGACGCGTCTGGGAAATCAGTAATCAGATTAAAGAACAGCAAATAAAAGGGCCGTCCGGAAACCTGGTGCGGCTGGAAATGTTTGTGCACGGGGCGCTTTGTATGGCCATTTCGGGAAAGTGTTACCTGAGCCTGCATGAGATGAACTCGTCGGCCAACCGTGGAGCTTGTTTACAAACCTGTCGCCGCGCTTATACGGTTACCGACAAGGAAACAGGCGCAGAGCTTGAAATCGACAACGAATATATTATGTCGCCCAAAGACCTGAAAACCATTCATTTTCTGAATAAAATTCTGGATGCGGGCGTTTCGGTGCTGAAAATTGAAGGGCGCGCCCGTTCGCCCGAATATGTAAAAACTACCGTACAATGTTACCACGAAGCGGTGGAAGCCTGTTTTGAAAATACATTCGCCGAAGAAAAAATAAAAGACTGGGACGAACGGCTGGCATCGGTTTTTAACCGCGGGTTTTGGGACGGCTACTACCTTGGAAAGCGGTTGGGCGAATGGAGCGCCAATTACGGCTCGCGGGCTACAAAACGAAAAATATACATTGGCAAATGTACCAACTACTTTACCAACATACAGGTGGCCGAGTTCAAGCTGGAAACTCAGAATCTGAAAACGGGCGACGAAATTATTGTGACCGGACCAACCACCGGCGTGGTTCATACCACCGTGGAGGAAATTCGTTATGATAGGGAAGCCGTTGAAGAAGGTTTGAAAGGCCAGCGGATTTCGGTGCCCGTTGAAATCAAATTGCGGAGGTCGGATAAATTATTTAAAGTGGTGGATGCAAAAGAGGTGAAAGAACGGCGGTAGTTTTTTACGCGCTGGTTTGGATTTTAGCACAGGAATATCCTATCTTCATGGCAGAAATACAACTAAAATAATGAAACGCAATTTCGTCCTCCTGATGTTGCTTTTTTTTGGATTCGGAGTTGCTTCCGGACAAATTTTCAGGTACCGGATAAGTGCCAGCAGCGGTATTTTTTTAGGGGAAGTAGCCCCGGCCGAATCAGAACCTCCCGGAAAAATCTCACATCCCGGATATAAAAACTTTTCTCCTGTTTTTAAACCGGGTGCAGAAATGGAAGTAGTGGCTCCCGTCGCTCCGGATTTCGAGCTGGGACTGCAGTTTGGCTATTCGAATTTTGCAGGGCAAACACCTTCACCACCGTTGTATAATTTTTTTTTGTCGCGTTTTAATCCGCTTCCCACCAATCAAAAATATCCCAGTGAAGCATTGATATACGACACAAAAATATTGAATATTCTGGGAACAAGCCGCTTTTACATTTTACCGGTAAACCGGAATATGAATATTTTTATGAAACTGTTGGGTGGTGTTTCATTCATTGGTACTGATTTTACTTTTAAAGACCCGGGTTACCGCGTGGAATATGACGTAGGGATGCTCTATTCCCGCGGCACTAAAAGCAGTGATTATCCTAAAAAAGCAGCTTTTACAGGTGGAGTGGGGCTTGGAACCACCTACCGGCTGTCGGATAAATTAGATATTTATTTCGATGCTACGGCTTCATTAATACATTCCGACATTGTAAACGGAGTGCCTAATTATAACTACACCGATTACAATAACGGAAAATCTTCAATGGAACGGACCAACAGTCCGGCTGCAGTAGCTCAGGCCAGCATAGGGTTCGTTTATTCCGCCGTTCCCAACAGAAGAATCAACAAAAGCAACTATACGCGTTCATCCAGAACAACTAAAAATATTTTCAACGGAAAAAAAAGAGTCAAGCCTTTTTCTAAAAAAAGAAGATGACTGTAGGGTAGGGGTATTACGACACAGAGATTTACTTTAACCTGTTGAGCGACATGCTGAAATCATAAAATTTGGCATATTGTTTGCGGCCTTTATTCCGTTGTCTTAAAGTCAGAAAAACAAACAGGAAGAAACGTTCAGTTAGTACTATATAAATTCAGCCATCAAGCTTCGTTGGCTTTTTAATTCCCGGCGGCATCTTTTAAAAGGTGCCGCTTTTTTTCTACGAATCATTATCTTTGCACCTTCATTTAAAGGTTGAACGGCATGTTGGAAAAAATTAGTGCTTTGCAGCGGGAAATAGAAAAAACTACTGCCTCATCGAAAGACGAAGTGGAAGCGTTGCGTATTAAATACATCAGCAAAAAAGGGAGTGTAAACCAGCTTTTTGCTGAATTTAAAAATGTTCCCAACGAAGAGAAAAATGCAGTTGGCAAGGCATTGAACGACCTGAAAAACTTTGCCCTCGAAAAAATAAACAGCCTGCGCGACTCCTTCGAATCAACGGCTACCGAAACTGCCGGAACGGACCTTACCATGCCCGGCGAACCTTTAAAGTTGGGCACCCGGCACCCGCTTGCACTGGTAAAAAATGAGATCATAAATATTTTTGGAAGACTTGGGTTTACCGTTGCCGAAGGCCCCGAAATAGAAGACGACTGGCACGTTTTTTCCGCGCTGAATTTTCCGCCGGAACACCCGGCCCGGGATATGCAGGATACCTTTTTTATTGAAAAAGACCCTGATGTGTTACTGCGTACCCACACCTCAAGTGTACAAATTCGCGTAATGGAACGCACCCAGCCACCCATTCGCGCTATTTTCCCCGGAAGGGTTTTTCGTAACGAAGCCGTTTCGGCGCGGTCGCACTGCATTTTTCACCAGGTGGAAGGATTGTATGTTGACCGGGATGTGTCGTTTGCCGATCTGAAACAAACCCTGCTCTATTTTGCCAAAGAGTTGTTTGGCGAAGAGACACAAATCAGGCTTCGTCCGAGCTATTTTCCGTTTACCGAACCCAGCGCTGAAATGGATGTGAGCTGCTCGATATGTGGCGGCAAAGGCTGCAACGTATGTAAATACACTGGCTGGCTCGAAATTCTGGGGTGCGGCATGGTCGATCCCAACGTACTGGAAGCCTGCAGCATCGACAGTCAAAAATACACCGGATTCGCCTTTGGAATGGGTATCGAACGCATTGCCATGCTGCGTTACGGCATTAAAGACATCCGACACTTTTTTGAGAATGACATTCGCTTTTTAAAGCAATTTGAATCAGCTATTTAGCGGAATGCCACCGAACAAAATACAAAAATGTCGTTTGTCGGTTTTTTATGCCGGTTGACCCTTTGAAAACCTGTTTTCATCGATATTCCCCTTTTTTCATGTAACCATTCTGCAGTTTTGGCTGTCATAATGCTACAATGAAAACATAAACAATTGAGTGATGAAAACAAAAAATTTTGTATTAACAGCACTGGCAATATTTGTTGCAGCAGCAGGTTTTGCCACCCAACTCCCCACCATGAATGTCATTCCGGTTGAAAATGAAAAAGCCCTGGTTGCTTTTAAAACCCTGTCGCCTGCTACTTTCGAACTTTCACTAAAAAATCAGCGCGGCGAAACCGTTTACTACAAAAAATCAGAAGAACCGGCACAGAGTCACAGTGTGATTTTCGATTTGCACAATCTGGATGACGGGAATTACCATGTAACTCTGAAGCACGGAAACTGTACGCTCGACAGGAAGATTACAGTTTCAAACGGGAAAAGTATCAGAGTTGGACAGGAAATCAGAATGTTTAGTCCGTACTGCAAATTCGAAAACAACACCCTTATGGTTTCCTACCTGAACTGCTCTCAAAAAAATGTATTCCTGAATATTTTCCGAGACGGGCAGTTTGTTACCGGTAAAAAACTGGGAAAAGAAATGTGTATTCAGAAAGCGTTCGATCTTTCCAAACTTGAAAAAGGAACTTATGATGTTGTATTAGCCAATAACAACAATGAATTTCAGTTTACTGTTCAAAAGTAAAAGAGCGGGAAGAAACCGCAGGAGGTGTCTTTATGCAGGGGAGGTAAAAAGCAGTGGGTAAATATTCCTCACTGCTTTTTTTCACCCTGTAAAAAATATTATCCGATGCAACGGTTTAAAAAATTTTAACCCGGGCAGTTTCCACAAGATCACGCAAGACTTTCAAAAACCCGTTCCAGTAATTTTTTGGTGGCCAGAATTCCTTCTTTTTCAGGCAATTCACTTCCTTCGTATTCAATTCCTACCCAGCCTTTGTAACCCGAATCCTTAACAGTTTTCATCAGGCGGAAATAATCTGAACGCGTTTCATTTCCTTCCGAATCAAATGCATGCGATTTGGCGCTTACTCCCCTGGCATAAGGCATAAGTAGTTCAACACCTTTGTAGCGGTCGAACTCCTCGCCGGTTTGGCGGTTGATGATGAAGTTGCCAAAATCGGGTAGTGTGCCCACCCTTTTGTGGTCAACCAGTTCCATCACACCGGCCAGCCATTCACCATGACTCGACCAACCGCCGTGGTTTTCCACGATCACGTTAATTTTTTGCTTGTCGCCGTATTCACATAACATCCGCAATCCATCGGCCGCCAGTTTTTGCTGTTCCTCAAAACTTCCCCGGCTACCGGCGTTAACCCGAATGGAGTGGCATCCCAAAAATTTTGCAGCGTCAATCCATTTCTTGTGGTTTTCAACTGTTTTCAGCCGTTCTGCCTTTTCCGGATGTCCAACCATACCTTCGCCGTCGCACATAATCAGCACGCTGGTAACACCTTCATTTTTACAGATTTTTTTCAACTCGGCCAGGTAATTCATGTCTTTGGCCTTGTCTTTAAAAAACTGATTCACATATTCCACTCCTTTTATTCCGTTTTCTGCAGCAAAACGTGGAAAGTCGAGGTTTGTCATTTCGTTGGCAAACAGTGTTTTATGCAGAGACCATTCGGCCAGTGAAATTTTAAAAGGTGATTTTTTAGCTGCCATTGCGGCAAAAGCCGG
>Ga0334898_1002580_pt1 | contig 16280 bp, 16 predicted proteins | sample GraSluR3_MG_10_FD_207228 | JGI IMG/M metagenome (GOLD analysis project Ga0334898, IMG submission 207228) | Sludge microbial communities from methane-producing bioreactor in Wageningen University, Netherlands - Granular Sludge_3_08-R3 | ecosystem: Engineered > Bioreactor > Anaerobic >... | reverse complement strand
AAATCTTCCTTTATTTTCCATAATTTAAGTTGATATTCTGAAATAACCTTTTTTAGTTGTTCTAAACTTTCTAGATCATATGATTCTTCCATAGGACGAAATCGCTTTCTATATCTAAGGCGAAGTTAAAATTTGTTACTTTTTAGATCTGAATATGTACTAATACACAAAAATAGAAGATAGATCATTAATATTTAAAATAATATTGATTAGTTATACATTTTTTTATAATTTATGTATTATTGTAATTAATAAAAAAAATTATTTATGTTGCATTCATACTATTATTCATGGGGGATATATAGTGGATGATGAATTAATCAGGAAACTTATTCTAAAATATTTAAAGAAGATGTATGATAATGATCCGCATGGTTTTGTTCCAAAAGGCAAAATTATCAAAGAAATTGATGTGGATGATGTTAAACTAGAAAGAAACATCAAATATCTCGAAAATAAAGGGCTCATTGATGTAAAATGGTTGTTAAGGGGTCGTTATTTATCAAAAATTAACAGTTATGGAATAGATTATTTGGAATTAAATGAACCATCTGAACATGTTCTTTCAAATATTAATTTTGGATCAGAGACAAACGATGTTATTTCAAGTATTGTGTTTGAAACAAAGGATTATGTTGATAATAAACTTGAAGAGGTTAGTCCGGAAATTAAAGAAAAATTAGCATTGAGTTATACAAGTTTAACTGAAAATGACTATGCCCATAATAATGTTAGAATAGCTTTTGACTGTAGAGAAATAATGAAGGACTTTACAGACTTAATTGTTAAAAAATACTATGTTCAAGGGCAAAGTACTCCTAAAAGAAATGAAACTAAAAATAAATTAAAAATCATGTTGAAAACTTTAAGTAAAAGTGAAACAACAAGCAGACTTATAAAAAAAAGATTTGAATATTTAATCAACTATTTTGATGTTCTTAGTGATTATATACAAAAGAATGCTCATCCAGAAGATTTTAATGTTACTAGAGAAGATGCAAAATGTTGTTTGATTTACACTTACCTATTTATGAGAGATGTTTTTAAAATTATAGACGCTACTTCCACCCAATAACTATTTTAATAAAAAAAGTTTGTAATACATTAATTTTTTCTAGGATTTTTAACTCTTCAAATGTAAATTGCCACAATATATGAATCTATAATGCACGATTTTTATCGTATATTATGTATTAAAATCCTATTAGAACAAAAAAGATTTAAAAAGGTTTCTTCAAAACCTATATCATTAGCTTGAAAATTTAGTTTTAGATGCACAATAATCTTTAACTAGCTATTAACTAATCGTTTACTATTCAATGCATAATAGAATATAATTTTATATATATAAATAGAAATATTTTTAAGAAATATTTTTATTAATAAGTTGAGGGGATTTTTTAGCAATTATCTGGAGATTTAATGATTTTACTAAAAATCTTTTATCTAAACCTTCCAAAAATGAAGATGGTTTGAAAAGATTATTTCTGAAAGGTAAGAGATATTAGATCATATTTTAGTTAAAAGGAGGATAAAAGGAAAAAACTGATATTCTTGATTTGTTGATGTTGACTAGAAAAATATATTTCATTGTTGAATTGAAAAAGTAGATATAATGAAGTAGTCTCTATTAAATATTGTGTTGAGCTAAGGCAAGGTAATAAAATGCAGAATATAACTTTTATACAAAATCCTTGGGAAAATAAGCTTTTAGAACTTGTGAGTAATGTTGAAGATGAACTTTTTATTTCATGTCCCTTTATTAAGGAAGATATCATAAAAAATATTTTGGCTCATTTAAAGGAAAAAAAATTAAAGATTTTGCTTAAAACTAATATATTTGACATTTCAAAAAATTTTTGTGATTTAGAATGCTTATATCTATTGAATTCACACAATACTGAAGTGAGAACGATAAAAAATTTACATGCTAAATTGTTCATTTTTGATAATGAGAAAGCTATTGTCACTTCATCTAACTTAACAAAAGCTGGTTTAAATTTTAATGTGGAATTTGGTTTTTTAGTTGAAGATAAAGATTTAATCAGTAGGAAATTATTACCAATAATTAATAGCTATTGGAATAGTGCAAAAAAGGTCAATAAAAATGAAATAGAAAATATAAAATTTGATTTGAATAAATTCGATAATGTCAAAACTTCTTTTAATCAAAAAATAAAATCAAGCAAAAATAAGCATAATTCTATATTTGTTTCTCCAAAAGGCAGAGATATTTCTATAGATAGCCAGGAATTAGTCAATAAGAAAAAATTTGAGATGATAGCCAATCGATTAATGATAAATGAAATTGAAGTCAATGAAATTTACGCTCTAATAAAAAAATATTTCAAGGGAAGATCTGCGTTCAATGTTCTTAGGAATGCTTTTAAATACTCTTTTAATTCAGACAATCCTCTGTATACAGCAGGGATTTATTTCAAAAATGCTTCAAAGATTGACAAACGGATGAATATAATGTTATACAAAAGTAATGTTAATACTTTCAAAAACATGATCATGAGTAAAGGCAATACAAACATAGAAATTAAAACTCTAGAAGATTATTATCTGGTAGAAAATGAGTATTATAACAGTTTTAATGTTGATCCCCCAACTTTAATGCAGGTTTTTGATGCAATACTCAATGATAAAAAATGTATTGATCAGATGGTTAATGATATAAAGTTTTTTTTCAGAATAAGGGATATTTTTCCTTTTTTTGATATGGATAGAATTAATAAACTCAAATCTGCTGTTTTAATTAGATTAAATGAAAAACTTGATTATTCAAATGATGTATTAACAATAAGAATACAGAATAATGATGAAGAAAAAATCAGAAAAAGCAAATATGAAATTAATATAATTGAAGAAAAAATTAATATATTAAAGGCCAATTAAATTAGTTTTGACATTTTTAAAATGAGTTTTTGCTACATTTGGTAAAATTTTGGGGTTAATACCTTTGGGGTTAGATGATCTAAGATCTATCTTGTATTTTTCATTTAATTTGTTTACTTCGATCTCGAAAAGGTATTTGGCGATAATACTAGCTGCCGCAACAGGAGTTTCAGATTCAGCCTCAGATTTTTGAATAATCTCTAGGTTAGTTCTGTTAATATTTTTTAGCCGGTATTCTGTTTTTTCAAAGTCAAATTTATCAATAATTACTTTAGCTTTACAATATTCGATTTTTTCTAAAAGATTTTGGATAACACTTGAATGGGCCCAAGCCATTAAATCATTAAGATTTTTATTTTCTATTTTAAATTGAACATAAAGGTCATTATATGTTGTAGGGTTCAATATAATAGAATGTCGTTCAAAAGACATATTTCGAAGTTTTTTAGCTATTTCGAATATTTTATTTCTATTAATAGTTTTACTGTCTTTAACTCCTATTTTTCTTAATTTTAAAATGTCTTTTGATGTTAATGCTGTAGCCACTACAATTAATGGCCCGTACCACTCACCTTTTCCTGTCTCATCAGAACCTATAATGTAATCAAATTCTTTTTCCTTCTCTAAAACAGAATTAATAATATTTAAAGAAGAGTTACTCTCATTATAAACTAATTTTCCGGATTTGTAAAGTATTAGGTTGATTTCTCCATCTTTAACTCTTATAAGTTCATATTTACTTTTTGTATCTATTTTTTTAACTTTATTTTTAGATAAAAAATTTTTTAAGTTTTTAATTTCATTTTTATTAAGATTCAATGAAGTAGTCATCATAACACATCGTTTTTCATTTAAGAGTGATTGCAAAAACATCTTTAGCCATGGCAGAAGCTATCATAGCATTGTCCCCAGTCATAATAATAGAATTCATGCTTAAAGCCATATCTAATATAGCATCATCTCGTTCTTGAGTTGATAATCCTGGTGGAATTGAATTAATACGCCCTAAATTTTTTAGGTTAATAACACCTTTTGAAGCAAAATTTGCCAATCTACGCTGTTCCCTTTTTCCACCAGCGTTATCACATTCCATCCTAACAATTGGTGATAATAAGAAGGTATAATCCTTCAAATACTGTTTGTTATTAAGATCTTTAGATATCAATCCTCTTCTTATGATATTACTATCTGGAACGATATAACCACAATAATACCTAAGAGTAATTAATGCATCATCAATTACTTCCCCACAATCACTGCATTTGACACCACCAACAGTAAAAACCATAGTTTTACTAGTTTCTCCACATTTAGGACAACTAATTCCAATTTTATCTAAAGGATAATAACCTTTTTTAAATTCATCTAAAAAATCTTTGGATAATAAATTTTCTTTAATAGGTATCGGAGTTTTAAGGGTAACTCCTTTTCCTTCAATTTTTCTTATGGTACTATATGATTTTTTTATAAACCATGGCCATTTTTTTCCAGATTTATGCCATTTTTTTAACCATAAAACAGTATTAGGATCCGATGCATTACCTGAACCAATTGAAATTCCATCAATTTGGAAATTAGAGTCTTTGTTTATCTTATTTAACATTTCTATTCTTTTTGACTTTGAAATTATCGATGCCGTTTTAATTTCAAGATATTTATCGTTAACATGATCCTCCTTGACGAGTTCACAACCGTTACTCGTTAAAAAGTTTAAGTAGTTTGTTAGTTCTGAATCTACTTGATAATCTGAAATTATTAGTTTACAAGCATTTATATCAACAATTTTAAAAAATTTAGAAAGAATTTTCTGGAAATTTACTAATATTATATCATTTAATTTGAAATAATCGCTTTCACATAACGGAATTTTTTCAATGTAATATCTTAAACCTTTAATTGTTAAAAAATCGATTTTTTTCATTGTATCATGAATATCTCCTTTTAAAGATTTATTTATGATTAAATCCAACTCTGAAAACAAATTGGACGGAACCATAACTCCTGTAAGGATTATATGACCTGCAATCTCTGCTCGACCAGTATCACTCAGACCTATAACATATTTTCTTGATGGGGATATGAATACTGATTTAAAAATTGAATCAATGTATGAAATTAATTTTTTAATCAAGGCGTCATTATTTTTTGAAGGAGTAGCGTATAATGTACCATTTGAAAAATAAATGAAAAAAGAATCTCTATATTTTAATCTCCATATTTGATCATTCTTTGTTATACTTTTTTCTTCGCCACCTATACTCAACAAATGGTCTTTTATCTTATTGGAAATTCTTAAATCAAGATTTCTCCATCTATGGTCATTATCCAAAGTACCCCCTCACTGATTATTAATAACATATTTATAAAAAATTGCTGTAAATTAAGAGAGTTATAACTAATTTTAATTGATTAAAACCTAGTCAAGAGCATGTTCGATTTTTAGGTTATGGGTCACATTTTAAAATCTTTATTTTTAATATTCCTTCTTCAGTCCTATGTTGAAATTGTTTTCCTGTTTTTATTTTCTTTAAAACATTTTTTTTAATAGGATAATATAAATTTTTTTCAAATTCTAAAGTCATCTGAGTAACGATTCTATCCCTATCCTTCAAAATGATTTATTTATAAATTCCTGTTTTTTTGTAAGAATATACATTATTATTAACAAATTAAGAATTTATTTTATAAGATTGTTTTATTAGAGTCATTAAGTAATCTAAGTCATCATCAGGTGTTAAAGTTATTTCATAATCGCCATTACCATGATGTCCTTTGCCAGCCACATCTCTTGCCATATTTTTAGGATCATCCAATTGTCCTTTTCTGAGATTAAGCCATAATTTAATTGACTTTTTCTGGAATTGCAGATCTACAAAATTGTTATTTGATTTAAAAGCAATATATACTCTCAAGGGCTTAATTTCTACATCACCTAAATTTAATATTCTTCTTTTTAACTCTTCATATACTTCTACAAATTCATCTGATAAATTTTTAAGATAGTCTTCTTCATCATAAGATTTTAGAATCTTACCAACATCTTTAATTTCTTTTGATTTGGGACTTATGGTCTTTATAGAAACATTAGATTCTGAAGGTGTTAATTGATTGTATGTAACAGTTTGATTGATATATCTACTAATTTCCCATAGTTCTATAGGAAGATCTTTAAAATTTATTGCATATTTTTGATGTTTATTAAAACGTGGTGAAACAAAAATGATTCTCGATTGAGACCAATCAACATTACTCTTACTCAAAAAATCTTCTTTAGATTCATTATATTCTAAAATAAAATCTGCTTTATTATTTAATAATAAAGCTAGATAGGCATATCCTTGATCAATTACACTGAAACTTGATCCTTTTTTATATTCTATTATTATAAATGAATTTGATTCTTTATCAAAGGCTAAAGTGTCAATCCTTAAGTTATTAAGTTGAAATTCTGTTCTAAAGAATTCCAAACCGAAAATTTCTTTTAAATTTTCTTCAGTGAGTTTTTGTATATCTCTTTCAAGTTTAAAATCCATTTTTTTGACAAGCTCAAGTTTATGGTTTTGGATGGAGAATAATGGCATAATACTTTTTTTAATAACTATTAATATAAAAGTATTTCTTTAATTGTATTGGTTTGTAGTTATTACTAATGTTACATTACAACAGTAAATAATTTAATAGGGTAGGTTTAAATATTCATAAAGATTATTAACTGGGGGAGCAAATGACCACACAGACTGAAGCCGCACTGGAAGAAAATTTAATCAATAAACTTGTGGACGGAGGATACAAACGAGTTAATATAAGTGATGAAGCTGATTTAAAAAGAAATTTCAAATCTCAACTGGAAAAATTTAACAACATCACCCTGGAAGAAAGTGAATTCAACCAGATCTTAATCTTCCTGGAAGGGGGGACGGTTTTTGATAAGGCCAAGAAACTCCGGGATATGTATGAGTTAAAAAGAGATGAGGGCACTAAATATATTAAATTTTTAAACAAAAAAGATTGGTGTAAAAATCTTTTCCAGGTAACCAACCAGATTACCATGGAAAGTAAATATAAAAACCGGTATGATGTTACTATTTTGATAAATGGTCTTCCATTAGTTCAAATTGAACTTAAAAAAAGGGGAATGGAATTAAAAAAAGCATTTAATCAGATAAATAGATACCATCAACACTCCTACAAGGGACTTTTCCAGTACATACAAATATTTGTCATAAGCAATGGCGTAAATACTCGTTACTATGCTAATAATCGTAATTTGAGCTTTAAATATACATTTTACTGGAAAGATAAAGATAATAGAAATATTTCCAACCTGGATGAATTTGCTGATGCCTTCCTGGAGAGATGTCATCTCTCTAAAATGATTACCAAATACATTGTCTTAAATGAGACTGATAAGGCCCTTATGGTTTTAAGAGCCTACCAATACTATGCAGTTGAAGCTATCTTAGACAAGGCATTAAATACTCGGCAGAATGGTTATGTATGGCACACCACTGGGAGTGGTAAAACCCTTACCTCATTTAAAGTCAGCCAGATACTTGCTGAAGATGAGAATATTGATAAAATTATTTTTGTGGTGGATAGAAAGGATCTAGATTACCAGACCTTCAGAGAATTTAACAGCTTCTCCAGTGGCTCTGTTGATGGAACCGATAATACTGGTGCATTGGTAAGACAGCTTTCTGGACCTAATAAACTTATAATAACTACTATCCAGAAGCTGACCAGGGCCATTGATAGACACGAGAAAAGGATGGATGTGGTTAAAGATAAAAAGATCATCTTAATGTTTGATGAATGCCATCGCAGCCAGTTTGGTGATATGCATAAAAAGATCACCCAGTTTTTCACTAATTTACAGTTTTTTGGTTTTACTGGAACTCCTATCTTTGCGGTTAATGCCAATAAAAATAGGACCACCCGGGACATCTTTGGAGATAAACTCCATACCTATGTGATAAAAGATGCAATCCGTGATCAAAATGTTCTAGGATTTTGCGTAGAATACTTGGGAACCTATAAAAATAAGGCTAAAATAGATATTGAAGTAGAGGCCATTGATACAAAAGAAGTTATGGAAGATGAAACCCGATTAGAAAAGATTGTTGATTATATCATCGCCAATCATGATAAAAAAACCTACAACCGTGAATTCAACGCTATTTTTGCGGTAAGTTCTGTTGAGGTGCTTAAAAAATATTATGATCTTTTCAAAAGGAAGGATCATAACCTTAAAATTGCCACTATTTTTTCTTATGATGATAATGAAGAGATTAAGGGGGATATGCATTCCCGTGACAAACTGGAGAGCTATATTGATGATTATAATGAATTATTTGGAACCAATTTCTCCACGGACACTTTTGATCAGTACTATGTGGATGTGTCTAAAAGAGCTAAAGACAAACAGATTGATATTTTATTAGTAGTTAACATGTTTTTGACAGGATTTGACAATAAATTTCTTAATACTCTTTACGTTGATAAAAATCTGAAATATCATACATTGGTACAGGCCTTTTCCCGGACCAACCGGGTCTTGAATGAGAAAAAGAAACAGGGAAATATAGTATGTTTCAGATACTTGAAGAAATATACTGATGATGCCATCCGACTTTATTCAGATGAACAGGCCTCTGAAATTGTTTTAATGAAACCCTACGAGGAATATGTTAATGATTTTAATAAGGTTCTAGTTGAATTAATGAAAATAGCTCCAGAAGTACAGGATGTGGATTTATTTGAATCCGAAAAAGAGGATAAAATCTTTGTCAAAATTTTCCGTGAATTATTAAGGATAATCATCCGACTTTATATATTTACTGAGTTCAGCTTTGATGATCTGGATATTGATGAGCAGACCTTTGAAGATTACAAGAGTAAATATTTGGATATTTATGATCGAGTAAAAGATTATACTGATCCAGATAAGACTTCAGTACTGGATGATGTTGATTTTGAAATAGAACTTATTCGAAGAGACGATATTACGGTTTCGTATATTTTAACCTTGCTTAAAGAATTGGATTACCACAGTTCATCATTTGATAAAGATAAAGAATTTATTTTAGATACTATGGAAAAATCACCTGAGCTTAGAAGTAAGATTGAGCTGATTGAACGATTTATCCATGAGAATATTCCAGAAATTGCTGATCGCAGTACCATTGAAGAGGAGTTTGAAAACTTTATTGAAAGGGAAAAAAGTCGGGCTGTGGGTGAACTTATTGATGATGAGAAATTGAAGGAAATTGTGGCTAAGGGCATTATCTCTGAATATGAGTTTTCAGGGAAGATAAGAAATGATTTGATTAAAGAATCCCTCACTGAGAAAATGGGATTGAGGGAGCGAAGGTCTAAAATTCAAATTATTAAGGATAAAATTGTTGATCTAGTGGATAAATTCAGTTGGTGATCTGCTCTAAGTGAAAAATAACTAACAAAAAAGAAAACTTTATATGATATGAATACCTATTTTGTACTAAGTCGCTAAGAGCAGACATTGGAGTTATTATGAAAAAAGTTATTCTGGGACAAGCAGCAGAAATATCCTCTGGACTGGTAATAAACCGTTATGCAAAGCCAAAAAAAGGTTTAAATCTAAAAAAACATTACTCTTATCATCAGATCACTTTAAAAAGCGTTGAAAATAAAAATATTGATTTAAAACTTTTAGAGGAATTTCAATCTGAAAGGAAAATAGATGAACGTTATTTATTACGGGAAGGGGATGTCATAATGAAGTTGACTCCTCCTTACAATGCAGCGTTAGTTGATTTTCAATGTGAAAACCTGGTAGTTCCCCAATATTTTGCAATTATTAGGCCTAGAAACAATTTTGATCCACAGTACATTACATACATACTAAACAGCAAAAATGTTCAAAAGCAATTACATCGTCTGGTGGAAGGAGGATCCTTACAGACAATCAAAATCAGTTCACTAAATACTGTAAAAATAAATCAAATAGAAATAGATGAACAGATCAAATATGGTAAACTTTTTTCTCTACTATCTCAAAGAAAAGAACTAAAAAAAAGGAATATAGAACTGGAAGAACTGTTAATGGAAGATATTTTAACAAATTTATAGCTTTAAAATGGAAAGGGTGTGTAAATGTCAAATTATCAAAATAAACTGGAAAGCAAACTATGGGCCATAGCCGATGAACTCCGGGGAAACATGGATGCCAACGAGTTCAAAAATTACATACTAGGATTTATCTTTTACAAATACTTATCTGAAAAGATAGACCTCTACATGAATAAAGAACTAGAAGAAGATGGAGTAAACTTTACAGATGCTTATGAAGATGAAGAATTAAAAGAAGTCATACAAGAAGAGGCCATAGAAAATTTAGGATACTTCCTGGAACCTAAATATCTATTTCATAATATTGTAATTGAAGCTAGAAACGGTCAGTTTATAATGGAAGATTTGGAAAGGGCCCTTAAGAAGATAGGAGATTCAGCATCGGGTCATGAAAGTGAAGAAGACTTTGTAAACTTGTTTGAAGATGTGGATTTACAATCTTCTAAATTAGGCCGACGGGTAGAAGATAAAAACGCTTTAATTTCCAGGATATTACTTCACCTATCCGGAATTGATTTTAAACTGGAGGATGAGGAAAAAGACATCCTGGGAGATGCCTATGAATACTTGATAGGAAAATTCGCATCCAGTGCCGGTAAAAAGGCGGGAGAATTTTACACCCCCCAGCAGGTATCCAAAATACTGGCCAAAATCGTAACCATGGGAAGAAAAAGGATAAAAACAGTATATGATCCTACTTGTGGGTCAGGATCTCTACTTCTAAGAGTATCACGTGAAGCAGAGGTATCTGACTTTTATGGACAGGAAAAAAATCAGACCACCTATAACCTGGCCCGGATGAACATGATACTTCACGATGTACAATATGAAGATTTCGACCTGCAACAGGGAGATTCACTGGAAAATCCCCGACACTTGGGGATGAAGTTTGAAGCCATAGTTGCCAATCCTCCTTTTTCTGCTAACTGGTCATCTGATAAGAGTTTCCTGGACGATGAACGTTTCAGTGCCTACGGTAAATTGGCTCCTAAATCCAAGGCGGATTTTGCATTTGTGCAGCATATGATATATCACTTGGATGAAAATGGTACCATGGCTGTGGTTTTACCTCATGGGGTGCTCTTTAGAGGGGCTGCTGAGGGAGTTATTCGTAAGTATTTAATTGGGGAGAAGAATTATCTGGATGCAGTTATTGGATTACCAGCTAACATATTCTATGGAACCTCCATTCCTACGGTGGTTTTAGTGTTTAAGAAGTGCCGTGAGGATGACGCTGATGTGCTCTTTATTGATGCTTCTAAATATTTTGAAAAGGTTAAAAATCAGAATAAATTAAGGAAAGAGGATATTCAACGGATAGTGGATGCTTATGCTAACCGGGAGGATGTGGATAAATTTGCACATGCTGCCAGTTTAGATGAGATAAAAGAGAACGATTACAACCTTAACATTCCCCGGTATGTGGACACCTTTGAAGAAGAAGAACCCGTGGACCTTGATGAAGTAGTTAAGGAACTGGAGAGTATTGAGGAAGAGATAAAGGAAGTTGATAAAGAGATCAAGAAGTATTGTGATGAACTGGGCATTAAAGCCCCCATCTTTAGGAGATGAGCTTTTTGAACGTGCCTAAATTAAGATTCCCAGAATTTACAGATGATTGGGAATATAAACAATTTAATGAATTATTTGAATTTATTCAAACAAATTCACTTTCCCGGGCTAATTTAAACTATGAAAATGGGAAAGTTAGAAATATTCATTATGGTGATATTCACACTAAATTTCCTACAATTCTTGATTGTGAAAAATTTGAAATTCCGTTTATTAATCCAGATGTTAATCTTGAAAAAATTAAAGATGAATCCTTTTGTAAAAACGGGGATATTGTTATTGCTGATGCTTCTGAGGATTATGATGATATAGGAAAAGCAATTGAATTAAAAAACGTTAATAATACAAAATTGTTGGCTGGTTTACATACATTCTTAGCAAGGGATCAGAACGGGTTTACCATTGAGGGTTATCGAGGATATATGCTTCTGAATAATAACTTTAAATTACAAATAAAAAAAATTGCCACGGGTATTTCAGTTTTAGGGATCTCAAAAACCAATTTGGGCAAGTTAAATATTAATATTCCTTCTATTCAAGAACAAGATAAAATTGCTTCTTTCCTATCCCAAGTTGACAGTAAAATTGAGAAATTAGAGAAAAAACATGAACTATGGGAGACTTATAAAAAAGGGATGATGCAGCAGATCTTCAGCCAGAAATTAAGATTTAAAGATGATGATGGGGATGATTATCCTAATTGGGTATTAAAAAGATTAGGAGATATTTCTGATATTAAAACAGGTAATAAAGATCTTAAAGATAAAGTAGATAATGGCGAATATCCATTTTTTGTAAGATCAAACAATATAGAAAAAATAAATAGCTATTCTTATGATGGTGAAGCTATTTTAATTCCGGGTGATGGAGTTAATGTAGGAAAAATTTATCATTATATCAATGGAAAATTTGATTATCATCAACGAGTCTATAAAATAAGCGATTTTAAAGAAGGTACTCATGGAAAATACATTTATTATTACCTAAAAAAACATTTTTTGAAAGAGGCTTTGAAAAACTCATTAAAAGGCTCAGTAGATTCTTTAAGGCTCCCTACTGTAAAAAAAATGCAAATAAATCTTCCAACATCACCCGAACAAACAAGAATAGTCAATTTTCTCTCTGCAATTAACAAAAAAATTGAAACCATAAATAAAGTGCTTGAAATTAATAGAGAATTCAAAAAAGGTTTACTTCAACAAATGTTTCCATCAGATAAAAAAGCTGATTAAATAAAAACTAAAAATTTACCCAAATTATAAAAACAAACTGAACAATTTGTTTTACTTTAATAAAATGCAGGGGTATAAAAATGGAAGATAAAATCATCAAAGTAAATGAACTGATTAAAAATAGAGAATCTGTAGAAGACGCTGACATACTTATAAGTGAAATAATGAATTGTAATGAATCTATTATACAGATAGATTGGGAAAACAGTGGAGGTATCAGTATTGCATTCTTTGATAGACTTTTAAACTATTTAAAAACCAGTAAAAAGAATATTATTGATTTGAATTTATCTGAACATGAAAAAGAGATTATTAGAAGTTTCATGGTAGATTCTGAAGAGAAAAAATATTTTCAATAGATAATTATTTGTGGATATACACATTATGAATTTATATAAGCTGAAATATTAAAAATAGCTAAAAAAAGATTCAAACTATTTAAAATCCAAACACGATTACTCCTTTCATTTTTAACACAATCATGTAAAATATAGCAAAAACTCGTTAGAACAACAATACCAATTATCAAATTGATCATTCTATTTCCCCTGTGTATTGTACCAGGAATTTACCATAAAAAGGGCAATCTTTATAATTTGAAACTTTGTATTTATCTTTCATTTTGCATTTTTCACAATCTTGTTTTTTTACATCTCTTCTATATGCATCACAGTATACTCTATAGTATTCACACATTTTCTTCATCCTCCAGGTTCTATCTCGTTAATTGTAATTGTTGTGATATTTCCATCCACTCTGCGGATGGTTATTTTTTTGTTTACTTCTTCATCCAATTGAAAATTTAAATAAAAATTGTTTTTAGTTCCAGAAACACTTTCAGAAGTGTTTACAATCTCAGAATTACCTGCAAAAATAGAATATTGAGAATCAAAACCACTAATAAGATAGCCCAAATTAAAACTGAAAATTATCATAGGTATGAGAAAAATTACTAAGAAAAAAAACACACTTTTATCCTGATTAGTTCCTGTATTTATTCTCCTTTTTTTACCCAAACAAGCAAATTTGGTCTTTTTAAATGGGTATAGAGTGGGCATCCATTAACTGTAAACACATCCAGTACTATATGTGATAGAAATCCCACCATTAATGTAGCTCCTAAAACAAAATTGTAACGCCCAACAAAAATAATGGGAATAATCCATAAAATGGAGTGGCCCATCCCCCTGTGTGAGCCGGATAACCTATCTATTATGTCGGGGGTTATCGCTACAACACTAACGATTAATACATTCAAGATAAGATTTCCAGGATTAAGGAAATGGGCCAAAATTAAATAAAATAATATTGCTCCTGCAATATGGGTGTAAAATTTCATATACGGCCTCCTACATACATCAAGGACCGGAATATGATCAATGCAAACCAAGAAGCACCCACAAGAAGAAATCCAACTTCTAATGAAGCCATTTTAAGATAAACAAAGAAACATAAAATGCTCAAAAGAGCAAAAACAGGATAAGTAATATTAATCTCATCTGCACCACTTAAATCTAAATATTCCTCCCTATTAACAAGTTCAAAGGTTTTAAAAAAAGGATAAACCTCAGGTTTAAATTTCTTATCAAAACTACAAACAAACTGAATATTATCCAAAGAGTTAAGATATTGATATGATTGAACTGTTTTTTTAGTTAACCTTTCAAAATGGTTAAAAAGTATTATTAACTGTTCATATTTCAATTCATTAATAAGGATTTCCATGAGCTCAGCGATGGTCAACCGATTAAGGGACAACTTATCATCAGTAGAAATCTGAAGAATAGATTCAATCAATCTAGGTTTCATTGGTATGGGTTCATTAAAATATATACACATATAATCATTCTTCAATGAATTAAAACACTCGAAGACATTCTTATTATAAAAGATCAGGTTGTTAACCTTCTCTATATGCTCCGTTATTTGTATTAAATTCATACAATAATGTATGATATTATCATATATAAAGATTAAAAAACACACACCAAAACAATTCAAAATTAAAAGTAAAAATATCCTTTATTGTGTTATCCTATCAAAATTTAGAAATCATCTGTATTTTGTTTAAGCTTAATATTTTATTAGGCTATTAGCTCCCTATAGAGTATTCAGTCATATTTTTTATTTAATAGTTCTAATATCTCAGGATTATTTTCAATAGCTTTTAAAGTCTTTTCAGTTTTAATCAATTGCTCTCTCAATAATTCCTGAGTTCTTTCCAAATCTTCAATACGTTTATAATCTTCACTCTTAATCTTTAAAACTTCTGTTTTATCAATAGAAAGATAAGGTAATGCCTTCATGTACCTTTTTTTCAAATCTTCAGGATCCATATACCAGTAAGCCCTATCAACATTAGATATCTTATGGCCCGCTAAGAAATCAGCTAAAACCTTATCACCTAATTTATTCATTATGGTTGATATGAAGTATTTACGCATACCATGAGCTCTCCAAAAACTATAAGCCCCATCATTCTTTTTAAAACCAGCTTGTAAACCAATTCTTCTAAAATTAGTTACAATTACATCACGATCAATAGGTTTTCCATTATTTTTAACAAACAATGAAGAATCATAGTTTTTAATATGAATCTTTTTATTACTTCCAAAGACTCTTTCTTTAAGATACATAATGATATATTTGGTAGCTTCCGGAGGAATAAAAGTGATATACCTATAATTAACCTTTTTTCTGGTAATATGGAGTGTTATTACTGCATTTTTTAATTCATCTTTTAGATCAAAAAGATCATTTATTGTTCTGATATCTTTTTTGATGGCTTCACCTGCTGCATCCATAAATTTTCTTAAAGTGAGATTTCGAGCTTCGGCCTGAGCCATTCCTGACAAAGCCATTAAATATATGAGTGCCTTTTCCCTTGGAGCAGCTGCATTTACAAATTCAACTAATTCTTCCCTAGAAATTAATTTTCCATAATTCTTTTCAAGGCCAATATCTCCTTGAGAAGTCTTGATTTTTGGCAATTGAATATCGAGAGCATCATAAAATGACTTTACTGCTATAATATAAAGATTAATAGTACTTTCAGCTTTATTATCATTTTTCAATTGTTTTTTGAACTTTAAAAAATAAAAATTAATTCTCCGATCTCTTAATTTTATTCCCTTCTCTTCCTCAGAGTCTGCTTCTTTAATAAGCTCATCTGGAGACAAATTTATCAAATTACAATAATATTTAAGACATTGAAGATATGTTTTAAGAGTCGAATCTTCAAGATCTTTATTGAGTACCCAAAGATCAATACGTTGTAGGTCCTCATCAGAAAACTTCATACGGATCACTTAATTATTATTACTAATAAATTAACCGATCCATATATTCGTTATATGCAGATTTAACGAAGTTAGATATTAATATAATTTTATCTCCGGAACCAGGGAAAAACTGGAGAAGAAGGATATTAAAACCACACCCCAAATTTACCATAAAGTTGCTTTGAAA
>Ga0334898_1002576_pt1 | contig 16306 bp, 14 predicted proteins | sample GraSluR3_MG_10_FD_207228 | JGI IMG/M metagenome (GOLD analysis project Ga0334898, IMG submission 207228) | Sludge microbial communities from methane-producing bioreactor in Wageningen University, Netherlands - Granular Sludge_3_08-R3 | ecosystem: Engineered > Bioreactor > Anaerobic >... | reverse complement strand
CAATTTATTTAGCATTAGTTGCTGGAGCAATTTATTTACCATTAGTTCAAATAACTTCTCACTTAAACACAATTTTCACATCAAAAAATAATTTTAAAATACAATTCGCAAAAGAAATATTATTACAAATATTAAGAATAACAATAGTTCCATTATCAATATTATTCTTTTTACAACAAATTACAAAACAAGATATTTACTTATTTTATTTATTTTTAGTCATCAGCTTATGTTATTTAATAGCGTTTATTTTTATGATGATTTTAACAAAATTAAACCATCCTTTTAAAAAAAATAAATCAATAAAATTAACACAAAAAGAAAAAAAAGAATTAAAAAAATTTGCATTACCCTTAACAATAACAGCACTCTCAGGAGTATTCTTTGGTTACATAGACACAATTATGTTAGGATATTTTGTACCAGCAATACAAATAGCTTATTACAAAGCATCTTTTGACCTTATCACATCAGCTGCAACAATATTAGGATTCTTAGCAATCTCATTACATCCAATACTCTCAAGACTCAAAGGACAAAAATTAGAAAGTCTATTCTCAAAATCAAAAAAATTCACAATCTTAATCTCAACAATAGCATTAATAACCACAATAATCATCTCATCCCCACTAATAAAAATAATCTACGGAGAACAATACACACCAGCAATCCCATTATTAAAATGGTTCTCCTTATTACTCCTAACCTTTCCACTAATAAATTTATACAACACATACTTCATCTCCCAAAAACAAACAAAAACAGTCTCAAACGCCCTCATAATCTCAACAATTCTCAACATAATCTTCAATTACCTCTTCATAATAATCGGCTTAACATATTCAACTAATGCAGCAGTCCTAGGAGTTTGCCTAGCAACAATCCTCACAAGATTCATCTACCTAGGAATACTAATATGGAAAAAAAAGTAAGAGTTATAAAGAAATAAAGATTTAATTTAATATGAAAATAGGATTTATCGGAATGGGTTTTGTTGGTGGAACAACAGCAAAAATACTTTCTGAAAAACATCAAATTTATCCCTATGATAAATATAAAGAACCGTATAATTCTGAAAATAATTTAAAAGAATTAGCAAAAGAATCAGAAGTAATTTTTTTAGCAGTTCCAACACCAATGAAAAATAGTGGAGAAATAGATTATTCGGCAATTTACGATTCATTAAACTCTCTAAAAGAATATACTACTAAATTTAAAACAAACCCAATTATAATTATCCGTTCAACAGCAGTTTCTGGAACTACTGATTTTTTAGAAAAAAAATATCCATATAATTTTGGATTTAATCCAGAATTTTTAAGAGAGAAAAATGCACTAGAAGATATGAAAAATACAAATAGAATAGTTATTGGTTCTAATCACAAAAAAGTTCAAGAAAAAATATTAGAAATTTATAAAGAAATATTTCCAAATGCAAAATATATATTTACAGATAATAAAACTGCAGAAATGATAAAATATAGTGCTAATGTAATGCTCGCTTCACAAGTAGCTATAGCAAACGAATTATATCAAATTTGTAAGCATTCAGGTGTTGATTATGAAATTGTAAAAAGAACTATTTTATTAGATGAAAGAATAGGCAAAAACATAAACGTGCCTGGACCTGACGGAAATTTAGGTTTTGGTGGAAAATGTTTTCCAAAAGATCTAAATGCATTAATTTACTTAGCAAGAGAAAAAAATTATAGGCCTTATTTACTTGAAGAAGTTTGGAGAACAAATCAAAAATTAAGAGAAGATAAGGACTGGGAAAGAATTCCAGGAGCTACAGAAGATTGTAAGTTTGATTAAATTTAAAAAGTTTATATATCATCTTGTTTTATGAAATGTTTAGTTACAGGCGGTGCAGGATTTATTGGAAGTCATTTAGTAGATTATCTTATTAATGAAAAACATGAAGTAACTATTTTAGATGATTTATCAGGTGGTTTAGAATCAAATATAAACCCAAAAGCTAAATTTTTTAAGGGATCAATTGTTGATAAAAAAATAGTTGAAGAATTAGTTAGTCAAAACGAAATAATATACCATTTAGCAGCCTATGCTGCAGAAGGATTATCTCACTTTATTAGAAGATATAATTATATGAATAATTTAATTGGTTCTATTAATTTAATAAATGCCGCTATAAAATATAAAATTAAACATTTTGTATTTACTTCATCAATGGCTGTTTATGGAGAAGGTATTCCACCTTTCAAAGAAGAAGATAAACCAAATCCTGATGATCCCTATGGAGTTGCAAAATATTCAGTAGAAATGGATTTAAAATTAGCAAATAAAATGTATGGATTAAATTATACAATTATTCGTCCTCACAATATTTATGGAGAAAGACAATTTTTAGGAGATCCATATAGAAATGTAATAGGCATTTGGATGAATAGAATAATGCAAAATAAAGAACCATTAATTTACGGTGATGGAAAACAAACAAGAGCATTTTCTTATGTAAGAGATATTGTTCCTTGTATTGCAAAAGCACCTTTTATAAAAGAAGCTAATGGAGAGATTATAAATTTAGGTGCAGAAAAGCCTTATACATTAAATGAATTAGCAGAAGAAGTTTGTAAGGTAATGAAAACTGACATTAAACCAATTCATACTCAAGCAAGAAAAGAAGTAAAACATGCATATTGTACAATAAATAAGTCTGTTAAAATCTTGAAATATGAAGATAAAACACCATTAAAAGAAGGATTGAAAAAGATGGCTGATTGGGCAATTAAAAGAGGACCCATGGAACCAATAATTTGGGAAGGATATGAATTAGAACAAGAATTACCATCATTTTGGAAAGATTTGAAAAAGACATTTCCAAATTCAAACAATAGAATTAATCCTGAAATATTCTAAGTTCTTTAATTAAAAGAGTTTTATTTATTAATATAAATTCTTTTTAATTTATTTATCTCATTTCAAAACCTGTAGTACTATACTTAATTGAGCACAAGGAAATAATCTTGAAAATAGTCTTTCGTATATCCTTTGATTATGATTAATTACAAAATCAATTATTAAATGTCTTTTTTTAATAGAAAAATTTAATTCTTTTTTTAAAACATTAAAACGAGCAGAAGAATAATAATTTAAACCACTTTCTTTACTAAAATATTCAAATGTTTGTAATGTAAAAAATCTTACATGGGTTGGATCTTGAAATGCACCAGGATAGGCAAAATAAGGAACTTTAATTTTTATTATTGCATTATCTTTACATATCCTATGCAATTCTTCCATTAAAGGAATAAATTTATTTATATGTTCTAATGTATGATTACAAACAATTTCATCAACAGAATTACTTTTAAACATTGTTAAAGATTTTTCTAAGTCTACGATTTTATCAACTTTAACCTTATTAGTAATATCACAATTAATATAACCTTCTTTGTAATCATTTCCACAACCTAAATGTAATTTCATAATAAAACTTATTAATATAGAGTATTTATTAATTTAATGAAAACCTTAAATATTATTTTTCGTTCTTGTGCTAATGTAAAAAAGGCAAGTAAGGGAAGTAATAGACCATTTAATTTAGAAAAAGAAGAAATTATATTAAAATGTTTAAAATCTATTTTGGAATCTTCTAAAGGTTTTGAAAAAAGAATTTATTTAGACATTGTTGATGATTCTAGTCCTGAATTATTTAGGAATAAAATAATAAAATTATTAAAGAAATACAAATTAAATTTTAATTTTCATAGAATAAATGTAAAGAATAATGGGAAATCTATGGAATATTGTTATAAATTAGCAGAGCATTCTAAACAAGATATTATATACTTCTGTGAAGATGATTATTTTCATTTGAAGGTTTCTATTTCATCTATTTTCAATGCATATGATACAAAAATTATAGGTAACTCAAAATTTGCAATACATCCTACAGATTACCCCGATAGATATATTCATTTAGAACCTTCTTATATTTTTGCAGGAAAATTTAATCACTATAGAAGCATATTAAGCACAACTGGAACATTCATAATCCCTAAAAAAATTTACCTTAAGTATAAACAATTTTGTTATAATTTTGCTAAATTTAATATAAAATCTACTGGTGGAGAAGAAATAACAATTAATAAAATATGGAATAATGTAGGGAGAATTCCTCTTATCGCCCCGATTGAATCTTATGCTGCTCATTTAAATGAAGACACATTACCACCTTATATTAATTGGAAAAAGGAAATAGAAGCAATTAATGTTTAATCTTTGATTTTATCAAATCAATCATATCTATATTAGTGAAAGAATTATCTTTATAAAAATTTAAATTTGTTGTTGAAAAATTATATATCTCTAAGAAAGGATTTTCTTTATAATAAATTCTTGGACGTTTTATAATTAAGTAAAATAAATTTCTTAATTTATTAAAAAATGAAATTATTTTCCTTTTCATTCTCCCCTCCTATACTCTTGTTTTCCTCTTTTATAAGCTTCTATAAAATATTTCCCATATGTTTTTGGATATAATACACACATAATTAAAGCTTTTAACCATTTGGGATTTTTAATTCCATAAATTTTAAATAAACATCCATTAATTTGTCCATTTTGTTTTCTCTTATCTAATGTTTTATTTCCCCTATAGTTTGGATGAGTATGTAAAACACCTGTATTCACTTTTAAAATTTTACCAATCCTCTTTAATTTTAACCAAATATCTACATCTTCTCCCCCTGTAAAAAAAGTTTTTTCATCAAAAAGACCAACTTTTTCCAATGCATTTTTTCTAAAAGCATTTAATTTTCCATCAGGCACTTCAGGATAATATTTATCATTTCGATCTTCTTCTTTAACCCAAGCATATGTAAGAACAATCCCTTCATCTTCAAAAGGTTTAATCAATTTATTTAATGCATCATTCTCAAAAGGCACACAATCAGAATGAATTGTAATGATTATATTACCTTTAGCTTTTTTTATTCCTTCATTATAAGCATTAGCTAATCCATTTTTACCATTAATAACTAAAATCTCAAAATCTTCCTTATTTATATTTTTTAAAAGATATTTCTTTAATCGATTTAATAAAGTTTTATTAGGTTTATAAGCTGGAATAATTATTGAATATTTTGTCATCCCAACACACCTTCATAAATTTTATTCATTTTTTTGTTTCTCTCTTTTATAGAAAACTTCCCTTCTTTAATAACTTTTATACATTCTTTTGACATCTTATTTTGTTAAATACCATTTCCAAATAGGAATTATATTTATTTTTTTATCAATATTTAATTCATCTTCTTCATCTAATGTTAAAATAAGACCCTTTCTTAAATTAAATTTATTCATTGCTTCTAATAAACCATCAATTTCTTTACTTCTATTTTTTTCATTTAATTCTTTTGTTACTTGTATTGCTTGGATAATTTTATTTTTTTCTTTGACTAAAAAGTCACATTCTTTTTTATCTCTAAAATAATAAAATTCTTTATTTTTTTGTTTTAAAGAAATAGCAACAAAATTTTCTAAAAGATTACCTTCATTCTCTGAAAATTTAAATCCTAAATTATTTGGAAATCCTAAATCTATTGAATAAATCTTTCGTGGATTTTGTATTTGTTTTTTTATGGAATAATCAAATTTATTTATTGTAAAGAATAAAAATGCTTTTTCAAAAGAAGATAATATCTCCCCTAGAACTCCTAAATTTTTAATTCCAGAAACTTTAGATAATGTTCTTAAGCTAATATCACTCGAAACATTAGATAATAAATAAGTTGAAATTTCCTTTATTGGCTTTGTTAAATTTGGATTAAATCTTCTAATAATATCTCTATAAATAATATTTTCATATAATTCTCTTAAAATAATCTTTTCATTATTTAAAATCATTTTAGGCATTCCACCATTTAACAAAAATTCATTAAAATATCTCTTTATCTTATTTTGTAAATTTTTATCTAAATTAATGTCTTTAATTACAATTTTTTTATAATTCAAATATTCTTCAAAACTAAAAGGAAAAAGATTAATATTAATTGATCTTCCAGTTAAAATACTAGAAATCTCTGAACTTAACATTTGGGAATTTGAACCAGTTATTATTATTGAAAACTTTTCTTTAATTCTATCAATCCATTTTTCCCAATCCTCAACTTCTTGAATTTCATCTAAAAAAAGATAAATTTTTTTATTATAATCATTTTCACCCAAATAATCTAAAATATCTTGAAAATTCTCATTCTCAAAAGAAATTAATCTTTCATCATTAAAATTAATATATAAAAATTCTTTTTCTTTTAAATTTAAATCATCTTTAATTAATCTTAAAAGAGAAGACTTCCCACAACGTCTCAAACCTGTAATTATCAAAGGCATTTTTAATTTTAAATGAGAAATAACTTCACTTACCTTGTCTCGCCTAATTAAATTTGTTATATCAATAAAATCTTTTTGCTGTTCATATAAAACCTGAAAGAGTAGACTTTTTTTCATAAAATATAAGATACTTCAATGTGTTTAAATGTTTTGTATATGTTACAAATGTTGTATCATAAAAAGACTATAGTGTTTCAATTTTTGTTTCACTTTAAAGCTTCTTCATAAATTTTATTCATTCTTTCTTTTATATTCTTAGCAGAAAATTTTCCAGAAACAATTTCTTCTTTTGCTTTCTTCCCAAATTCTTCTCTTAATTTTTTATCCTTAATTAATTTCTCACACTTTTTTTCCATATCCCTAATAATTTTTTTTGATTCAACATTATTTAATAATTTTGATACCTTAATCAAACTTCTTTGATCTAATTTTGTTGGAATAATAAATCCATTCATTTCATTAGTAATAATTTCTTTCCTTGTTGAAACATCAGCTGAAACAACAGGAATACCTAAACTCATAACCTCTGGAATCGCAAAACCAAAACTATCAGAATATCCTGGATAAACAAAAATATCTCCAGTCGAATAAACTCTTTCAAACAACTCTTTTTGAGACATTAAATTATAAATTTTTATTCTTTCATTTTTAGAATATCTTTCTCTTATTTCTTTAGGCACTTCTGAAACGATTATTCCATTAACATTAGAATATTTCTTAGTTAATCTATCCATTAATTCTAATGCATGCAAACCCCCTTTTAAATAAAAATATCTAGCAACAAAAAATAAATTTATTTCTTTATGCTTAATTCTCTTAACATTTAGTTTAGGGATTATAGGAAAAACAACATCTACTTTATTTTTTATTTCAGGAAATGTTTCAACTAATTCTTTTTTCATTTTTTCTGTCCAAGTTATAATCTTTTTACAATTGTCCTGTAACAGAATTCTTTTAACACCAATTATATTTTTTGGTTTTTTCAAAGAAACCCAAACTTGAGTAGAAAATTCTAAATCACAAACCCAAGGTTTATCTTTATTTTTACTTAAACAGTGAGCACAATGAATTAAATCGTAATCTCCTTTAGGGCTCAAATGAGCATTAATCATAGAAGGATAAAAAATCCTAACAATTCTACGAATATTCCTCTTTAATAAGTTTGAAAACCAGAAAAATCTTTTACTTGTAATAACTCCTTTTTGTTTTTCAACATTCAAATATTCAATTTCTTTAGGATGTTCTTGTAATAAATATTTATAATAAGGACTATCAGGAAATTTCCAAGGATATTGTAAATAAACTCTTATTTTTTTCATCTTTTACTCCAAATCCCAGAAATTTCATAAAATTCAGGAATTCTAAATTTAATCCCACACTTTTTTCTTTTTGTTTTATTAATATCATATGAAATTAATTTAAACTTCTTCTTAAATAATTTTAAAAAATCTTTTTCATTCTTATATTCTCTTTCATGAGTCGGATCTAAAACAAATCTACCATTGTTTCTATATTTATAGATTGCCCAAGGTTTTTTTATTACTGAAGAACAATATAAAATCCCTTTTCTTTTTAACAATCTGAACATTTCTTCAATCATTTTTTTATCATTAGAAACATGTTCTATTACTTGTGAAGAATAAACTAAGTCAAAAGTTTCTTTTAATTTAGTATCACAACAATCCCTAATATAAAATTTATCCTCAGGAAATTTAACTTTTAATCCATTTATTCTCCTCGGAGAAATATCAACCCCAACAACCCTCATTTGAGGATATTCTTTTTTCACAGACCTAATAAAATTACCATCTCCACAACCTAAATCAACAATTGACTGTATATTCTCTTTATCAATAATTTCTTTTATCTTCTTTGATAAATATAAATTATTCATGGGCTGAATAAACTTTTCAGAATATTCTTTATTCTTTTCTAAAATTGATTTTTTCATTTCAATACCTCAACTATTTCTTCTAAAAAATGGTCTTCCAATTTTAAAGATTGTTTTTTTAATTTTATTTTTGTAATTTTATTCATAACATCACTTAATTCTTTAATCATCTTAGTTTTATTATTACTTTCTTTAATAAAAAAAACATTTTCATTATTTTTAATTAAATCAACATATCCTCCTTCATTAACTGTAATTAAAGGTCGATTAGAAGCTAAAACTTCAAAAGGGACAATACCAAAATCTTCTTTATACCCCATAAACAAACCACAAAAAGATTTTTTATATAACCTAATAACCTCATCAAATTTCAAATTACTTTTTATCTCAACATTTTTCAAATCCTTAACCTTACTCTTTAATAAATTAAAATAATTAGGATCCTCAACTCCTCCAACTAAAATAAGTTTAAAATTTTCATTATTCTTAGAAAACTCTTTCCAAGAATCTAAAACCAAATCTTGTCTTTTATCCCAGTTTAATCTTGAAACATAAATGAAATATTTCTTTCGTTTAAGTTTATTGTTCTTAAATTTTTCTAAATTTAAAGGAGGAAAAATTACACTAACTTTTGCATCTTTTCTCAAAATATTTTTATCAACTGCTCTTTGTTTACTTAAATTTGAATTAAAAATAATATAATCTAATTTTTTCCAAGCAATTTTTTCTAAGAGATTATAAAATTTTACTGCAGTAATATATAATATTTTTTTAATAAAAGAAAAATTTCTATTTTTTAATTGCCAAGAATAAACATCATCACTTGCAGCTCTTAAAGGAGTATGACAATAAGCATAGGTTTTCCCTTTCTTATAATTTCTAAAAGTAATAAATTCTCCAACTCCAGATGTAGAAATAAAAAACAAATCATATCTCTTTAAAGGAATTTTAGAAAAGAAACTACTAAACAAAAATAATCCTCTAGAAATAAAACCTCTAGAATGTTTTTTCATAAACATAGGACCAATAACTTTCACATTCAATTCTTTAAATTCCTCAAAAGTATTATCTGAGTCATAAACCCAAGTATAAATATCAACATCATAACCTTTTAATTTAGAAAGTTCTAAAACAACTTTTTCTGCTCCACCTCTACTTTTTATCCATGGATGAAAAAGAGCAATTTTTCGATTCATTTTTCCTCATAATTTTTTATTAAAACACTACTTTGTCTTAATTGTGGACAAACTCCATCAACCATTTTAATTCCATATTTTTTACAAACAACAGATTCTGGAACTTCATAATTATGTCTATCCCCACCATTTGCAAAGATATCAGGTTTTATCATCTCTAAAGTCTTACAAACACTTCTATCTTCATCAATACTCAAAACCACTTCATCAACCCATTTAATTGCTTTTAAAATTTCAACTCTATCTTCTTCACTCATAAAACTTTTACCTTTCTTTAAAATAGCTTGTTTATCATTATTAACAATAACAATTAATTCATCACCTAATTCTTTTGATTTTTTTATATATTCTAAATGACCAACATGCAAAGGATCAAAATAACCAGAAATACAAACCTTTACCATAATTAAATTAAGAAAACACCCTATATAAAGTTTATTCAATTTAATAAAACAAATAATCTAATTGAGCATATTTATCTATAAATTCATTAGAATAAAACTCTTCAACTAATTTTGAATCTTGAGAAGCTTCACTAACATCCCAAATTTTAATTGGACCTCTAAATCCATTAAGATAAATAAACTCATCTACAATACTAACATTTTGTATTTTCAAAGATTTAACAACACTATCATATTCCTCATGAACCAACTCAACATTAGGATAATTCCCATATGCATCATCTAAAAGGTATAATTGAGCAAATAAACCATCTTTCACTTTAGGACTTAAATAAATTAAAGCACCCATTGGATCAACTGAATATCCTAATTCTCCAGCATTTAAACTTGGAATTATTTGAACAACACTATCAACACCACTCTTAAAATCAAATAATTCATTTTCAATATAAACATATCTTAAAGGAAGCATAATTTGATTACCATTATAATAATAAACTCCATAAGGCTGATTCAAAGATTCTTTAGTTCTATTAAATATAACACCAATTAAATAAGATTTATATGTCGGATTTCCTAATGAATCATAACTTGGACCAGGTAAAAAAATCTTTTGACCATTTAATTCATAAATAATATCATAATCAACAACCCCACTTACAATATAAACACTAATTGTTTCAGTTTTAGTTTCTTGAGTTTGTTTTTCATCAACAGCACCAACAGGAATAACACTCAACCTATCCCAATTTTCATCACTACCAATTTTAGAATAAGCAGTATATTTACCTAAATCAGTTTGATCAATTAATAAATAATTTACATTCATACTCTTAAAATAACTTAAAGCACTATCAGGATTTGGAGTTGTCAAAACATATCTACCAATATTATGATTTCCATTAGTAACACTTTGAAAATGACCTCCATCTGAAACAGTTCTTCTCTCACCCAATGTTTGAACCCAATAACCATAATCCCACCAATGTGCAAATACAGAATCACTCTCAGTATTATTTCTAACCCAATTCATTGCATTCTGCCACTGATTATCTGCAGAAGGAGTCACATAAGCAGAATTTAAACTTGCAGAAGCATAAGAATTATATACAAAGACTAAACTAAAAATAAAAAAGAATAAAAAACTAAGACCTAAAATAATTTTTAAAACTTCATCTTTAGATTTTCTCCAATATGAAAAAACTTCAAATAAAAAATAACCTGCAAAAAAAGTCATAAAAGGAATAATTGAAAAGAAAACTCTCACAGCAGACCTTCCTGAAACAATAGTAAAAAACATAATACTAAATAAAAAACAATTCATTCTACTAACATAAAAGTCACCTTTCAAATACAACCAAATAAAATAAATAAAAAAACCAATTAAAGGAACAAAATAAAATAAATAACTAATAAAATTCTCACCATTAAACAAACTAGTACTAGAATATTTTGAAAAAATAATTCCACAAATCATTAAAGTATAACTAAACAAAAAAATAAACTTATGTTTTTTTTCTTTTATTTCTTTTGCAATATTTATTCCTAAAAAAATAATACCCAATAAAAACATCCAAAAAATCAAAACACCAGAATTACTAATCCAATCAGAAACAAAAGGTTGAGCATTTTCAGCAACAGTTAATCCAACTCTACTTGTCCCAAAAGGATACAAAAGTTGATATGCAACATCTTTAATTAATTTTACAGGATTTTTACCAATTAAAAATAAACCAATAAAACCTAAAATAAAACTAATAACAAAACTATAAACTAAACTATAATTCTCTTTAAAATGATATTTCTTCAAACTATCAGCAAAATAAATCAATATAAAATCAATTAAACAAACAATTAAAACAAATAGAGTCAAAAGACCAGTAGAACTAATAAATTGATTAATAATAGATAAAACAGAAAAACCAAAAACAAAACCAAATATTAGAATAGATAAAATCCAATTAAAATAAAATAATAAAAAGTTAATTAAAAAACCATTCTTAACTCTTTCTTCTTTAGTCTTAAAAATCCAAATTAATAAAAAACAAATAGGAATAATAATTAAAAAAAATCTAAAAACACCAGTCCACATACCATAAGTTAAGATACTAAAAAAACCAAAAACAAAACCAAAAAAACAATTTTTTAAAATTTCTTTTTTTTCAGATTTAATCTTTGAAAGAATCAAACCAAAAATAGCTAAACTCAAAATAAACATAAACATACCAGGAATATCATGGTCATAAAAACCAGCCATCCCTCTATATAACATTGAAGACGAAAAAGCAATAAAAGAACTTGAAAATAAACCAATCCATTTATTCTTAGTTAAAACATACGAAAAAATAAAAAAGGCAACTAAAAACAAAATAAAAAAGATACCAGGAAAAACAACACTCACAAACCTAATACTAACATCACTATCAAACATTTGCCAAACTTTCCAAATAAAAATATTAACTTTAAAGAAAAATTCATGATGCCAAGATGTTTCTCCAGACAGAGAATACCTAAATTCGTCATAATCAGGTAAAGAATAATCATTTTCAATATAAGTCTCAGTCATCCTCAAAAAATAATAAGGATCAAGAGCTGTAGGAATATATTCTCCAGTTGTTTCATCAATTAATAAATCAAGATTATTAAATCTAATAACAGAACTAAAAGAAAGAATAATTAAAAATAAAATAATAACAAAAGCCCATTGAAATTTATTATCCAAAATAACACTTTTCACCTTCTTAACATAATCTTGATTTTTAAAATCCATATTCAACTAAATAAAATCTCTTTTAAAAACCTTATCAAAAACTATTCGCAACTAATACACCAAATCTTTTTATCAAAAACAACAAAAGAATTTTCAACCTGACTAACAACAGACTTTGTTCTTTCAACTAAAACAGGGTATTGATAAAGAACACCTTGTTTTTCTAAAATTCTTAAACAAAAATTTATTTTTTCAAAACCCTTATTAAACAACCAACGAGCACAAAAAGGCCTTGATTTATAATTCTCTTTAATAAATTCTAAAATATTTCTAGCATCTCTATCTCTCACTAAAGAATCACTATTTAACCTATAAATTCCACCAGGAACACCCTCATAAATCTCTCCACTTCCCATTGTAACAAAAGGCTCAACAGCAAAAGCCCCACTTAATTCATTAGAATTATTATTTTTATAATTAGGAATAACAAGACCAGTATGAATCAAATCCTTATCCAAACCATGCCCACACAAACTATTCACAAGAGTATAACTCGAATCATTTTCTAAATTAAATGTATTCAAACAAGAACTCGCAATCTCCCCAACATCTTTAATTTTAGAACCAAAAATCAAACCATCACCAACCTCCTTTAAAATTTTTTTATTCAATCCAATCATCTCTTCAAATCTATTATCATCACTAAAATCAAAACAAATAGCATTATCACAAATAAATCCATCAACACAAACACCAAAATCAACTTTCAACAAACCAGAAACAACATTTTCATCACCAACAACAGGAGTATAATGTGCAGCAATCTCATCAATACTCAAATTCACAGGAAAAGCAACTTCACCACCAAGTTCCCTAATCTTATTTTCAATAGCCTCAGCCAAATCAAACAACTTCATACCCTTTTTAACAAAACCTCTAATAAACTTCTTAACCTCAACAACAATCTCCCCAGCCTTCTTATAACATTCAAACTCATATTCATCCATAATAAATCCAAAATAAAACAATATATAAAAGTTAGCCTCAAAAAAAGAAAGTAAGTATCCTAAAAAAATCCAACCTCTGGTTTTTTGGATTTATTATACTTAGGCAACACAGATAAGATAAGATAAGATAAGATAAAAGAAGGTGAGTCTTTCAAAAAAAGAAGAAAATTTACTCAAATGAACTCTTAACTTCAAGTTTTTGGATTTACTATCTTTAGGGAATTCAAATAAAATAGGGTGGGTATTTCAACGAAGTTGAAAACAAGTGGGAAAACTAAATCCAAAAATAAAAAAATAAAAAAAACCTCAAGCACCAAAGAAATTCCTAAGACCAGGATTCATTTCCAATGCATATTTTTGAGCAATATTTTGATAAAATTGATATACAATCATAATAGCTAACAAAATAGCAGTACCACCAACCAAAGCTCCAAACAAATTAGCAACACTAGCCAAAAGACCAACAGCAATACCACCCATAATTGTCAAAGGACCAACATATCTTTTCAAAATACTTTCTAAAATTCTCTCATCCTTCCTAAAACCAGGAATACTAAGACCACTATTCATTATTTTTTTTGCTTGACTCGCAGCATCTTGCCCAGAAGTCATTACCCAAAAAAAAGCAAAAAGAACAGAAAAACCAGCATAAAATAAAATATGAACAATTGATTGAACTAAATATTTCCATCTAAAACTATTAGTTATTAAAGTATCAATAATAGGAGTAGAATCAATCCAAAAAGCAAAACCACTAACAGCTCTACCATTTACAAAACTACCTAAAAAAGTAGAATGACCTAACCAAGTCTCAAGTAAACCACCAAATAATTGAAGATTAGCAACAAGTGCAGAAACTAAAATAACAGGAATAACACCAGCATAAAAAAATTGTAAAGGCCATTTAACAGAATATCCTCTAAGTCTATCATATGACAAAGGAATTTCAACCTTTAAACTCTGAGCAAAAACAACTAAAAAGAATAAACCAGCAGTAAAAACAATAGGCATTAAAGCACGCATAGCACCAGTCCAATCATTTGCAATAAAACTAGCAACCAAAGCTAAAACTTTTCCAATTGCAGAAAAACTACCATCTGTTCCAATAAATTGAAATAATTGAGCAAAAAGTCTCCAAGCAATACCACTAACAATAAATAATGAAACACCACTACCAAAACCCCACTTCTCAACAACTTCATTCATGAAATAAATCAAAAAACCACCAATACACAATTGTAAAATTACAAACCAACCTAAACCAGGTTCTGCAGCAATACCACCCATCACTACATAAATAACAGCTTCAAAAATAATAAATGCAAAAGTAAGCAATTTTTGTAAACCTTGAAAAAATCTCTTTCCTTCATCACTATTTGTATCAATATTTAATATTTGAGCACCAACTAATAATTGTAAAATAATAGAAGACATAACAATAGGACCAATACCCAAAGAAATAATAGAACCAAAACTAGTTCCTAACAAAATAGCCAAATATTCAAAACGACTCAAAGCACTTTCAGTAATACCATAAAGAGGAATATTTGATAAAACAAAAAATGCAATCAAAATAATTAAAGTCCACTTTAAAGCAATCTTAAAACCAACTTTCTTTTCAGTAGGAGCCATAACCTCTGGCAAATTTTGAAGTATTTCCCTCAATCCCATATCATAAATATTTCATTTAAGTTTTATAAAGTTATTGAAAAAAATAAAAAGTAACTTTTTAAACTAATTATAATTAAATAAAATATGGATTATATCCTACTACTATCAATATTAGTAAGTTTTTTATCAATCTTAATTTTTTTACCAATTTGGATTAAAAAATGCAAACAAACACAAATGCTCTGGGAAGATATGAATAAAAAAAATCATCCAAAAAATGTTGCTTCAAGTGGAGGAGTAATTGTAATCTTAGGTTTTATTTTAGGAATATTCACTTATTTATTCTTAAAAAGTTTTATTACGGGAAGAAGTTCATATGAAACACAAATCTTTGCATTAATTGGGGTAATATTATTATTTTGTGTAATTGGATTAGTTGATGATTTATTAGGATGGAAAAAAGGAGGTTTATCAATCAAATTCAGAATCTTCATGGCTATCTTTGCATCAATTCCTTTAATCATAATAAATGCTGGAATAAAAACAATAACATTACCTTTTATTGGACCCGTTTATTTAGGATTAATCTACCCTTTTATAGTATTACCATTAGCAATAGGATTTGTATCAACAACATTTAATTTTTTAGCAGGATTTAATGGACTAGAAGCAGGAATGGGAATATTAATGCTAAGCTTCTTAAGTTTTGTAGCTTATTTCACAGGTTCATTTTGGTTAAGCATAATAGGACTTTGTATGGTCTCAGCACTTATTGGATTTTTAATTTTCAATTGGTGTCCAGCAAAAGTATTCCCAGGAGATATACTAACTTATAGCATTGGAGCATTATTAGTTTCAATTGCAGTCCTTGGAAACTTTGAAAAATTCCTACTCATAATTTACATTCCTTATTTTGCAGAAGTATTATTAAAATTAAGAGGAAAACTAAAAAAACAATCATTCGGCAAAGTAAACAAAAAAGGATATTTAGAATTACCTTATTCAAAAATTTACAGCCTAACACATTTATCAATATTAATACTAAGCAAATTCAAAAAAAATATAAGAGAAAAAGATGTAGTTTACTTTATTTATTCAATAGAAATATTATTTATCTTAATAGCAACATT
>Ga0334898_1002574_pt1 | contig 16314 bp, 16 predicted proteins | sample GraSluR3_MG_10_FD_207228 | JGI IMG/M metagenome (GOLD analysis project Ga0334898, IMG submission 207228) | Sludge microbial communities from methane-producing bioreactor in Wageningen University, Netherlands - Granular Sludge_3_08-R3 | ecosystem: Engineered > Bioreactor > Anaerobic >... | reverse complement strand
GGTCTGTTCACCGATGATGCCAAGATCATCTCCATGGGACGCACCTATCTGCTCATCACCACCACCTTGTCATTGGGTATCTTCACCCAATTCGTGGCCGAACGGATCATGCAGGGGACGGGAAACACCATCCACCCCATGATCACCCAAGTAACCGGAGCGGTGATCAACATCATCCTCGATCCCATACTCATCTTCGGTCTGCTCGGAGCCCCGAAAATGGGAATGGCCGGAGCCGCGGTGGCCACTGTAATCGGACAATGGTCGGCAATGGGCCTCTCGCTCTTCTTCATGATCCGCAAGACCCATGAACTCACCTTCACCTTCAAGGCCTTCAAACCGAACATTGCGATCATACGGGAAATCTACCGGGTTGGACTGCCTTCCATCATCATGCAATCGATCGGTTCATTGATGACCATCGGGATGAATACGATACTCATCTCGTTCTCCGCCACCGCGGTGGCGGTCTTCGGAGTCTACTTCCGACTGCAGAGTTTCATCTTCATGCCCATATTCGGACTCGCCACAGCGATGATCAGCATCGTAGCCTTCAACTATGGCGCACGCAATCGACACCGTATCACCGGAACCATCCGCTTCGCGGCGATCATCTCCGCCACGATCATGTTGGTGGGCCTTGCGATCTTCCAACTGCTACCCGATGTGCTCCTCGGATTCTTCGATGCCTCCGAAGCCATGATGGACATCGGCATGAAGGCACTGCGCACAATCAGCATCCACTTCCCGCTCGCGGGAGTGGCCATCATCTTCAGCTCATCATTCCAGGCGATGGGAAAAGGCACCTACAGCCTTTTGCTCTCGGTCACCAGACAACTGGTCTTCCTGCTTCCCGCAGCCTACATCCTCTCATTGATAGGAGGATTGGACACACTCTGGTTTGCCTTCCTCGTATCGGAAGGAGCCTCGATCACGATGAGTTCAATCATGTACCACCGCGTATACCACCGCAAGATACGGCACCTGGAGCCGGAAGGGGCCCTCCCGGACCAGGCGGCAGGTGAAGTCAGTCGAGGATGATCAGAGCGAGAAACACCAAAGGTTCATCCTTCTCGTTGCGAATCGCATGGCTTGCCCCGTCTCCTGTGATCACCAGATCCCCTTTCTTCACCACCTTCTCTCCATCGGCTTCGGTGACCACACCCTCGCCGCTGACGATCCAGTAGTATTCGGTCTCGTTCTCGTGATTATGCTCACCGATCGAAGTCCCCTTCTTCATCGTGATCGTACTGAAGAGACGACAATGTTGCATCTCTTCGGGCATGAGGAAATCGAGTGTCTGGCACAGTCCATCGCCACCGCGCATCTGTCGCTCTCGAAAGAGCATTTCATCGGCATGTTTGATCATACGTTACGGTCTCCCTAAAATTGTTCTGCATCAGTAGAAATTGGCCGAACGACCCCATTCGTAGTGATGTCTTCTTATCTCTTCCACACCAAGCATGGGATAGCACACGATGCCCTCGTTGTGACGTGCGAAGTAGATGCCATCCCCGATACTCTGGTAGGTGAAGCGGATACTTGCAGAACGATCGATCGTCTTCGAACGCTTGCCGGGTTGCCGCTTGATCTCATCGAAACACGTCCTCAGATGCTCACCCCCATCGTGATCATACATCCCGCCCACATTACCTGAATGTTCAAGATTGTCCAAGTCGATGATCTTCACATCGGCGAACACGATCGCCGGAACCGAGATATGGTTCGTGGTATCGAGCAGATAGCGGGAAAACGGTTCCGGTGGAAGACTGCTGGCGACCAAAGGGGTAACCGGACAAAGCTCCTTGTACAAGGCATACCCGCGCCAATTCAAAGGATAGGAGATCTCACCCGGTTCCAATTCGAGACATCTGCCATCGCGGGTCACCAATTGCAGATTCCCCAATACGGAGAGGGGGACCCTTTCCAAGACGCGATACACGCTCAGGTACACCGAATGCTTGGGAGTCCCGTCTGGATGTGGCTTGCAGGCCCTTCTCGCATACTCCCAATCGAAATCACTACCGAACTCACCGGTAAGTTCCACGAACATGAGCTGTTCGGAAGCCGTCTTCCGCGAACCGGTGGCCATATAGGCACCGAATTCCCGGCTCTCCAGCATCGAGGCGATCAGCGCCTCGGTGGGCGACACCATCAAATAATAGTGCATCGGACACCTCCTCGAATCGGCATGTACACAGAAAGTGTACCACATCCGTGCCAACTATCAATGGGCTCCGTGGCAATTGCCCAAAAACGACACATCTGCTACGGTAGGGACACATGCTTGCAAGAAGCTCGGACACCGAAATTCCTGCATGCCCAGACAGGGTAGGGAGGTCTGCATGTTCACAATTCTTGAAAAGAAGAAATTATCGGCAGAAGTATTCATGATGAAAATCGAAGCTCCGCACATCGCAAGAGAGCGTAAGGCTGGACAATTCGTGATTCTGCAGCAGGGAGGGGATTTCGCAGAGAGGATACCCCTCACCATCGCCGACGCCGATACCGACGAAGGTTCGATCACCATCGTGTTCCAGGCCGTCGGGGAGGCCACCCACCGCCTGGGGACCCTGGAGAAGGGGCAAGCCATCGAGAACGTGCTGGGACCGCTCGGACAACCAACGCATATCGAGAAATTCGGCAAAGTCGTCTGTGTGGGAGGAGGAGTGGGAGTCGCTCCGATGCATCCGATCGCAAAAGCGATGAAGGCAGCCGGAAATGATGTGAAGATCATCATCGGAGCCCGCAACAAAGACCTCGTCATACTCGAACAGGAAATGGACACCATCGCAAATGAACTCATCGTCTGCACCGACGACGGCAGTTACGGAAGGAAAGCCTTGGTCACCGAACCGCTGAAGGAGTTGTGCGAACAGTGGAAACCCGATCTGGTGGTCGCCATAGGACCACCGATCATGATGAAATTCTGTACCCTCACCACCAAACCCTTCGATATCCCCACCATCGTATCGCTCAACACCATCATGATCGATGGAACGGGCATGTGCGGCGGATGCAGGGTGAGCATCAATGGAAAAACCAAATTCGTCTGCGTCGACGGACCCGAATTCGATGCATTCGCAGTCGATTGGGACAATCTGCTCACTCGATTGGGAACCTACAAACCCCAGGAACAGGATGCGCACCATCGGTGCCACATCGGGCTGGAAATCAAAGAGGGGGAAGCATGATGGCACACCATACGAAAACCGATCTCGACACCCTGGCACAGAATCTGTGGCAACAATACAGCGGTAGGGAACTGAAACCGAAGGACCGTCTGGCGATCCCTCCCCAGGAAATGCCTTCCCAAGCACCGGATGAGCGGGTGGCCAATATGGACGAAGTCGCCCTCGGTTATACCGAAGACCAGGTGAAGGTGGAATCCCTGCGATGCCTCCAGTGTGCCAACGCACCGTGTGTGAAAGGCTGTCCTGTGGGCATCGACATCCCACGGTTCATCGCGAAGGCGGCCGAGGGAGACTTCGCAGCCTCGGTATCCGTGATCAAGGAGAGCTCGATGCTCCCCTCCATCTGTGGAAGGGTATGTCCCCAGGAATCGCAATGCCAACTCACCTGTACCGTAGGCAAATCGCTCAAAAGCATAGACAAGGCGGTGAACATCGGACGCATCGAACGGTATGTTGCCGATTGGGAATCGAGTACGGGAAAGCGCGAGAACCCCGAAGTGGCCCCATCCACAGGGAAAAAAGTATGCGTGGTGGGAAGTGGACCCGCTTCCATCACCGCAGCGGCGGATCTGCGTCGTGAAGGACACGAAGTAGTCATGTTCGAAGCACTGCACAAAGCCGGCGGCGTACTCGTCTACGGAATTCCCGAATTCCGACTCCCCAAAAGGATCGTGAAGGAGGAACTCGATGCTCTCGCTGCGATGGGGGTGAAGTTGGAACACAACTTCCTCGTCGGGCGAACAGCCAAATTGCACGACCTCATGGAACGCGACGGCTTCGACGCCATCTTCCTCGGAACAGGCGCCGGACTGCCCAAGTTCCTGAATATCGAAGGGGAAAACCTCGTGGGAGTATTCAGTGCCAACGAATATCTCACCAGAAGCAACCTCATGCGCGCCTATGACCGCAAGAAAGCAGGCACACCACTGTACCATTCCAAGAAAGTCGCCGTCTTCGGAGGAGGAAACGTGGCGATGGATGCAGCACGTACCGCACTCAGGTTGGGAGCCGAAGAGGTGACCATCGTCTACCGTCGGACCGACGAGGAAATGCCCGCCAGACGTGAGGAGATCGCCCATGCGAAAGAAGAGGGAGTGAAGTTCCTCTACCTCCACGCACCACTGAAAATACTCGGAGACGAGAAGGGAAAGGTCACCCAGGTGGAATTGATCACCTGTGAACTGGGCGAACCGGATGCCTCGGGAAGACGTTCACCCGTCGAGATCCCGGGAAGTGAAGCCCTCTACGACTTCGACACCGTCATAGTAGCCATAGGAAACGCATCCAATCCCCTCATCGAGAAGACCACCAAGGGACTTGACGTGAACAGAAGAGGGAATATCATAGTGGATGAAGAAACCTGCGCCACCAGTATGCCGGGGGTATACGCCGGTGGCGATATCGTCCTGGGAGCCGCTACAGTGATCCTCGCCATGGGGCAGGGGAGAAAGGCGGCCAAGGCGATGAATGCCTACCTCGCGGGCCGGGAGGAGAGCGCGTGAGCACCAACTTCGATTTCGATTCGGTGATCTGCCACATCTTCAGCCAGACCAAGACTGAGGCGATCAACGAAGTCATCGACAAGTGTTCCATCTTCAGGACCCTGCCGGATATCAATCGATTCCGGAGGGCAGTGCTCAATCGAGAAGCGATCGAAACCACCGGAATCGGACATGGCATCGCCATCGCACATGGCAAAATACGCAATCTGTCCCATGTACAAGTCGGCCTCGGACTCAGCGAATGCGGGGTCGACTACGACGCCAAGGACGGACTGCCGGTCCACTTCCTCTTTGTGATAGCAAGTTCCCCAACCCGGCAATTCGAATACATCAGGACCCTCAGCGCGCTGCTTCGTACCGTCAGAAGCCCGGAGGTCCGTGACGAATTGCTGAAATTGGACGAAAACTACGAATGTCCCGACCCACTCTCTTCCCAAGGATCCTCATTGATGAAGATGCTTGCCGACCAACACTTCTCTTGGTTGTGGAAGAACGGAATTACCGCAAGCAGCCATTAGCTCAATACACAGCCGACTCGGACACCACCATATCAACCACCATATCATGAGCCTCATAGGGAATCTGGGCCTCCATCTGAATATCGAAGCACACCCCGAAATAGGTGAAATCGGCCCTATGTGCACTATGGAACCTATCGTAATATCCCCGTCCCCGACCCAACCGTCTTCTATGGACCGTGAAGGCAAGACCAGGGACCAACACAAGGGTACAAAGCCCCTCGGCAACAACCATCGGAGTGGAATGGGTGGGATCGGGTTCGAAAATCGGAAGAGGTCCCCGTACCAAGTGATCACGCCAATCGGGACCCATCTTGAAGAACTCCATCGAACCATTCACATGACAACGGGGGAACGCAACCTCCTTTCCCATGGTGAATGCCATATCGTAGAGGGCCACGGTATCGGGTTCCGAGGAGAGCGGCACATATCCAAGCACAATATCGGCATCCCTGAAGGCAGGTAAGGAGGCCACTCGCGCAACAATCTTCTCCGAGTGGGCCACCTTGACCATTGGAGTGAGAGGTTCCAAGCGTTGTCGCATCTCTTGGCGTTTCTGTCGCTTTAGCTCCGCAATTGTCATGACAAAGAATATATCAAGTGGAGGACCAGTCATCAATAGTGCAAAGGTTTTTTTGACAGATATACCGGGCTCAGGCTATACTCACATGGATGCAAGAAAAGATGGCCACCCGAAACTTCACTCCAATCGCACTCGGAACCCTTCTGGAACACCACTTTCCTACCATGGCGAAAATGGTTCCGCTTTGGCTCTTGCGTGCACTCGGGAAATTGATCCATCTTGAAGAAATAAACCAATTCCTTACCGAACATTACCACGAGCACCCCATGGATTTCGTTCGTTCGGTGAACAGCTTCTTCGACCTCACCACCCTGATCAATAGAGAAGCACGACTCATATCCTCGCTCAAGGGGAAACCATTGATCGTAGCCAACCATCCATTGGGAGGTCCCGAATCCCTGGTGCTGATGGAAGCGGTGGGAAACCATAGCCCAGAGGTGAAAATGGTGGCGAAACGAGTCTTGACCGCATTGGCACCACTGGAACCGCTCCTCTGTCCCATACCACAGAGGAACGAAAGGCATACGGGAGAGCTCTTCAAATGTACATTCGAAGAAGCATGCCCGATAATCATGTTCCCCGCAGGCTACTGCTCAAGATACCTCAGCAGCGGACACTTTTTCGACTACCAATGGTATCCGACCTTCGTGAAGATGGCGAGAAGAAGCAACAGGACCATACTGCCGATCCATATCGATGGAGGCAATTCAAAACGATTCTACCGCTTAAGTACCCTGAGAAGAAACCTTCGCATACGCACCAGTTTGGAATCGCTGCTGCTACCCGATGAAATGTTCAAACAGCGGGGAACGCACATCACACTCACCATCGGACAACCGATCGAGACCTCTTCATTGCCCACCTCACAAAGCGACTGGCACTGGGCCCAAGTAATCAGAGACCATGTCTACACACTCGGAATGGACCCTGATGTGGAATTCGATCCCAATTCCATGCCGTTGCTACCGGCTATGTGAACAATCCGAGAGTAAGAACGCCTACAATTGTCGAGCCGACCGAGAGCATATCGATCATCCCCAACCTCTTGCCAGCTCTTTTGGCATCGGGATCATAGAGCCGCGACTGCAGCGCCGCTTCCAAAATTTCGGCCCTCTCCAGGAGCAACGCGAAGACCGTCGACGTGTACGCCACGATCCTTCGCATCGGATGATGCCACACCGACTCTCCACGAGCCTTCCTGGCTATGGAAATCTGCCACGCCGCATCGAACAGAAGCGGAATCGTGGCAAGCGTAAGCTCGATGGTGGCTCCAATCCTATAACCTGGAACCTTGGGTATATGGGAAAGGAGGGCTCCCACAGCACGCGCCACATCATCGGGTGCGGTGGAATCGGCGAACAGGATTCCCATGACCACAATCGTCGCAAACCCCAGGACCGCCTCGAGCACATCCACCAGCGAAGCACCACCCATTGCCCTCGCCGAGCCGATGATCATCGCCATTACGAAAAAGAACCGCAGTTCCCTCCCATATCCAGTGATCGGAAGCCGAATGGTACATGCCACTCCCGACAACACCACAGCGACCACCACCGTCCTGACAAGAGATGACCCGGTGAGGAAAAATGAAAGCACCAGTAGGATCATGATTTTGGAAAGCGGATGCATCCGATGGAGGAAAGTGTTTCCTTCATGGTAGTGGAACAACCTCACTTCAACCATGAGAGCTGCTCCAAAGGAATCGACGCATCATGGAATCTCGGACGTCTGAGCCCATGTCGCTCCACCACTTCCAACACCTCGAAAGGATCCCCTTGGGCCGCCATGGTACCACCATCGAGCAATAGGAACGAATCGGCATGCGCCAACAACTTCTCGATCTCATGCGTGGCCACCAGAATGGTCGTACCCTGTTCCTTCAATGACACCAACGCCTCCAACACTCCCACAATACCAGGATAATCGAGATTGGCGAACGGTTCGTCGAGCATCAGCACATGGGGCGCCATCACCAGCACTCCGGCGATCGCCAGACGTCTCTTCTCTCCCCCCGAAAGGGTTCTCGGCCTTTGTTGGAGTACCGATTGCAGACCCATCAGGGAGACCACCTCGTCGAACCTTTGCTTCCTTTCATCTCCAGTGATGCCGAGATTGTCCAGACCGAACAGGATATCCCTCTCGACCGTCTGTCCCACCATCTGTGTATCGGCATCCTGAAACACCAGTGCGATCGAAAGGTTCCTCGCCCTTGCATTTTTCGTGAGATCTCGTCCATTGATTCTCACCGAACCTCCGGATGGTTGCAGCAATCCCTTGATGCAACGCAAAAGAATACTCTTTCCCGTACCGTTTCTTCCTCCCAGAACTGAAAATTCTCCACTGTTCAAGGAAAAGGAGACATCGCTGAGAATCGAACGCTTCGCATCGAAAGAGAAGGAGAGCCGATCCAACTCAAGTATCGGAGCCATCGGTTACTACCTCTGTTCTCTGCCCATCACGCAAGAATGTGCGGACCCTCGGCGCGAACAGATTGCCAAGGATGACCACCGCCACCAGTTTCACCAAATCCCCAGGAATGAAAGGAATAAGACCAATCGCCAGAGCTTTGCTCCATGGAAGGTCCAACACCATCTTGAGGAAGGGAATGCCCACAAGATAGAGGACAACCGTTCCTGTCACAGATCCCAGTATGATCCAAAGGAGTTGCCTCCTGGTCACCTTATCACCCGGATCCTTCCTGAACCCGAGGTCGGAGAAGAAACCGGCCAATGGAGCCGCGATGAGCCAACTGAGGAGGAACCCTCCGGTGGGACCCACAAAGTGGCCGAAGCCACCGATACCGCCACTGAAGACAGGCAGTCCGATCGCTCCGATGGTGAGATAGATGGCCACCGAGGCGACCGCTATTCCACGCCCGGCCAGAATCCCCGAAAGTAGTACAAAGGCAGTTTGCATTGTGATGGGTACGGGTCCAATCGGGACGGCTATATACGCACCTGCGACCATAAGGGAAGCGAACAACGCGATGATGATGATACGACGCAAATCCATAGGTTCCTCCTGAGCTAGCTATACCATACATTCGCCAATATTGTAAACAATCAACACAAACATGTTTACAATAAAGGCCCGAACCATTACAATACACCCAAAGGAAAGGGGAGAGGATGACATCACGACAGTTGGTTTTGGAAATACTCGAACACCACAAGGGCTCGTTCGTGTCGGGAGAAAGAATCGCCGGAAATTTGGGCATCACAAGAGCCGCGATATGGCGGGCCATCGACGAACTGAGGAAAGCCGGCTACGAAATCGAATCCTCCACAAAGATCGGGTATCGCCTGGTCAAGAGAAGCGACCAACTCTCCGCCGAAGGCATCGGCTCGCTTCTCCCTCCGCAAATCATCCTGCCAATCCACTACCATGAAACGATCGATTCAACGAACCGTGAAGCGAAACGACTCGCACTCGAGGGAGCTCCCCAAGGCACCCTGGTGGTGGCCAGAATGCAAACCGGGGGCAGGGGAAGACTCGGAAGAACCTTTTACTCCCCACCCGATTCGGGAATCTACATGAGCATGATACTCCGACCCGAAATGGACAGTTCCCTCGCACTACGCATCACCGGTGCCGCCGCCGTTGCAGTGTGCCGTGCGATCGAACAACACGCCGAAGTGCAGGCGACCATCAAATGGGTGAACGACATCCATATCGGAGGATTGAAGGTATGTGGAATCCTCACGGAAGGCATAAGCGGCTTCGAAAGCGGGAGGATTGAGAGTGTGGTGGTCGGCATAGGATTGAACTACACGATTCCAACCGGAGGATTCCCAGAGGATTTGCAGCAGATCGCCACAGCAGTCTTCACCAACCACATACCACCCGGCATCACCAGAAACCGCATGGTGGCAACCATCGCAGAACGCTTGCTCGAGGTGCTCGACCAGTTGGGATCCTCTCGACTGACCGAGGAATATCGTTCACGCAGTGCGGTGATCGACAAGGATGTGCAGGTGATGCAGGGAAACGAAACCTACATGGCCCATGTGATCGACATCGCCGATGACGGATCCCTCCTTGTGCGAATGCATGACGGTACGGAAAGATTGCTCGGCAGTGGAGAGATCTCCTTGCGCACGGTTACCTAAGTTTTCCGTAAATTTCGATGGAGGGGTTGACAATCCCCATTTGTAAAGGGTATAAACGAGGTCGTTGCGCCGCTTTAGCTCAGTTGGTAGAGCAAAGGACTGAAAATCCTTGTGTCCTCGGTTCGATTCCGAGAGGCGGCAAATTTTTAAGCACTTAATTGCTTATTTGATATAGAAATAAATTTCTACTGTGTCCAAAAACCGTGTCCAATACGGTTCACAGGTCAAAAAGGCACTCGAGTGTGCCACCAGCGGGGACAACCCCGATATATATATTCTCCACAAGGCGCACGTTCGGTGCGCCACTTTTATGCTCGGAGAATACCCCCCCACTTGCCCGAAGGGGCTCCTGAAGCTACACTGATGGTATGTCGAATCTTGAGAGGACCGTCCGCAACATCCGTGAAGCCATCAACTTTACCACACTCTTGTTGGGCACCAGACGGTCCGAATCGCAGCTCGAACCATTGTTCGAGAAAATCGGAGAAGTGGTTCCGCTCGCGGATCCTCTTCCCCTGCATCCCAACACCTATGCCGAAGCAAGTGGAATAGACCCCGGGGAACTGCTGGAAACCCACTCGTATGTGAAAACCCGCTTTTTACGATTGGATGATGGGGATATCGTGATGAAGAGGGGAGATGCTGTCTATCCTGAAGCGATCACATCGATGCCCGACAGTCCCAGGTTCCTCTATGCCAGAGGCGATATGCGACTGCTTGAACAAAAAAGTGCCACCATCATCGGAACCCGAACGCCCAGTGACCAAGGTACCCGGATGACCAAGGATGTGGTACAGGCCTTGGGTTCACACCAAGTGGTGATCGTCGCGGGATTGGCAATGGGAATCGAAGGAATTGCCCACATCACCGCGTTGGCAATGGATGTGCCCACCATAGCCGTGCTCGGTACCTCCCTTATCGATACCTATCCTCCCGGGCATCGACAGTTGCAGCACATCATTAGAGAAAAGGGATTGCTGCTCACACGATACTCACCTGCCATACAACTGCAGAAATGGCATTTTCTGTTGCGCAGCCGCTTGATGAGTTCGTTATCAACCGGCTCCATCCTCATCGAGGATCGCGATGGTGGAAGTGCGGTGAAACAAGCCGATTATGCGATCACACAACACAAGAGGGTGGTGGTCTTCCAACAATCGATGGACAACCGCTCCCTTCTCTGGCCTCGGCGACTCTCGTTGCAACCGGGAGTGATGGTGGTGAAACGCCCCGAACTCATCCATGCGAGATTGTACTCCAAGCCCAAGGAATCGACGGTGGAAGTATCGTCTGGACCCGAGCAATTGCCGCTTTTCGACTTCTCTTGACATTGCACCCCTCCTTGCATAGTATTCAACCCTATGAAAGCACACGAACTCCGCGACAAGTACATAGAATTCTTTGTTTCCAAAGACCATACGCAGATCTCTGGAGCCTCCCTGATACCCGAGAACGACCCCACGGTCCTCTTCACCACCGCAGGGATGCATCCGCTGGTACCCTACATTCTTGGCCAGGAACATCCATCGGGCAACAGACTGGTCGACTACCAGAAGTGTATCCGCACCGGCGATATCGATGCGGTCGGAGATCCCCACCATCTTACCTTTTTCGAAATGTTGGGAAACTGGTCCCTCGGAGACTACTTCAAGGAAGAAGCCATCCGCTATAGCTATGAGTTTTTGACAAAATGGCTGGGAATCGATCCTGACACACTGTCTGTCACCGTCTTCGCAGGCGATGACGATGTTCCCCGTGACGAGGATTCGGCTGCAGTGTGGAAAAGCCTCGGCATACCCGAAGAGCGCATCCACTACCTTCCCAGGAAAGACAACTGGTGGGGACCGGCTGGAGAAGCCGGACCATGCGGACCCGATTCGGAAATGTTCATCGATACGGGACGAAATGCCTGTGGTCCAGAATGCAGACCAGGATGTTCCTGCGGCAAATATTTTGAAATATGGAACGACGTCTTCATGGGCTACCGCAAAACCTTGGAAGGTGATTACCTCCCCATGGAACGCAAGTGCGTCGACACCGGAATGGGAATCGAAAGGACCATAGCGGTGCTCCAGGGCAAGAAAAGCGTCTATGAAACCGAAGTCTTCATACCACTGATCGGAGAAATCGAGAAACTCTGCGATGCAGTCTATGGTGAGGACGAGGAGAAGGACATCTCGGTCAGGATCATCGCCGACCATGTTCGCACCAGTGTATTCATCCTCGGTGACCAAAGAGGAGTGAAACCCTCCAATGTGGGCCAAGGCTACATCCTCCGCCGACTCATCAGAAGAGCAGTCAGGCATGGGCGGAAATTGGGCATCGAAGGAAAGTTCCTCTCCGCACTCGCCACGGTCGTGGTCGACATGTATGGGAACGCTTATCCCGAACTCAACGACAACCGTGAATTCATCATGACCGAACTCGGACTCGAAGAAGAAAAGTTCTCCACCACATTGCAGAAGGGCGAGCACGAGTTCGAAAAGATGCTCCCCAACCTCATGAAGGGCAAAAGCAGGGTGATCAACGGAAGGATCGCATTCAAACTCTACGATACCTACGGATTTCCCATCGAACTGACCGAGGAACTTGCTTCCGAACACGGATTCACCGTGGACAAGGAAGGCTTCGATGCCGCCTTCGAAACACACCAGAAGGTATCGCGGGCAGGAGCGGAACAACAATTCAAGGGAGGCCTTGCCGACCACAGTGAATTGACCACCGCGTTGCACACCGCCACACACCTGCTGCATCAGGCCCTGAGGATGGTGCTCGGTACACATGTGGGACAAAAAGGATCCAACATCACCACAGAAAGACTCAGATTCGACTTCACCCATGATGCTCCGATGACCAAGGAGGAGTTGCAGAAGGTGGAGGACATCGTCAACGATGCCATCTCACGTGACCTTCCGGTCTCCTTCGAAACCATGACCGTTGAGGAAGCCAAAGAGCAGGGTGCCATCGCCTTCTTCGAAAGCAAATATGGAGAGCAGGTGAAAGTCTACAGCGTGGGGGACTTCTCCAAGGAAGTCTGTGGAGGCCCCCACGTGGAACACACCGGAACCATGGGACACTTCAAGATCAAGAAGGAGCAATCCTCGTCCGCTGGAGTACGACGCATCAAAGCGGTGCTTGAACGATAGAAAAAGGATCCTCCGATAGGCACGGGACCCCGCACTGGGATCTCGTCTAAACCATGGAATCCCTGCTGTCACTACAAAGCCGGCAGCCGGTATCGTAGCGCAACAGTGGTACCATCCACCGACAATGGAGGCCATCACATGTGGTATTACCTAACGAAAATCGTAGTCTCGGCACTAGTCGTCGTGATTGTAAGTGAAGTCGCTAAACGAAGCTCGATCTTCGGAGCCTTGGTCGCCTCCCTTCCTCTCACCTCACTCTTGGCGATCCTTTGGATGCGGTTTGAGAAGGCCGGGACGAAACAAATAGCCGACCTCTCGCGTTCGATATTCTTTCTCGTATTACCATCGCTCGCATTCTTCATCCTCTTTCCCACATTGATGAACCGGGGAATGACCTTCTGGTGGAGTTTCAGCCTATCGATCGCCACCACCATCCTACTCTACTTCCTCCTTATCTGGATACTGGGCATGTTCCACATATCCATCTAGCAAAACAGGTTTACCAATCTCCCTCCTCCCCGGCAGATAGATCCGCTCTCCATCACCATATCCACAAAAGGGGACAGGCAAACCCGATTTCAGATGCAGTCGCCAGCTGTTCACTGCCAATCCTTTGGAACCAATACATTTTTATTTGTCATATCCCCCTTTGCACCACCACCTGTCGACAAGCCTTCCAAAGCATCTTCACCACATTGAAAAGTAATAAATTTGTATCATATATATTAATTTTCACTGGATATGATACAAAAAGGTATGCCTTAAAATATTAAGAATAAAGTCATATGAGATGACATAAATAATAAAAATTAATGTTGTAAAAAAGTCACACAAGAGCGATAATCGGGCATGAGGCATACGCTACCGAAAAATTGATCCTGCACCTCAAAGAAACTGTGGAAGTGGAGATGGTCCGACACGCCACCACGGACCATGCAGCAAACCTGGTCATCCCAAGAAGGAGACCGAGGGGGTCCTATGAAACACAAGAGGCTACTGATTCTCGCAATGATGATTCTCATCGTATTCAGCATGATCGGATGTGACCTGCTTTCGAGTACGGTGGAATCGCTCTTCGACGGAGGATTCGTGCTACCGCCCGAAATCTATCCGAACACAATCGACTTCGAAATCACCGGAGTGGGCACGGGTTTGCGTGGGTATGACAACTTCCCCAGCATCACCCTGTTCGTACAACCACGTAATCCCGACACCGACCTCGTGATACCAAATCTGGTGGAAGCCGACTTCTTCGATGTCATAGACGACAACGGCGAGGCAAGACCGATCGAAGTCACTCCCCGTGGAGCAGTCACCACCAGTAACAATATGGCCGACATCGTCTTCGTGATCGACACGACAGGGAGCATGGGAGGCTACTTGAGCACCATGGTCTCGAAGGCCCAGTCTTTCGCCGATACGCTCGCAGCATCCGATGTCGATTACAAAGTCGGATATGTGACCTATGGAGACGATATCCGGAAGGGAGCCCATGAGAGGTTGGCACCCACCGGCGATATCACCACATTCAAGACGGAAATCGGATTGCTGACCGCCTATGGTGGAGCCGATGGACCTGAAAACCAAATCGACGCGATCGACTATGCCCGAGCCGGAGCAGGGGAGACCTCAAGCAATCCCGCGGGATCCTTCCAGGCCGACATGGGATTCCTCTATCGTGATGCCGCACTCAGGATGTTCATCCTCATCACCGACATCGACTACCATGTTCCGGGAGAAACCTATTCCAACGTATTGGACTACTATGCCGGTGGTGTCTACAACACCGTCGATCAGGAAATCGCGAAATTGAACGCGTCCGGAGTCGTTTGCTATGTGGTGGCACCATCCTACTATGAATCGGATTACACCGATCTGGCGACCGAGACAGGTGGAGCCTTCTTCGATATCGGAAGTGACTTCGCTGGAATCATCGACACGATCGGAGAGGAGATCACCACACGTGGTGACTACATGATTACCTTCATGACCAACGACTTCTCGCCGAGCAAGTTGCACACACTCAGATTGGCAGTCCATACCAGCCTCGGAGATGCCCAGGCCACGGTGACCTACACCTCTCCCGCTGTGGTGAACTATGAGAGGGCACGTGAAATCTATGAGAGGGGTCTCGAGGAATAGAAAGAGCAAAGCCTCTTGATCCGATATGAATCGCTACACAACCGCTCCTGTTGAAGGAAGCGGTTGTGTGTGCGTCTGGATCCAATGGTATTACAGCAATCGGCATGACAAAACCCTTACAAATTCCTTGACAAGACGCCAAGCCGACCTGAAAATTGGAATAAGGAATAAATAGAAACTATTTCTGACATAAACAGGAGGAGTGTATGAAAAAAGTGCTGTGTTTGGTTGCCGTATTGCTGTTGTTCACCTCAACATTCGTATTCGCAGCCCAACCTCGGGATGGGTTCGGAGTCGGAGGTGCCATAGGTTTGCCTTTCCACATAGGAGCAGCCGCCGAATACAATTTCGGACCAGCATCCGCGAACGCCCTGATCGGTTACACCGCCTATGGGTGGAACTACTTCACCATCCGATTGGGGGGCGATTACCATCTACCGTATTCATTCAAGAACAGTGATTTGGGCATGGAACTGTTTCTGAGTGTGGGTGGGCACCTTGGAATCAACATCACCAGCGGCAGCTCACTTGTGACCTTGGGTCTACCGGTGACATGGTCATGGTTTGTGGAAGATATTCCACTGAAGGTATTTGCAAAAGCGGGACCTGAATTCTATTTCAGTGGAGGCATCGGTTTCACTGGAACCGCGGGAGCATACTATCTGCTCTGATCCAATCGTACCACACCGCTATCCCATCGATACGGCATCTGCTGTCGATTGCAGGTGCCGTATTCCATCCCAGTAGACTTGCGATACCCAACAATTCTCGCATGTGGCAGTTGGCGATCGCCCTCCGCACATGTTCCGCCTGGTGCTCTTCATCCATCGTATGGGCGTTGGTTTCAAGCAAGGTTTGTTGCACCTGGGACAGAGGAATCCAACTCTCGGTGATTCCCAGGAAATCCTCTTCCCCGGTATGCTTGCATGCGGTCCTTTCCCCTTTGAACTCACCAATCACATAGAGGTTCTCGAACCTCAGCATCCCATTGTAGAATTCCCTCACCATCGCAAGGGGAGGGCCTGCGGTGATCTTCAGACCCAACTCCTCAGCACACTCCCTCTGGGCGCATGCCTCGGGAGATTCTCCCTTCTCGATACCTCCACCAGGTAGTACATAC
>Ga0334898_1002566_pt1 | contig 16360 bp, 14 predicted proteins | sample GraSluR3_MG_10_FD_207228 | JGI IMG/M metagenome (GOLD analysis project Ga0334898, IMG submission 207228) | Sludge microbial communities from methane-producing bioreactor in Wageningen University, Netherlands - Granular Sludge_3_08-R3 | ecosystem: Engineered > Bioreactor > Anaerobic >... | reverse complement strand
AACCGTTTTGCGAAGGGAATTGGAATGGCTCTCCCGTGGACCGAAAGCCAGGACGGGGAAGGACTCGGGTCGCAAGGCCAGAATCGAAGCAATGCAGGATTCCCTTGCTTCCGACATCCAGGGAATGGCGGAATTCACCTCCCTACATCGTCGAATGGGAAAGAAGATCCTGGAACTGGAGAATGTGGAGAAAAGCTACCGAGGGGAAACTGTCGTACAACCGTTCAGCCACAGCTTTTCCAAAGGAGAAAGGGTGGGACTCGTAGGACCGAACGGATCGGGGAAAACCACCTTGCTGGAGATGATCTACGGTAGGGCGGAGTCCGACGGCGGCATGATCGATGTGGGAGTGAATACCCATTTCGGGTATTACGACCAACTTGATGAACAGATCGACATCTCCAAGACAGTATTGGAACACATCGGGGAACTGGCCGAAGAAGTGAGCATCGCACCTGGGCAAACAGTGGGAGCCTCCCGATTCCTGGAAATGTTCGGGTTTCCCGTCTCTTTCCATAGGATGCCGATCGAACGCCTGAGCGGAGGCGAGCGGAGGAGGCTTCATCTTATTGGAGTGCTCATGCGATCTCCCAATTTCCTCCTCCTCGATGAACCCACGAACGATCTTGACATCGATACGATCAGGCGTTTGGAGGATTACCTGATGGATTTCGCCGGGTGTGTCCTGGTGGTATCCCACGATCGGGCATTTCTTGATCGCGTCGCACAGACCCTCTTCGTCTTCAATCCCGAAGGAACCATCACCGAGTTTGCAGGCGGCTACACCGATTGGGAGCGGGCCGTTGAACAAAAACCTGAAGAAAAACAGGAGCAGCGTGTTCAGGAAACCCGTACATGGCCGGTAAAGCGGGAAAAAAAGAAGGGTTTGACCTTCAACGAGAAGCGGGAACTTGAACGTTTGCTCGAAACGATCGATGAATTGGAGCGGAAGATCGGTGGACTCGAAGCAAGTTTCACTTCACAGGAAGCCGATCATGCAACGCTTGAGCAGAGAACCAAGCGCTATAACGAGAAGAGGTTGGAGCTGGAACAGGCCATGGAACGATGGGAGTATCTGGCGAGCAAGGACGAACCCTAGCCAAGTCCGATTTCCCGATTGGCATGCCGTATCTGTTGGAAAGAGAAGAACCCCAAGGCACACACCACCGCAAGATAGCCTGCGACTCCCATGGGGGAAAGTCGTTCACCCAACACCACCATTCCCAAGAACGACGCGGTGATCGGTTCCGCCAAACCATAGAGGAAGGCATGGCTCGCTTGTATCGATCGTGCTCCGGTGGTGAACAACCAATAGGGAATCGCACCCGACAACAGCCCCAATGCAATCGAAAGCACAATCACTTTGGAATCGGCAATCCAAGCCAGACCCCCCTGCAGGATGGCAATCGGCAGCATCACCATAGACGAGGCAAGCATGATCACCAAGGATGAGTCGAGTGGGGAAGCTACCTTCTGCATATCCCTGAGCATGGTTCCCACCACCGTCCAGGAGGCACCTGCGATGAGAGCCGACACGCTCCCCCATATCAGTGCGGTGCCTTGCGAGTCGACTCCTTTGCTGATGGCCATGAGGTAACACCCCACCACGATGACAAGGGATGAGAGCAACCAATCGAGACTTTGCCGCTCCTTCTTCACCACGCGGCTGAACAAGCCGCTGAACAGGGGAGGGGTGCCGATGAAGATCATGGTCGCGATGGTAACCCCTGCACTCCGTATACCGAGATACAGCGCAGTCTGGGCTATGGCGAGCACTACAGCTCCAATCATGATATGGGGGATGGGAAAACGTGTGCCAGGTGTAAAGAGACGACCTTTCCTCCGAATGAGCAGGATGATGGCGATGCCAAAAGCACCGATACCCAAACGAACGGTGCCGACTGCCAGAGTGGGAATGGTGGTCGGTAGATATGATGCGATGGTTCCGTAAGTACCCCAACATACACCGGCGAGAAGCACTTGGACAGCTCCAAGCACTGAATTATGCATTGAATGGCCTCGCAAAAGTAGAGTAGGTGTCATTATACACGAAAAAGGTGCGTTCGGTATCGTGTTTTCAGTTCAACTTGCAGTCGCCAGCATGGGACAAATCGCTGGGTAATACTTGCAATCACCTACTATTCACAATCCGAATCAGCACCTTTTCACCACGAAAATCGTAAAGATAATCGTACCGGTTTAGGCTAGTTTGGGAATCGAACCCACCATCAAGTCACCAGACCTTGCCACTGTTCTTGCACTGAACATACCAAAAATCTGAAAAAGTGTCAATAGAAAATAAAATAAATACAAAAAATAGAGAAATGTCCAACAACAAGCAATCTTGCCTCGAAGGACTCCAGATGGTATTGTCACTCATGCGAATATTCATGGAGGTTCCATGCTTACACTGTTGGTGACGGTTCCCATGACGGAACCACAAAAGGAAACCTTTGCAACGATCATACCCGATTCCACCATCACATTCTCCTCCTTTGGCAAAGTCACACCGGGCATGGTCCGCGCCTCCGACATCATCATCGGCAACATACCGACAAATCTACTGAAACACATCGAATCTGTGCAGTGGATGCAGTTGTACAGTTCGGGAGCTACCGGGTATTCCCAAGGATTGCCGGCACACACGGTGCTTACCTGTGCCACCGGAGCCTATGGACCGGCGGTCGCGGAACACCTGCTTGCCCTATTGCTCTCCGTTGCGAAACATGTTCCCCTCTACAGGGATGCCCAGACCAAAAGGGAATGGATCACACCTGTGGAATCCTTCTTCATCAGCGGAAAGCGTGTACTGGTGGTGGGGGCGGGTGACATCGGTTCCACCTTCGCACGGTATGTGGGAGCACTTGGTGCCCATGTTGTTGGGATACGGAGAACCCCAGTGGGACACATGGAGGGATTCGAAGCGGTCCATACTTTGGACAAATTGGATGGTATGCTTCCCCATGCGGATATCGTGGCCATCACCTTGCCGGGAACCGATGAGACGACACATCTGTTCGATTTGAAGCGATTGTTGCTGATGAAACGAAATGCCATCCTGCTGAATGTGGGACGAGGCAATGTGATCGATACGAACAGTCTGGAAGCCCTCTTGCGGGAAGGACATCTCGGTGCGGTGGGATTGGATGTATTCGAGGAAGAACCGCTTGCCTCCTCCAATCCACTCTGGACCGCTCCAAGGCTGCTCATCACACCCCACGCCGCTGGGGGCCTGCTGGTCGGGGAGACCAGGGAAAAAGTGATTGCGCTCTGCAGGGAAAATCTCAGGCGGTTTCGTGATGGAGCACCACTGTTGAATATTGTTGACCGGAACACCGGCTACAAGGAGAGCCTATGACGCCAATAGAGAAATTGCGCTCTGAGATCAGATTCGATATGGTCAAGAAACCGATCAAACAAAGGGGCTTTCTGCGACCGCTGACCTGGGTGCTCAGCTTTCCCTCCACTTGGCGCCATCATCTGAAGATCAATAGGGTAAACACGGAGAATCTGAAGCCGCCCTACCTGCTGCTGTGTACCCATCATGCCTTCATCGACTTCAAGGTGACTACCGCGGCGATATTCCCCCACCGGGCCAACTATGTGGTGGCCATCGACGGATTCATCGGAAGGGAGTGGTTGCTGCGCCAAGTGGGAGGCATCTGCAAACGCAAGTTCACCAACGATGTGCAATTGGTCAGACAGATTCGCCATGTGATCACCAAACATAAGGATATCTTGGCGCTCTATCCCGAAGCGCGGTATTCACTGATAGGGACCAACGCCGTATTGCCCGAATCGTTGGGCAAGATGGCGAAACTGCTTGGAGTTCCCGTCGTGGTGCTCAACATGCATGGCAACTACCTCAATTCCCCGTGTTGGAACCTCACACCCAGGGGGAATCGACTGGAAGCCGACATGACACGGATATTCACCGCGGAGGAACTGGCATCCTCCTCGGTGGAACAGATCAACAAGCGGATCAACGACGCCTTCGCATATGATGAGTATCTTTGGCAGAAGGAGCATCGGATCGTGATCGACCATCCCAAACGGGCCGAAGGATTGCACAAGGTACTCTACCAATGTCCACATTGCATGACCGAATACCGGATGGAGAGCCGCGGTACGCGGATCACCTGCGGCTCCTGCCATAAAAGTTGGGAGATGTCTGTCCTCGGTGAATTGAAGACGGTGGTTCCCGCCGATGATGAACACGAATTGACCACCGAATTCCCCCATATCCCCGATTGGTATGAATTCGAACGCATTCAGGTGAGAAGGGAAATAGAGAAGGGAACCTATTCGTTCGGTTGCGAGGCCACCGTCGATGCCCTTCCCAATGCGAAACGGTACATCAGGTTGGGAACTGCAATACTTGTCCATGACGAAAATGGTTTTCGCTTGGAAGGTGTATTCGATGGAGAACAATTCAGGTTGGAGAAACCTGTGGATTCCATGTACTCCTGCCATATCGAATACGAGTACTTCGGGAAGGGTGATTGCATCGACCTTTCCACCTTGGACGACACCTATTACATCTATCCCCATGGAACGGATTTTTCGGTCACCAAAATTGCTTTGGCAACCGAAGAGCTGTATTTCAAGAATAAGGTGCGGACCGCTCGATAGTCTCCAGCACCGTCATGAACTCGGCAACGGAAAGATCCAAAGCACGCCCCATCCGTTCGATAGTGTTCAAGTTGGGGCTGTGCTTATCTTGAAGCAATTTGTAGATTTGGGCACGACTCATACCGGTTGCACATGCGAACATCGCCACAGTGAGATTTCTGGAACGCAACAAATGTTGAATTGCTTCACCTACCATCATGCACACATGGTAACACGAGATACAGTCGAAAACCTGGGATTGTTCCCAACCGCGGAAGATTCCCCTCACATTCCTTCCCGAATGTGAAGAAGGTCAGGAAAGGGCCGACTCGTCGACTTCTGCATCGGGAGCGGCTCGACCAATCGCATCGATACCGTTCATACATCCCGTTTTGGTGGAATACCCCTCTTCCGCGATCGCGATATTCTGACCATTCGATGCAAGCAATCTATAGCGGAACTGACCTGCGTTGTCGAGATACACCTCATACTTGGGGAATTTCCTCTTCTCAACCTTCTGCAGCGTCTGATCCTCCACTTGGGAAAGGGCATTCTTTTTGATCGCCTCGATCCCATCCCTGCAGTTGCGCAATGTAGTGTAGTTTTGGCTCGTCAGGATGGTTTGGTAATTCGCCGCTTGAAGGCTGAAACGGAAGAACCCTTTCGGTGTCTTTGTGATGATGAATTTACCTGGCATGACTCTCTCCTTATCAATGGATACAGTCAGTATAGTACCAATACGGTGCAATGGGTATAAAAATTTACCAGCTCTTCATATGAAATAATTACATATTCATTTCGCTTTCAGCAAATGTACTGCAAATCCACCGGCCTCCGGCTGCAGATAGACGACCTGAAGCACCCCCAGTGAATCATGGACCGCAGTCTCCATAACCGCCGAAAACCCAAAGGGACCAAGATAGGCCAGAGCCCTCTCCACATTCCAAGTCCTGATCCCGATATGGCCATGGGTGCCCGGGAACGGTCTCTTGGTGATCTCCACCGAGGGACTGGAGAAATAGGATTTGGACCCCTCGGTTACCGGAGTAAGCACCACCGAAAGCAGGTCGACAATCCTCTTCGCCTCTTCTTCATCCCTTCCGTTGATGCCGAAGTGGGCGAAGGTGAATCCGTGTACCGCCTGCACTGCTTCCCGACAGAGCCGTACAATCTCATCCCATCGTCCTTGTTCGATGAGTTGGGAATTCACCATCCAACTGCCACCGCAGGCGATGATCTGTGGTTGACACATATATTCGGCTAGGTTGTGCAACCCGATACCTCCGGTCGGCATGAACTTCATCGAAGGAAAAGGTGCTCCCAAAGCCTGCAACATCGCAACCCCTCCGGAAGCTTCGGCAGGGAAGAATTTCACTACCTCGAGTCCCCGTCTCATCGCCTGTTGGATCTGACTTGCGTTGTTCACCCCAGGATAGACGGGAATACCGTTTTGTTGGCAGTACACCACCACCTCATCGTCATATCCCGGGGAGACTATGAAGCGTGCTCCCGCATCGATCGCCCGTTCGGCATCCCCGACGTTGGTGATCGTCCCCGCTCCGACGAGCAGTTTGGGAAAACGCTGCACCATGATGCCGATCGCCTCGGCGGCGGCCGCTGTCCTGAAGGTGATCTCCGCGATCGGCAAATTCCCCGCTGTCAGAGCCTCACCAAGAGGTTGCGCCTGCTGTGGTGACGAGAGTGTTATCACCGGTACGATTCCGATAGAATGGATCATTTGCTCGATAGTGTTCATGGGTGTTCCTCCATACCGGTATGGTACCATTGGAATTTGAAAAATGGAACAATATTCCAAAAATAATTGACCTCACCTCTTCCCATGGTATAATCGAGGAAACAAGAGGAACAAATAGATGAAACAGATCGTAACCTTCGGAGAAATCATGCTCCGCCTGAAAAGTCCCCATCATGAACGGTTTTTCCAATCACCCGCTTTGGAAGCCACCTTCGGAGGAGGAGAGGCCAATGTTGCGGTATCGCTCGCGATACTCGGAAACTCTTCCAGCTTCGTCACCGCCTTGCCGAACAATGCGATTGCCGATGGTGCACTTGCGGAACTTCGGCGCCACAATGTGGATGTGTCTTCCATCGTGCGCACTCGAGGAGGCAGGATCGGTATCTATTTTCTTGAAACAGGTGCGAACCAACGACCATCGAATGTCGTCTATGACCGCGAACACTCTGCGATCGCGACCGCTTCGGCGAACCTGTTCGATTGGCGTTCCATCTTCTCCCACGCCGATTGGTTCCATGTCACCGGGATCACCTGTGCGATATCGGAAGCGGCCGCCCAATCCACACATGAGGCGATGGAGATTGCAAAAGTCATGGGATTGACGACAAGTATCGATCTGAACTACCGGAAAAAGCTTTGGAACTATGGGAAAACGGCACCGGAAGTGATGCGGCCACTCACTGCCTTGGCCGATGTGGTGGTTGCGAATGAGGAGGATATCCAGAAATGCCTTGGCATTGAAGCCGATATCGATGTCACCAAGGGAGACCTGTCCGATGGAGTCTACGAACAATTGGCACGAAAGGTGAAAAGCGATTTTCCCAACGTGGGAAGGATCGCCATCACACTTCGCGAAAACCTCAGTGCCGATAGGAACCTATGGCGTGCGGTGATGCTCGGCAAAGAAGGATTCCATGTATCGCAACGGTATGCGATGGACGATATCGTCGATAGGGTCGGAGGTGGAGATTCCTTTTCGGCCGGTCTCATACACGCCCTTCGCACCATGGATGAGGCAACCGCATTGCGATTCGCAGTCGCCGCATCCTGTTTGAAGCATAGCATCGGAGGAGACTTCAACTTGACCACGCTTGATGAGATTGAGGCACTCATGGCGGGAGATGGTTCGGGAAGGGTCCAAAGGTAACGATCAGTTGCCCATCAGCGAGGAAATCGCCCGAGCACTTTCGATTACCGCCGACACATACCCATCACAATGGTCTTCATCGAACCTGAATAGGGGCCAAGACACCGAAAGACCGGCGATCACCTGTCCCGTATGATCGAAAACCGGTGCTGCGATACAACGTATTCCCTCCTCATGTTCCTGCCGATCTTCTCCGTATCCCGAATCACGGATCTTCTGCAGCTCATGTTCGAGTACTGAACGATCGGTGATCGTATGTTCGGTGAAGGGGACGAGCCTCAGGTGATCGAGCGTATGCGACAAGATCTGCGGATCCATTCCTGAAAGCAACACCTTTCCGATGGCGGTGCAGTAGAGGGGAATCCGCTTTCCCACCCTGCTGTACATCCTGATGGTGTACTTGGATTCCATCTTCATGATGTACATCGCCATATCCTGATCAAGCACTCCCATATGGACAGTCTCTCCCAAGCGTTCTCCCAGTTGCATGGCGATGGGACGGGCATCCTGTGCGATATCCATATGGGACAAGCCCTTCGAACCGACACTGAACATCTTCAAGGTGAGCGAATACTGGTCATACGGATCACGAAAGACATATCCGAGGGTAACCAATGTGTTGAGGAACCGATGGAGCGTCGCCTTGGGTAGGGAGGTCTCGTTGGCCAACTGCTCCAAATTGATCTTGTGGTGGTTGGCCAAATGCTCGAGGATGGACAAGGTTCGCTCGGCAGATGAGAGGTGGTTCGGACCCGACATGTACGTCATATGGGTGTGCTCCTCATGCGAAATAATCTTTGGCATTGCGGAAACTGATATCTCTCACCACCGTATCGAGGAGCACTGGATCGTTGGGGATCTCTCCCTCCTCAGCCCATGTGCCCAACAGGTTGCAGAGTATCCTCCTGAAATATTCGTGACGAGGATAACTGAGGAAACTACGTGAATCGGTAAGCATGCCGATGAATCTTGGAAGGGAGCCGAGATTACCCAATATCTTCATCTGGTCGGCCATCCCATCCTTATGGTCGCAAAACCACCAACCTGAACCCAATTGGACCTTGCCGGGAATACCCTTTCCTTGGAACGCACCCATCACCGTTCCCATCACATAGTAGTCTTTTGGATTCAGGGTATAGAGTACTGTCTTGGGCAAGGCATGGTCCTCTTCCAGAGCTCCGAGGAAACCGGCGAGTCTTTCGGCCATCGGTAGATCGTGCGATGCATCATAACCAGTATCGGGTCCGAGTGTGCGCATCCCCGGTCCATTGAGATTCCGTATCGCATTCATATGCAACTGCATCACCACATGGTGTGTGGCATAGGATCGCCCCAGATGGAGCAGCACACGCGTCTGGTACGCATCGATCTCCCCGGCGGTGAGTCGCTTCCCTGCGATCGCCTTCTGGAAAATCGTCTCCACTTCCGATTCCTTCGCCACAGTGTACGGCACCATCGCGATACCATGGTCGCTGGCCTTGCAGCCCCGGCTCACGAAAAACGCCAAACGCTTGTCCAAAGCTGAGCACACATCGGCCACAGAACCGATTGTCATGTCCGCAGCCTTTCCCAATTTCGCGATATACTCCACGAATCCATCGTTCTGGCAAAGCAAGGCCTTGTCGGGTCTGAAGGATGGCATCACCTGTGTACCGATTTTTCCTATCGGGGCGGTACCCCCATTGATGGCCTCATGCATCGACAAGTCGTCGGCAGGGTCGTCGGTGGTACCCACCGCATGGACATTGAACCGCTTGAAGATGTTCGATACGGCCATATCATCGGAAGCCAGAAGGTCGAGTGTCCTATCCCAAATCGATTGTGCGCTCTGTTCATTCAGTGGTTCGGTGATGCCGAAATAGCGTTGCAGTTCGAGATGGCTCCAATGGTAGAGGGGATTGCCCAAGAGCTGGGGCATCGTCTTGGCCCATGCCAGATATTTGTCGTAGGGGTCGGCATCACCGGTGATGAGCTGCTCTTCGATACCCACCGAGCGCATCGCCCTCCATTTGTAATGGTCTCCTCCCAACCAAATCTCGGTGAGGTTGGGGAACTTCTTGTTCTCGGCGATCTGTGCCGGGATCAAATGGCAATGGTAATCGAAGATCGGTTCCTTCGCGGCACTCCCATGATACAATACTTTCGCAGTTTCATTATTCAAAAGGAAATCGGGACCCATGAATGGTTTCATAGCTATGTTCCACCCTCGTCGAAGAAGATTGACGAATCACCAGAGACCCGCCTTGTCACCCAAGTATAACGCAACAGGCCGGACTTCTCAAAGGGGATGGTGCTTCGACTTGACCATGATCGCTTCCCATGGTACCAACGTGGTATGGAACCGCTCGAAGGGTTTCCACCGATTGTGCACGCGGATAGCAGGATACTGATATTGGGATCCATGCCCAGCGTGAAATCGTTGGAAATGCATGAATACTACGGATATCCCACCAACGCCTTCTGGCCGATCATGGAGACGTTCTGCGGGTGTCCGCTTCCCGATTGGGATGCGAAGGTGGACATGCTGATATCTTCCCATATCGCCCTGTGGGATGTGGTGTCCAGTTGCGAACGGAAAGGATCCGCCGATTCGGCCATACGGAATATCCGTTTCAATGCCCTGAAGGAAGTGCTCGAACACTACCCGGGTATATCGCACATCCTTTGCAATGGGACCACGGCGATGAGGTTGTTCCAGCGGTACAACAGGAACTTGGGATCTCATCGTATTGTCCTTCCTGTGGTTCCCTTGCTGTCAACCAGTGCCGCCAATACTGTTTCTTATGAAAAAAAATGTCAAATATGGACTGAAAATTTGCACAAGCTACTTGATCTGTCCCGATTGTGACCAACTTGACGATTCAGCGTATTGTGTCAGAACGACGAATGGGGTAGAGTGGTAACGATTGAACCGTATCGACTGGAGGACTTCATCATGGACAAAAGGCATCACGCTCCAATATTCGACAAATGCTACGAATTCACCGCAGCGGCCGAGGTGAGGGCCTCGGGACTCTACCCATTCTTCAAGCCGATAGGAAGAAGCGAAGGGACCAAAGTCTACATCGATGGTCGGGAGATGATCATGTTGGGTTCCAACAACTATCTTGGCCTGGCGAATGACCAAAGGATGAAGGAAGCCGCCGAAGCCGCGGCCGAACGATACGGTACGAGCTGCAGCGGATCGCGATTCATGAACGGAACGTTGGACCTGCATGAGGAACTTGAGCATCGTTTGGCCCAGTTCGTAGGAAAACCGGCCGCCCTCTGCTTCACCACAGGCTACCAAACCAACCTAGGTTCACTTTCGGCCATGTTGAACCGGGGCGAGCACGTGATCGTCGACAAGTACGACCACGCCTCAATCATGGATGGAATATTCATGGCCGAGGGAACCAAGAAACAGATCAACCTGCATCGCTACAAGCACAACAATCTCGAGGATCTGGAGAGGGTGCTCCAACGCATACCATTCAGTGAGGCGAAACTCATCGTGATCGATGGAGTCTTCTCCATGGAGGGAGACATCGCCCCATTGCCGGAAATCCGAAAACTCGCCGATGCCTATGGGGCGGGAATCTACCTTGATGAAGCCCATGCGATCGGAGTGGTGGGTGAGACCGGCAGGGGAACGTGCGAGCATCATGGGAACGATCCCACCTTGTGTGATCTGCTGATGTGCACATTCAGCAAGTCGTTCGGTTCGATAGGCGGCTTCATCGCCGGAGAAGAGGAGGTGGTCGATTATATCAAGCACTTCGCCAGACCGCTGATCTTCAGTGCATCGATGCCACCTGCGAACATAGCCGCCACGATGAAGGCTCTCGAAATCATCCAAGCCGAACCCGAGAGGGTCCATAAGCTGCAGCACAATGCACGAAGACTCATCGATGGATTCACCTCTTTGGGATTCAATGTGGGAACTTCCGAAACACCCATAGTGCCGTTGATCATCGGGGACAATGACAAGACCTTCCTGCTTTGGAAGAACTCCTTTGAACGGGGGGTCTACGTCAATCCAGTCATCTCTCCCGCGGTTCCTCCCCAAAGGGCGCTGCTGCGTACCAGTTGCATGGCCATCCACAGTGACGAGGAACTCGATACGGCGATGGGTATCATCGGTGAAGAGGCCAAGAAGCTCGGAATCATCTGAGCGGACTGTCCGAATCCGACATTACGCGGTATATTCCATACATGAAGAAGATCCGAATAGACAGTCCCGGGGAGTTCGCACCCTTGGTGGCCTCCCACATAGCTCAAGTGGCACAGGGAAACGATCGCGAAATCTCGATCGGTCTTCCCGGGGGAAGGGGAGCGGTATCGGTGATCGCCGGTCTGCTCCTCTGTGATGACGAATTGCTCAAGAGGGTGAGTCTGTACCTGGTCGATGAGCGTCTGGAGGGTCGGACGAATCTCGAAACCCTGATGGATGTGGGATTGCGGGATGCCATCGCGGCAGGACGGTTCAGTACATCCCGACTCCACGTGGCAACAATCGACCAACCCTTCGTGCCATCGGGTGAAAATCTGGACCTGCTCTATCTTGGTGTAGGTGAGGATGGGCACATCGCGTCCCTATTCCCAGGTTCCTATCCCGCTCTCGACGGTAAGGAAACCGCCGATACCGCCTTGGTGGAAAATAGCCCAAAACCACCACCGGTACGGGTCACCGTCACCTATCGTGGGCTGAAGAAGTATGCAAAGCGGGCCCAGGTATTCCTCCTATTTTTCGGAGAGGGCAAGAGGACCGCTTTGGAGCGGTTTCTCTCTGAAAATGAAAGTCCTTCCACATTGCCTTGCATGTTCTTTCCGAGGGAATGGTTCTCGTTCGACATGGTTACCGACATCAAGGAGGTCGTCCTTTGAAACAAATTGTCATCCAATTCGGTGGCACGGGAGATTTGGCCCAAAAGAAACTCTATCCGGCCTATGAACACCTGATCGAGAAAGGCTTCGACTTCACCGTCTTGGCCTTGGGAAGACGCTTCAAGGAGAGGAAGGAATTCATCAAGGCCATGGTTCCGGAGAAGACTTCAAAGAAGTTTCTCGATCGACTGCAATACCTCTACTACGATATGGCCGACCCCAAGGCAACCGAACCGCTCAAGAACGAGATTGAATCCATCATCGGTGAAAATGAGGAAGTCGAGCTCATCTACTACATGGCTTTGCAGCCTTCGTTGTATGAAGAGGCTATCCATCAAATCCAAATCATCGATTCCCAGCTGTCGGGGCACTGTTGCCTGACAAAAAAGATTGTGGTTGAAAAACCCTTCGGTTTCGATCTCGAAAGTGCGCAACGGTACAATGAGATACTGCTCAAGGCCTTCGATGACAAGGAAATATATCGAGTCGACCATTATCTGGGAAAGGAGTTCATGCAGAATCTCCTCATACTGCGTTTCCACAACGACATCATACGAAGTATCTGGGACAACCGATCGATCGAGAGCATCCAGATCATATTCGACGAAACGCATGGTGTGGACCAGAGACTCGGCTTTTACGAACAGATAGGAGTGGTACGGGACACCATCCAGAACCACATCATGCAGATCGTCACCTATCTCACGATGAACGAACCTGCGGCGCTCTCTCCCGAGGATATCGCGGTGGAGAAGGTGAAGGTGCTCCGTTCCATAGCTCCGATCACCGAATTCCACACCGGCCGGTACGAATCGTTGGGGGCGAACAGCGGACATATCGTGGACACACCCACCTATGCGGCACTCAAGTTGTCGGTGAATTCCTACTATTTCGCAGGAGTGCCGATCTATATCAGGACGGGGAAGATGCAAAAGGAGGCGAAGTCGCTCATCTATGTGAAGTTCCGCAATACGACACGCAAGGTGATGCACGACGATACGATCTCTGAGAACGGTGTGATCATCACCATCCACCCCGAATTGACCATCGACATCAGCATGAACCTCAAGGAACCCGATACCTCATGGAAATCGAAATCGGTACGATTCAGGTTCAACCAAGCCGAAACCTTTGGAGCCAATACCCCGGAAGCCTATGAACAGATCGTGAAGAAGATACTCCAAGGTGACAAGAGCCTGTTCCCTTCCATGCGGGAGATCAGCGAGTCGTGGCGCATCGTCTCTCCAATGTTGGAGACCGAACGTCACATGGAGGTCTATCCTGTGAGGACACTTCCCCGTTTCGCCAGCGAATTGGCGCACAGCAACGGGTTCGAGTGGTTCGCATGAGATAAGGGCCAAGACTGAAACGCCTCGGCCCCACTATCCTATTGCTCGTCGAGCAACCGTTTGTCGCCTTCGAGCTTCTGTATGGGAGCGATGTTCTGGGTTACCTCAAGCGTTCCCAGATAGGTTCCCTCGTCATCGCGTACCGCGAAATACCTGATATGGGCGAAGACCTCCCCAAGATGGATATGGAACTCGGCCACATCCCGCTTGCCTGATTTGAAATCATCGATGATCCTCTCCACGATATGCATGCTGGCAGGTGGATGGCAGTTGACCACCTTGCGACCGATGATGGCGGTGGTGCGGGGGAATATCCTCTCGCTCGCTTGGGAGAAGTAGGCCACCTCATCATTCGCATCCACAAAGGTGATGTCCACAGGAAGCGTGTTCAATACCCTGGTGAGGATCTCGGGAGAGAACGAACCGGTGGGAAGGGTTACTTTTCCTTGTGACAGGGAAGCCTTGTCCATCGACGGTTTCACTTCCTCGGGAGGATTCCAGGTGGGATGGTCGTCAAGCAGGCAATAACCGATTTCAGCACTCCCCTCTGTGATCTGACGCCAGTCGGGAAGGAAGAACACTTCGCTCACCATGGGAATGAGGATGTCCTCCTCCTTGGAAATCATCTCGACGATCTTCTCCTTCATCGCCTCCAGATCACCGAGGAACCCGTCCACCTTCCCGGGTGAAGGACGACCCGAGGCAATCAACTCGTCAAGAGTCTTGCGGGTGAGCTTCACCATGTCGCGGATCTCGTCGTCCACACCCCACATCACCTTCGGTGGTGCGGTGATGCCGTAGCGTTCCATGATCGGGAACCAAAGATTCTCCTTCTTGGAGTAGTGCTTATCTATCTGCCAGAGGTCCTTCAGATCCTCCACCAGAGCTCCGATGGCCTTGAGGTCCCCTTTTCCCATCGCTTGTGCATGGACGTCGATACGATCGGAAAGAAGCCGTTCGAGAGCACGGTTCTCCTCCTTGAGCACCCAAGTGGGATGACCGTGGTCCTTGGTCTGATTCTTGTCGGCATGGATATCGGCCACCGAACCCTTGAAGAGCGATGCATGGACATCACAGAGCTTCTGGACCTCCTCGACCTTCACTCCACCATGGTCGATGAGTTCCTTCTCCACAGCGGCGATCTCATCGGCTCCCACTCCTTCGAATTCACGTGCGAAATCGGCTTTCACACGATCGAAGTCATCCCCTGCATGCAACCGTTCGATCAGTCCCTTCAACAGTTTCTGGCGATGTACGCTATTGTTTATTTCGGCACTCATTTCTTCTCCTCCCTAGGATCGTTCTCAATGCGATAGCCTCGTGACTCCAATACTTCAATGATGGCTGCAAGATCCATCGATCTCATCGCAGCCCCTTTGGGTATGGTCATCACCTTTCCCACGGTCGTCCTCATGACCGGTTTCACAATTTCGGTGAAACCGAGCTCGGCCAGCGTATCGACCAGTTCCGGATGTTCACTACAGAGTGTATACACACTCTTGCGCAAGTCCAAACTATCGTATCCTTCCATCGTATGGTTCCTTGTGATGATAACATGATTGGTGGTGCAACACTGTTGCAATTGCAACATTATGCTGAAGAAGCCCCGGATGTCAAGACATCGGGGCTTCCAAAGGCAAATGGGATCGATCATCAGGCGAACAATGAAGCGATCTCCTTCGCGTAGATCTCGGCAATCTTGTGCCGCATGACCTCCTGCTTGGCCGAAAGTTCCCGACCCACCTTGAACGATTCGGGCAAGATCGCGAACCTGTTGATCCTTTCGTAGCTCTTGAAGCCGTTCTTGGCACTTGCCAGTTCGTTGATCTCGGTATTCAACAGTTCATGGACCTCCGGCAATTCAGTCACATCGTAACGGGCCATATAGGGGATGTTGTTCTCCTTCACATACAACTCAAGCCTCTTGGTATCGGGAACGATAAGTGCAGCGAGATACTTCTTGTCCTGTCCTACGACAACCGCCTGCTCGATGAATTCCGACTCCCGCAACCTGGCTTCGATGGGAACCGGTTCGATGTTCTCCCCACCCGACAGTACAATCGTGTCCTTCGCCCGTCCCCGAATGGCGTACTCACCCTTGTGGGTCCATACCCCAATGTCACCTGTGTTGATCCATCCATCCTTGTCGATCACCAGATCGGTGAGGTCGGGACGTTTGTAGTACCCTGCCATCACCTGTGCTCCACGGGCATGGATCACGCCCTTTTCTCCCGGTTTGACGGATTTTCCCTGTTCGTCGACAATCTTGATCTCGGTTTCCGGCAATGGCGCTACAGTACCGGGTACCTGATGATCCAATCTCCTCAGGCCGATCACAGGTGCGGTTTCGGTAAGTCCATATCCGTCGAGCAGAGTGATACCGATGGCCTTGAAGAACTTGTCCACCGATGAAGGAAGAGACCCCCCTCCCGAGACTCCAGCCCTGAAGTTCGTACCGAACTTTTTCTTGATCGACTTGAACACCAACACATTTCCCAACAGTTTGAAGGGTGTGAGCACGATCACCGGAACGATTCCCAACAGAAGATCGAAGGGATAGAACCGTCGTGTGAACTGGGGCATGCGGTTCCCCACGAGATTCATCGCCGCAGCGTGGTTGGCTCCGACCCA
>Ga0334898_1002562_pt1 | contig 16381 bp, 20 predicted proteins | sample GraSluR3_MG_10_FD_207228 | JGI IMG/M metagenome (GOLD analysis project Ga0334898, IMG submission 207228) | Sludge microbial communities from methane-producing bioreactor in Wageningen University, Netherlands - Granular Sludge_3_08-R3 | ecosystem: Engineered > Bioreactor > Anaerobic >... | reverse complement strand
TTATCGGGCGTACTCTAAGAGAAATCCAATATAAAATACAAAATGCTGATGGAATTCAACGCTCTAAAATAAATGAATCTCTACAGAATCTTATTTTACTAAAAACGTTTAATTATCTCAACGAAAACATTTCTCAGATTTCCCGTTTACAAAATAATCGATTTGCCCTCATCAAGAACAAAAATTTAAAGAGTATTAAAGCAAACGTTATTCTAGAAAGTGGTTATAATGTTGGTTTTTTCTTTGCCTTAACTCTAGGTGCATATCGCTTAGCACAATCCGCGATAACCTTCGGTACTTTTACCGCTTTTCTACAGCTGGTTGGCGAAATACAAGGCCCTATTCATGAAATGACGCGCTCAATTCCTCGTTTGATTTCATCTCTATCTTCACTCGAGCGTATTGAAGAAATATATGCTCTCCCTGACGAATTACATCAAGATAATTATATCACAGAAAATAGCGAAAAATTACTGGGACTTCATATTCAAAATCTTTCTTTTGCATATGACCCGTCAATTCCCGTCCTTAAAAATGTTTCTTTAGAAATAGAAAGCGGAAAACGTATAGGAATCATTGGCCCTTCAGGTAGTGGAAAAACAACCTTAATTCATTTAATTTTATCACTGATTGAACCAAATTCAGGAAATTTATTTCTTGCCTTTGATTCCGGAAAGCAAATACCGGCCTCATCACAGACTCGAGATTACTTTACCTATGTTTCACAATCAAATCCACTCTTTTCAGGTAGTCTTCGCGAAAACTTATTCTTAAATGAACATATCTCAGAGGAACAACTTCAAACCGCTTTAACGGCTGCTTGTTGTAATGAATTTATCGATCAATTAGAGCAAGGTATTGATTCTTTAATTCACGAACGAGGTGTTGGCATATCACAAGGACAAGCTCAACGTATAAATATTGCTCGTGCACTTGTTCACAATAAGCCCTTTTTGATCTTGGATGAAGCTACATCATCACTAGATCGTACTACAGAACAAGAACTCATAAAAAACATAAGGTATTATTATCCACATACGACCTTGATTGCGATTACTCATGGCACCGAATTATTAAAAATTTGTGATGAGATATATGAAATTAAAGATAAACAACTCGTTTTAACAACTGAATATGCATGCTAATGCTAAGCACTTTTTAGGTGAACCCATGCTGGGTACACCTAAAAAAAAGAGTATCTGGATTTCAGATACTCTTTTAATATATGATATATATTAGAAAATTTTTCCCCATTTACTTTTGGTACGTCCATAACCATGACCTTTTCCTTTGCCAGGTCTTTCTGTTTCTCGGATGTCTAATTTTTTAACTTGTGGAGCTTCCCATTTTTTCATAATATTACCTCCTATAAACTGTTGATCTGTTGATTGTTAACTATAAACTCACCTTTACTATAAACAACTATCTCGTTTATGTACCCATTATAACACTCTGTTCAAAATTTTACAAGAAGAAAATTCATAGTTTATTCATATTTCGTTCATTTTTTCATATAATTAATGTACTTTTTTTGCTATTTAAGAAAAGAGTATCTGAAATCAGATACTCTAAAAAATACGATAACTTTTTTTATCTAAAACTCCAGCGACTCTGGGTACGTCCGCATCTATTACCCTTATTGCCTTTAAATTTGAATTCTGTTTCCCTGATGTCTAACTTTTTCATTTGTGGAGCTTTCCATTTTTTCATTGCGTTACCTCCTATAAACTGTTTTGACTGTTACTCACCTTTACTTCAACAAATATTTGTCTACGTACCTATTATATCACTGACTTCACAAAATCTCAAGAGAAAATTCACAGTTTGTTCACATTTTGTTCAAAAAGTTTTTCCCTTATAATGCTTACTTGCTCTTTTACCGTAAATTGATTATTGGGTCGTTCTAAATGATAGACATCTACATGACTTAACACATGGCTCAAAAGTATAAATTGCTGAGTTTTCAGACCTAAATGTTCAACCATATCCTCAATAAAGGCATGTATTAACAACACTTCTAATGCTTGATTTTTTTCAAGTTTTGTTAATGTCACCTGTTCAACCTCAGATTCTTCTAACCAAATAATTCCACCTAATTGCTTACTCGACTCTTCAAAGTGGTCTTGAGCATCCACATAAAATTTATCTACATCATGAAAAATTTTCTTGCTTGGATCTGGGGAAGACTCATATGCATCCATGGTGTTTTTCCACATTTTTTGCGTTGGAAAACTCGGAATCACATCTAACTGGTTCTTTATCGATATTGCTGATAAATCATCGCTCAATAACTTATATCCGGATTGAATAAATTCACGTGCTATGGATGATTTTCCTGCTCCCGCTTCTCCTACAATAATAAAGGCATGATTATTTGCACAAATAGCACTTCCATGAATTGAAAAAACATCTCTTTGCAGTAATAATGTTGCAAAGGCCACACCAACAATATATGTAACAATTTCATTCTTCCAGTAATCCTCATTATGAGGAATTATATTCATATAATTCCCATTTTTAATGGAAAACTTAGCCATATCATGAATATCTACTGTAATATTGTTTAATCCATCAATTTCAAATTCAACCGAGTCGTCATCGACACAAGAAGGTTTCCATTCACCAACTTCAATAATGACATCCGGTTGACACGGTTGAATTTGAGCAATATTAAGATGAATATTTGACTCAACACATAAATCAAACAGCCTATAATATTCTTTTACCTTCATCGTTGAACCTCGGAAATTACTTTTGCTTCTTCTAATTCCTTTATAAAAACACAAACATCCTTTTCTATTTCTTCACTATCCGCATCATATATTTTTGTGAGTTCTTCAATGACTTGTTGAATATTTTTTTCACCATCTATCTGTTCCCAGACATCTTTCCCAACTTCATTAATTACAAAATACTCGCCTGAATCAACATTTAACATTGCTAACTCATCACCAAGTTGTGCCGGTTGAATACCTTCTTTTTTAATAAATACTCTTTCTTTCTCCATCTTATTCCTCCTTTAAAAATGATATAGTTTCCTTATGTGTAATAATAATACGATGATCAAAATCACGGCGAATCCACTTTGCTAGATTTTGACGTGACTTGAAAATCACTCGAATCACTCGCACTCCCCAAAAAAAAGGTAATAACCAGGGAAATGTGTTTAGCAGTGGATACCTTCGCTTCATTTGATTTAATGGTAAAAAAACAAATGCAAATCGATGCATTTTTTTCTTCACTTTTTTTTGACTACCTTTGACAAGATCTTCATAGCGTTGTTCAATAACATATTCTTCTCGCATTCCTGTATCACCAGAACGCGTAATAATACCAAAAAGGTTTTCACATATTTCTTCATCAATAGGATAGTCAATCATAAAATTACTTTGCAAATATCGCTCCGCACAAGCCAGAATATATGTGCCTGATTTTAGCATGTGAAACCCTTCTAAATACTCAATGAGTTTATCTTTTTTTATATTATTTTTTTGTGCATTCACGTAAATTGCCAAGTCATATAACCCTTTTAATCCAATGCCTGTACCATATAAATGCTTGGCCATATGACTAATCATATATGCCGTTGATACAGTCGGCTCAAGTACATGAACTCCAAGTTTATCCGAAAAAACTGCTGATTCCAAAGCAATTCGACTAAATTCCTCCGTATAAGCCGATACATTCTTTTTAAATAATGCGTAATGGACTTCAAAAAAATAACCGTCTTTTTTAGGATAATATATTCTTTCTTTATCTGTATCGTCTTCAACAGCATGGATATAGTCAAAGCCTTTAAATATTGAATCCACTTTATCTAAATCATTGAGATGAATAAGTATATCCATATCACTCATTGTTCTGTTTTCAGGCTTATCATAATAGGTTGCCAAATCGATGCCTTTTAAAACCACAACAAAAATGTCTCCTGCAATAAGCTTATTAATCATCTTCAGAGCTAGCGCTTCAGATGTTTTCCCCCAAAATATTCGATGAACAACAAAATTTTGCCATTCTATATAAATCTTCGTTGCTTTGAATGTCTGGGAAAAAAAACGATTATAATAGTCAAAGAAAACGCATTCAAGTCCATGCTCTGAAGCAAACTCAATACATTGATCCCATTGTTCATTTGATAAGTCTAATTTTGGCTCTTTGACTTTGTTTAATGCTTGTAATAAAAAAGTTACTCTAAAATCCATAATCTCACCCTTTTTATGTATTTATTGCCATCATAGTACCGTTCCAAGATCCTACATAAATAGTTCCATTCTCATCCACAACAGGTACCGAAAGAGTTTTTCCAATACTCATAGAAATCTTTTCATTTCCTTCTTTATCCATAACTAGTAATCGTCCGGTTGTATTACTATCTTTCGTAGTTAGGAGTATATTTCCTTGTGGGTCAATGCTTGGTGTAGTCCATAACCCTCGCTTAGCTGTCGTTACCAAATGATTAAAAACTACTGAACCATCAAATTTATTCAGAGCTATAAGTTGACCACCTAATGTTCCAAAAACAACATATTCTTCATGCGAGATACTTGCTGTTCCTCGTATCGCTCCTTTTATTTTCTTTTTCCATTTTAATTGACCATCATATCCAAAGCAAAGAATAATACCTTGATTTTCGCCAATTCCTCCTGTAAAAAAAACACTTTGACTTTCAATATCTACTGATGGGTTTCCCCAAAAAGAATACTTTTCTTTTAGTTTAAACGTCCAAATTAGCTGTCCATCTGAACTTAATCCATAGATTCGATGCCGATTCGCTGTAACATATATATTACCATTTTCATCAAGAGCCACTCCACTCAAAGGATATCGAGGATTCCCCAAATCAAATGTCCATATACTTCGTCCACTATATAAATCTATACAATGTAGTCCAATACCATATCCTGTAACTAAAACTTGTTCTTCATATATTAGTGGTGATGACCAGCATTTATTAAGTCGAAATTTCTTGGTATGCCAATCATATGTTGACCAATCTGTCACTGTCTTACTTATTTTTCTCATATATCGATTCGAAATATTGTCAAAATACTGGCCAAGCCAATATGTCCATAATAAATCCCCTACCCTACTAAAACAATGCACATTTCCTTCTCCTGATGTAAAAACAATATAGTCATCTTTAGTTGCAGGACTTCCATAGTTTTTAGTTCTACCTGAATTATACATCCACCGTAAGTCACCTTGATAATCAATCGAGTAAAAACATCCATCATGTGAAGCAAAATACAGATTTCCATCTCGATCAAACGCCGGAGAGGATTCAGGTCCTTTTAGTGGATATGAACGTAATTCAAAAGAAAATTTAGGTACGAATGTATAAGAGTGAATTCCATACTTTAATTGGCCTGATCGTTGCTCATCGAATAAAAAAGTTGAAGACGGTATATTTTTCATTATAATCACCTCCTACAAAGTCGTATTTCTGTTTAGTCGATTCACTAATCCCTAATAAAAAGTTCGCAATTTCTTCATATCTCATTGCAAACTCCATTCATTTCTTATCGAATTGATTTAGGTAAGAGTTTAATGATAATAATAGCTAGTGCACCTCCAATAAGAGCCGTCCATAATTGAGGTAAAGAAAATGTTACAATGATTGGCGGTTTCACTTCCGGTATAAATAATGGTAACAATGTTCGAACTGCTATGAATAAAAACAAAAACTTTGCAATAGAACTCACCACCAACCCAAGCACTTGCTGAGGTAGTTGTTCTTTTTCCTTAATAATCAGGCCAAAGACAATAATATATATTGTATTAGCAAGTGCAATCATAGGTACCAATGGGAACACTCCCATTATGCCTGCTAAGAAAGCAATGATTGGCGTTAAGCATCCGATTATAATTGCCATAGGAATGCCAACAATCATTGTTGATAACAAGAGCATCATGTTAACCAAGGGACCAACCAAGGGCTGTGCAAATTGTCTGAAACCAATTTGAAAAACGAGTGTTAGCGCTAATAACATAGCACTTCGCGTCAACTTATTTGTTTTCATATTCTACTCCTTTTTTTGCGATTATTTTTTCCACGATATCGAATGACATAATGAACGCATTTTGAATATAACTCAATACCCATTATATACCTAACTATCGGTAATAGTCTAGCTGAGATTGTCGTGCGATATACCTTTTTGGTTTTTTTTGTCAAACAAGCTTTGACAATATCATTGACTGTCGAAAAAGTACTTGGAGCATTTTTATACATTTTTTCCAAAAATACTTGGTAGTCTTGTAGCAACTCCTTGTAATCCTCAATAGAATTCTGATGATTAAGTGATTGAATCGCCACATGTTCAAACTCAGTTTTTACCGGCCCAGGTTCAATCTGGATAACATCAATTCCAAAGCTTTGAACTTCCATACGTAAAGCTTCTGTCAATCCATTTACTGCATGTTTTGAAGCGCCATACCATCCTGATCCTAATGTCGATACGTGGCTTGCAGACGAAGCAACAATGATAATACGACCGCTCCCTTGCCTTCGCATATAAGGCAAAACAACTTGATTCACTCGAGCAAGTCCAAATAGATTGACTTCAAATTGATGCTTGGCTTTTTCAATATCCACCTCTTCAATTATACCATATTCTCCATATCCTGCATTATTTATGACACAATCAATACGACCTTGTTCATGTATGATTTTATTGACAACACTTTTTATAGATGTCAAATCCGTGACATCCATATATGTTGTATGAACCTTAAATTTTTTTAATCCTTCCAATCGTTTTGTACGTCTAGCAACTGCATATACTGTGACACCTGATCTTGCTAAACGTCGAGATACACTTTCTCCTATCCCTGATGATGCTCCGACAACAAGTACTACTTTTTTATTTCCCATTAAACCCCTCTTCCCATATATCTCTTTTAATAATAAGTGTATTTATCTTTAATTCTATATCATAGATAAAAAAAAAACAATCCACTGTTGCTGTCGAATTTTCATTTCAAAAGAAATGCTTCAATTCGAAACAGCAACAATGGATTATCCATCCTGCTAAACTATTAATTTGTATATATTCCTCTTATCGATACGCCGGCAACCAGTCACCATGAGCCTCGATTAAATCGTCAACAAGATTACGAATCTCATCTATCGTAAGTTCTGATGATGTGTGTGGGTCAAGCATAGCCGCATGGTATATATGTTCACGTTTACCTGTTAGTGCAGCTTCTATCGTTAGGAGTTGCACGTTTATATTGGTACGATTAAGTGCCGCTAATTGCTCAGGTAATTTTCCGACGTATGTTGGTTTAATTCCTGATGCATCAACCATACATGGCACTTCAACAACTGCATCACTTGGCAAGTTCGTTATCAAACCTGTATTTAACACATTACCACCAATTTTATAGGGTACATTGGTCTCCATCGCTTCAATAATATACGAACCATATTCATGAGTTCGCTCATGAGTAATCTGAACATCGCCTAGTAATTCTTCCCGCGTCTTATTCCAAGCATCAATTTGCTCCACACAACGACGTGGATACTCATCCAATGGAATATGATAACGTTCTATTAACTCGGGATACTTGCTCTTGATAAAATAGGGTAAATATTCCGCATTATGTTCACTTGACTCAGTTACATAATAACCGAACTGTTGCATCATCTCAAAGCGGACGGCATCTTTTTCCGGTAGTCCGTTCTTAAGAACCTGTTCTTTAATTTTCGGATATAAATCGACACCATTTTTTTTGATTTCTAAAAGCCAAGCCATATGGTTAATCCCCGCAATGAAGGTCTGAATCTCTTTGTCTTCTTCCCATTCTAAACCTTCGTAAAGATTTTTAGCACACACTTGAACACTATGACACAATCCAATCGTTTTAATCGATGTTGCTCTTAACATAGCCCCTGTTAACATCGCCATTGGATTGGTATAATTTAAGAACCAGGCATCTGGGCATACTTCTTCCATATCTTTTGCAAAATCAAGCATCACTGGTATTGTTCTTAGCGCTCTAAAGATTCCACCAATACCTAATGTATCTGAAATAGTTTGACGTAAACCATATTTTTTAGGTATATCAAAGTCTGTAATCGTACATGGGTCATATCCACCTACCTGGATTGCATTAACAACATATTGGGCTCCTCGAAGTGCTTCTTTACGATTGGTATAAGCAATAATCTTAGCACGATTTGCATTGGAATTTTTATTAATATTTTTAAGAATCATCTCCGATTCTTGCAATCGTTGCTCATCAATATCATATAATGCAATTTCTGAATCTCTTAAACTTTCTGTAACCATACAGTCTCCTAAAACGTTTTTTGCAAAAACTGTACTTCCTGCTCCCATAAATGTAATTTTTGGCATAATTGGCCTCCTCTAGTATCATTCAATATATATACATCTATTGTTATTTTAAACAAAAACAGGTAAAATGAACATTGAAGAATGTGACATCTATTTGTCTTTATGTGATTTTTAGGAGGAACTTATGCCATTTGAGCAATTAGAATTATTTAATAAAGGTTCACAACTATGTTCTCCAAAGCATAGCTTTGGTCCTTTTATTCGAGACCATGTTCTCATCCATTTTATCAAGGAAGGTTGTGGAACCTTTCAAGTGAATGAACAAACATTTTTTGTGGAAAAAGATCAAGCGTTTATTATTTTTCCCGATGTGATTACTTATTATGAAGCAGACAATATGAATCCTTGGCATTATTATTGGGTTGGATTCCGAAGTCCTGATGTCGTTTGGCAACTTGAAAATATAGGAATCGATGTTAATCATCCAATTTTAAATTTTAAGGAAACAGACATCTTATGGAAGCATGTTGTTCAATTAACGCAATTATCCACACGTGCTCTAAGTTCATATTATAAGAGCACCGGATTACTCTATCTTATTATCGATGAACTTTTTCAGCAATTAAAGGGATCTTCAAACTTTGTTGCCTTAAATCAAAGTATTCATGGCGATTCATATGTTGATTCAGCCTGCTATTTTATTGCAAAAAACTATACGCAAGATATCCGCATTGAAGATATTACATCCTATGTGGATCTTGAGCGCAGTTATTTCTCCCGACTTTTTAAAAAACACACCGGTTATTCTCCTAAGGACTATCTCATTCGTTATCGAATGCAACAGGCCATGCACCTACTACTCACGACTGACTTAGCTATTGGTACGATTGGAAACTCCATTGGCTATGAAAATCCCTATCATTTTTCAAAGATATTCAAAAAAAACGTCGGTGTATCACCCACCGACTATCGAAAAAATGAAATATAAAATTCAACTATTTTGTGAAACTCTCCGCCATCTGAAGCACCTCTGCCGGATCTATATTTGCTATAATATCAAATACAGCCTCGTGGTTCGCCCAGTGTAGTATCACGCGTTCTTCTTTTAAAATAAGTAACCCTTCATTTCCTTGGATATCAACATGAATAATCTCTGCATCTTCAGTATCTAATTGTGTATCTCCATTGAGTGATGATTGCATCATTCGTATTTGTTCATTTCCCTTTTCGTATACTGTGACAATCATATCGCCATAACTTTCTTCTTCACTTAAAACAAACCCTTCCGGCGCATAGGTCGGATAATAGCCTTCTCGGTTCATAGACGCCCCACTGTCGTCATCCGGTACCTCTTCATAGCTAATGGACGTATAGCGCTCATTCGTCTCTAATATCAAGTTATACACTTGCACACGGACGGCTTCTACTGTAAATGTAATAACAGCTAAGCTAGCAATAAGAAAAAGCACGACCAAGGAAGCTCTTGATGTTATTCGCCGATAAAAGTCGTTTCGTCGTTTTTTATTTCCTTGCTTTTTAACCCACACGTTCAGCGATTGGGGAATCTCAATACGATTGATTTCGTCACGTTTTTCATCAAGTTCAGTAAGAATATTTTCAATATGCGCCTGGCCGATTTGTTTGTAGTATGTCGCCATCAATTCATCAAACTGATGCATATTTTTTTCATTACTCATCCATGTCACCTTCCATCACATCATGAAGCGCTCTTCTTGCGCGCATCAAACGAACACGAGTATTCCCTTCTTCAATGTCGAGCATTTTTGATATTTCTTCATTTGTATACTCATATTCATATCTTAAGGCCAATATATCGGCATATTCCGGTTTGATTTCATTTAACTTTTTAGATACATAGTGTATTTGATCCAATCTTAATACATGCACCTCCGGTATGACGTCGTCATCCGAAGATAAATCATATGCAACGCTATCAAAATCAACCGTTCTATAAGTTTTACGTTGTCGATAAATATTTATTGCTATGTTTCTAACTATAATAACAATTAATGCTTTGATTTTGTTACACTTAACATCAACTTTTTTTTCTAAATAACGAGCCATTTTAAGTAGTGCTGTTTGAACAACATCTTCAGCCTCATATTCGTCTTTTAAAATATTATATGCAACGTACCATAATTCTTTCTGATATAAATAGTAAATTTCTTCTAACTGTGTGCGTAGAACTTCATCGTCGACGCTCATCAAAAAAACCAGCATATTTCCCCCCAAATTTATACAAAATAAGACCTGTTAAAGCCCCCATAGAATCAATCAATACATCACGGATTTGACCCGATCTACCTTCTATGAATAATTGATGCGTCTCGTCGCTAACTGCATATAAAACCGAAATAATGAAGGCCACTAATAAGGGTTTTTTTACACCTTGGCATTTTAACGGCTTAACTAATAAACAACCTAAAACTAAATATATGAAAAAGTGCGCATTTTTTCTTATAAAGCCATGCCACCATTCCACCTCATCTGATGCATTCGGCGCAATATGCTCAATAACCTGCAATACTTTTTCTGTAACGGAAGAACTTATTTTACTAGATTGTGTTGCCGGCTGATGGGAAAACATAAAAATAACGCCCATCCAGGCAATCGGCAAAATCCAATGCCGTAATTTACTCACATACTTCAACATCCCTTCATCCTTTCAACACTAAACTTATAAATAAAAGTTTTCTATAGCTAAAGCGACACCGTCATCTTCAACACCTTTGATAATCATGTCTGCCGCATCTTTTAATGCTTGTGTCCCGTTTTCGACTGCGAATCCTCTTTTAGCCTTTTGAATCATGGATAAATCATTCATACTATCTCCAAAACATATAGTATCTTCCCACGTCATACGATAATGATTAAACAGAACTTCAATTCCTTCAGCTTTTGACCACTGAATATCCATTAAATCCGCACCAAAATTTCCATTAAACAAAAAGAAGTGTATTCGTGAAAGAATTTTAGCCAAAGTAATAATATCTTCTTTATCTGCCACAATATGCAGTGAATGTACCTTTCGGTTCAATAACTGATATGGGTCATGATATGTTTTATTGCAAAACCCATACATTTTCATTTCAAACTCACGTATAATTTCATAATGTGTATAGTATTCACCGCCTTCGATAGAAGCTCCGACACACAAGTTATGTTCAACTCCATAATCTAAAACCTGTTTCATTAAGTCCTGATCAAAATAATGTTCATAGAGTAATTGATGATTAATTGTAACTTTTAATCCATTAGCATGTACAATAGCATGTGGATTCACCATCTCTATGAAAGGCTTACTGTTTGGAGTATCAAAATCACGTCCTGAAGCAAGAACAATAATATGGCCCGCTTTTTTTAATGCCTCTAATGCACCAATAGTTCGTTCAGATATTTCATATTTTTTATGATTAAGTAGCGTATTATCCAAATCAAAACAAAACATTTTCCGTTCCATAAACGGTCTCCTAACTTCACTTAATCTCGAGCAAATAAATCTCTCGTATAAACTTTTTCCTTTACATCCACTAAATCTTCTGAAAGTCGATTCGCCACAATGACATCAGATATTTTTTTGAATTCATCAAAATTTTTGATTACACGGGATTTATAAAATTCATCCTCTTCTAAGGCAGGCTCAAAGACAACTACTTCGATTCCTTTTGCTTTAATACGTTTCATAACACCTTGTATTGCCGACTGTCTAAAATTATCCGAATCCATTTTCATTGTTAATCGATAGATCCCAACAATTTCAGGGCATTGTTTAATAATCATATCCGCTATATGATCTTTACGGGTACGATTTGCATCAACGATTGCTGACATTATATTCTGCGGGATATCTGAATAGTTTGCTAATAATTGTTTCGTATCTTTTGGAAGGCAATAACCTCCATAACCAAATGACGGATTATTATAATGTGTACCGATTCTCGGATCTAGTCCAACACCTTCAATAATTTGCTTTGTGTTTAATCCACGAACTTCTGCATACGAATCTAATTCGTTAAAAAAAGCAACACGAAGTGCTAGATATGTGTTGGCAAATAGTTTAATGGCTTCTGCTTCTGTAGGATCTGTAAATAAGACAGGTATTTCTTCCTTAATAGCACCTTCTTGTAATAACTCTGCAAAAACTTCTGCTCGCTTCGATTTCTCACCGACTACAATTCGTGAGGGATGTAAATTATCATATAAAGCTTTTCCTTCACGCAAAAATTCCGGCGAAAAAAGTATATTCTCAGTATCAAATTTTTCTTTAATTGACTCTGTATAACCAACCGGAACTGTCGATTTAATAATCATAATAGCATCTGGATTGATAGATAACACATTCGCAATAACCGCTTCTACAGTACGCGTATTAAAATAATTCTTCTCAGGATCATAATTCGTCGGTGTTGAAACAATAACATAATCTGCGTCCTTATATGCCAAGTAATTATCTGTTGTTGCCAATAGATTTAGTTTTTTATTTTTTAGATATTCTTCTATCTCCGTATCAATAATTGGCGACTGTTTATTATTAATCATATCTACTTTTTCTTGGATAATATCTAATGCAACAACTTCATTATGCTGTGCAAGTAGTATCGCATTTGATAAGCCTACATATCCTGTTCCTGCAATTGTAATTTTCATCGTTTTTTCTCCCTCTATTCGTTAAGTTCTATTTATATTTATGTAATGGATTGTGGATTCGTTTGTAAAGCAATAAAAATATTATAACGTAATTCTAAGTACAAATCAATCTCTTGACAAAAGCCTAGAAAAAGCTTACGATAGCTCGTATATAAAGATTTATAAGCGAGGTGCACAATGACTACACTATTTTTACTCTTAATTATTTATCTGGCTTTCATTAGCCTAGGACTTCCCGATTCCCTTTTAGGTGTTGCTTGGCCATTGATTCGAGAACAATGGGAACTTCCCCTGGATTATGCAGGAATGATTTCAATTGTTACAATTGGTTCAACCATTCTTTCAAGTCTTTTTAGCGGACGTATTATCGCTCGTTTTGGAACAGGCAAAGTCACATTTATTAGTTGCCTTATGACTGGAGGTGCACTACTCGGTTTTTCAGTCGCACCTTCTTTTGTCTGGCTATTCTTTTTTGCTATACCCTTAGGTTTCGGTGCAGGTAGCGTTGACACTGCTCTTAACAACTATGTATCATTACATTTTAAATCTCATCATATGAATTGGTTACATTCTTTTTGGGGGATCGGCGCAACTATTGGTCCTTTGATTATGGGACAGTTCCTTATAAGAAGTACTTGGCAATCCGGATATCGTTTTATCGGTTCTATTCAAATGGTTCTCGCTTTTATATTGTTGATTAGCCTTCCTCTATGGAAATTGCATCATGCACATACAACAGCTACTCAAGAGCATATCGAGCCTAATCGAACTCTAACTTTTATTCAAAAAATTCGTATAAAAGGTGTTCCCTATGCACTGCTTGCCTTCCTTTTTTATGTAACAGCCGAAGCAGCCGTAGGATTATGGGGAAGTAGTTATTTGGTTCAAGTCAAAAATGTATCTGTCGGCCTTGCTGCAACATGGGTCGCAATGTATTATGGCGGCATTACAATTGGTCGCGTAATATCCGGTTTCATTTCATTTAAATTATCGAATCAACAACTTGTTTTTTATGGTATTATAGTTAGCCTGATAGGTGTACTACTTATGTTTTTACCTGTACCCCACTGGATCATTCCAATCGCATTAATTTTAATCGGTCTAGGATTTGCTCCGATTTTCCCAAGTCTTATACACGAAACACCTGAACGCTTTGGAAAAGAGTTATCCCAAGATATTATTGGCTATCAAATTGCTGCCGCCTATTTAGGTGGAGCCACCTTACCACCGCTTTTTGGTGTTATTGCTAAACATACAAGTATGGGACTTTTTCCACTATTTATTTTGCTTTGTTTGATTTTTATTTTAATAAACACAACAAAGTTAAATCATTCAAGCAAAATACTTTAGGTTACTTTTTATATTTTGACAAATACTTATCCATTTTTCTTGCATCTTCAATTTCCAAATCTTTTTCACCGGCTAAAGATTCAAGATGATGGATAAATTCATGTTTAATCGTATGCTCTATTTTTTTTCTGATTTTTTTATTCTTCAGCTTCCCATATAAGCGGATGAATGAACCATAGTAAATTGCTATGTATCTTCCCATTACTCCACCCGAGTGGTATTCTCCAAGAATAAACAAATCATTATTCTTGCTATTCTTGTTTTCTTTTTCATCAGGTAGAAGTATAACACCTCCATTTAATCTATCAAATAGCTCTTCAGGCAGTGATTCAACAATCTCTGCTATCATTGCGTCCATTTCATCAATTGTAATCATACGGTCCTCACTTTCTTTAATATTTTCCTCATTAGCATACCACCTTAAGTTAAAAAAATAAAGATGTGATTATTGAATATACATCCAAATTGTGTTATAATTATATTACGATATTCGTATTATTCACCATTCGAAAAAGGGGGTGTTTTATGACTGATTTTGATAGCAATCACTGGATGGATGAAATCACACGATTTGTTTTTATGACGAACTTATTCTACAAAACAAATATCGAAACTGAATTTCCTACATCCGGGCGCAAAAAATTAGGTACTCTTGAAACAGATGTTCTTGAATTATTTTCATACTATGCTGAACTTTCTGTAAAAGAAATAAATCAGCTTCTTAATATTCCAAACAGCACCTTAACAAGCGTACTCAATCGTTTAGAATCTCAAGATTATCTAGAGAGAAAAATATCACTTCATGACAAAAGAACGTATTTAGTTATTCCGACATTAAAAGGACATGATTTCATTAATCTTCGTCATCTTGAAAAGCGCAAACTCTACCAATACTTAATCGACTCCATAGCTACTGATACTCATCCGCAAGAAATTATGAACTTAATCAGAAAAATGAACACTGCAATTGAAAATGTTAATTACGAACGATTAAGGAGGATTCATATGGATATTATTAAAAAAGAATATAACGAGTTTGGACCTTGGGTTGCAATGATTAATGACTCTACTGAGTTGCCGCCACAGTTTGAACATGAATCAGACCTTATTTTAAACGCTGAATATGCGTTTAAAATACCACGACAGATTGAACGACGAAATGCAAAACCCGGCATGCCCTTATACGACCAAGTTGTTGCCTACTATAGCGAGCAACTTATTCTGCTTGATCGAAATGAGACTAATACTATAAAGAAAACACACATTCAACTCTCAGACATTTTAATGATTCAGTCACTACAAGAATTACTATTTGGCGAACTTATTATTACAACTCAAGAAGATTCACATTCTATTGTTTACAACCCCGTTTCTCATGAAATAATCGAAAAACTTGTAACCGATATTCGAAAAATCTATTATGATAAACCTCCGAAATTTAACATTGAAGCTCTCGATGAACATGTTAAAATTGACTCAGCTATTTTTAAAACCATTTTACTTACTGAACTGGCTACAGATGATGTTAAACTCATTGAATACCAGCCATTTATTGAACTTGTCCGCCAAAAAACAACTGCATTTACTTTTTTCAGCGATTTAATCAGCAAACCCGTTCTACAAGATTCCATGTTTTTAACGAATGGAAAGGAGCTCATCATTCTTAGTCGTGTCCAAGAAGTTAAATCCGAAAAAGATGCCGATTACGGATATCGAAAAACCTTTATTCCACTAGACTATATACAAGACTTTGCTACTCAGCCTGATGAAACCATGGAAAATCTATACACACTCGACATAAAACTCCAAAATGCTTATTTCCAAACAAAAATAAGTACCGATGTGGATGTTTCAAGATTATCTGCACTTATTAATACACATTAGTACACATAAAAGGGGGTATTATTTTGAAAAATTATGTGATTACAATTGCAAGGTGAATATACCGATTGAACTGAGCACATTAACCGCTCGTTTTAAGCACTCTATCCGGTAAATAAGAACACTTTAACCGGACAGAGTGCAATTAATAAGTTAATCTTCAGAATCTAATGAGATGTGAG
>Ga0334898_1002559_pt1 | contig 16389 bp, 16 predicted proteins | sample GraSluR3_MG_10_FD_207228 | JGI IMG/M metagenome (GOLD analysis project Ga0334898, IMG submission 207228) | Sludge microbial communities from methane-producing bioreactor in Wageningen University, Netherlands - Granular Sludge_3_08-R3 | ecosystem: Engineered > Bioreactor > Anaerobic >... | reverse complement strand
ATGGGGGACTACATAGGCGTTTCCGCATATCTTTTATTGATATATAAAGAATTAGCTCCCAAAATTTATCCAAAATTAACCTTTTTCGCGCTTCGCTGGGAAACTTGGGTTAATGATTATTAATACCGGCTTAATTTTGTTTATTCGAATTTTTGCATAATTCGGGAAACAAAGTTTTAAAAAATCAGAAACATATTGTATTCAAAAGAAACAGAATCCCAAACCACTCTCCCGATTAAATAATCCCGTTTAAAATTTGAAAATTACCGAAATCTAAGTTAGAATCTATCCTCGCAGGCTTTTGAAACGCCGAAGGACTACTACTCAGGAGATGTTTATGGATATTTTTATAAAGGAATTCCCGGATTGCCTGAAGCAGGTTTTTGTTCGTATAAGCCCGGAAGTGGTAAACTCGGAATTTGACAAGGCATTAACGCAACTGCAAAAAAATTTCAGTTTCCCCGGTTACCGTAAAGGAAAAGTTCCTATCGACATTATCGAAAAGAACCAGCCTCCGGAGCTTATAAGTCTTGTATCGCGGAGTCTTGTAAACAAACCGTTTTACGAGCTTCGCGAGAGGAAAATTGAGATTTTTTCCGAGCCGAATATTACCCCGCTATCTCCGGCTCCCGTTCGGGGGAAGGAATTTGCATTTTATATGGTAATAGAAACGCCGCCTAAGGTGATTGAAAATATCGACCCTGAAAAGATTAACGCAATTTACGAAGAGGTTGCAATCAACGATAAAATGGTTATGCACTTTGCTAAAAACAAAATCGGCTCTCTTGAAGAGGTTTCATCTAAGATAGAGGACAACGATATTGTTACGGTTAATATCCTCAACGACGGTTACTCCGATGAAAAAGAGGTTATATTTGAAACGGAATCTATCCCTGATTTAAAAGGCCGCAAAAAAGGCGACAGGATTTCGCTTGGGTTTTCTCAACTCGGTAATTATGTTCCCCGCTTTCTGGGTAAAATCAAAGAGCCGATTGAGTTTGAGATAACAAAAGTTGAAAGAATTGGTAGCGGTAAACTTGATGATGAGGCTATTAAACAGTCAACGCCTTACAAGACCGCCGATGAACTCAAGGATGCGGTAAAAATGGAGCTTCAAGCCACAGCCGCTTCCGTTAATCAAAACAGGATGCGAAAAGCCGTTATGCAATATATCGGCAAGAATGCTAAAGTTGAGTTCCCGAAATCGATTTACATACAAAACGCCGCTCACCACGCAGAGCATTTTATAAAAGAACGATTTGAGGTTACGGAACCCTCGCTTTATGATATTATGTCGAACGAGGCAACAACCAAAGATTTTGTAGAGTTTCCCGTATCCATATATGAAGAAATTATTTCCGTAATAGCTATTGATGATATTGCTCATAAGAATTCAATTACCCCCGATGACGGACAGGTTAATTACCTTGCATCCTCACGCGCCAAGGAACTCGGACTTTCATTGGACGAGTATAAAACCAAGTCCACACGCGAGGAGTGGGATAGCCTGATGCAGAAGGCAAGAAGAGAGGCGACTATCGGGTTTCTGATGGAAAAAGCAAAGTTTTCAGTCAAGGGAAGCGTTCCCTTGATTGATTTGGATAAAAAATAAGATACTGCCGGGATGATGGAATTGGTAGACGTGCTGGACTCAAAATCCAGTGGTAGCAATACCGTGCGGGTTCGATTCCCGCTCCCGGCAATTTCTCTCCAACCTTATTTTCAGTATATCATACATTTACATTCCTGTCATTTTTCTCTAAATATCCTCCGATTTCAAGCCACACATAATTTATAATTATTGAATTGCACGCACTTAAAAATATACTTGACAAAATAGTATTATGAGATATTATATATATATTGCATATAGGAGGATTTTATGAAAAGGTTTTTAGTTTTATTGTTCGGTATCTGTCTTTTCTGTTCCTGCGGGCTTTTTATTCAAAGCGACCTTGATAAAATTAATGGTGATTGGGTTTTTGATAGTATGCATTCTGAAGGTGTTACCGTAAGCTGGAGTGCTTTTAGACCTTATGTTTATGCTCGTCCTGAATATACTTTTTATTCGTCTATTTACCAATTTAATGCTATTAATTTTGATGGTGATTTTGCTACCGGGACTTTTGATATTAATGAGGATACTAAAATTTTAGGGCTTTATAGCACTTCGTTTATTAGTGAAGTTAGATACGAGTTTGAGGATAACTTTGTTATTTTTTATTATGATTCTCAAAATTGGGTTAAATATTATAAGCGTTAATATTCTCCGATAGTCCGCTTAACTAACCCGCCAAAAATATCGTTTTCTTTCCCGCGTGCCGTATCGGGAATAAGCTCTCTTAGCTTTGTAATCCTTGCTATCATTTTTTCGTTGGCTTTTCTCTGAAGTATCTCAACTTAGCAAAGAAGATTCTTCACAGGTATAGCCCCCCACCAATTTGTATGCACATACGAATTAGCCCGCAAATTGGTGTGGGGTGGCATAATCAGAATGACACTCAGCGGAGATTTGCGACAAATTTCATTCCGACTGCAACGGTATTCAAAGGGTTTTATTTCATCCCGCGTTTATATTCCTTAGAATACTTATCCGCAAGATGGGTCGGCATCGGAAGTTTATAACTTGTAATGAATCGCTTTATTACCTCAAGCGCATTTTCGGGACTAATCATAAAACCCGTCGAAATATAAATAGGCTTTACGTTTTCCTTAGACCTTAAAACGTATCCGATAAGCCCGTCCGTATCTTTAAGTTCGCTTCTGTTATTTATACGCAATTTGCTCGCCGAAAATCGGGAATTAGGCGGTATAATAAAATCGCGGGGGTAAAGCGAAGATTTTGCGCACCCGACTGTCGGCTTATCAATCAATATTCCGCAATGGGTTGCTATACCGAGAAGACGGGGATGAGCAATGCCTTGCCCGTCAAATATAAACAAATCCGGTGAGGATTTAAGTTTCCCGTATGCCGAAAGAAATACCGGTATTTCCCTGAATGCCAGCAATCCCGTTTTATACGGAAAAGTTACGGGCTTTATGGAATAAACGGTCTCGACAACCTCAAGCGAAAAATCCATAACCACTATTGAGCAAACGGCAAAATTATTATTATAAGCTATATCCGCTCCCGCAACCGTTTCTACTGAGGAAATCTCTATACCGTCAAGCCTTATAAAACCCGCAAGTTCATTTTGAAGTCTAATAGCTTGACGGGAGGCTATATCAATATCGGGATTTTCACTTATTTCAAGGGTCTTTTTCACAAAATCCGTTTTCATATTAGTATTTTAAATAAGATAATAAAAAACGTAAAGATTTCGGGTTTTAAGTATTATAAACTTGATTTTAAAGGCGTAGAATATTAAAATATATATAGTAATAATAAAGCTACTACCAAAAGAGGTATAGATGAATTATGTTAGAAGTTTTTTGGTCTTATTAGCCATTATATTTGTAGCATCTTGTGATATAGATTTCCAAGGAAAGCAGGAAAGAAAAGAGCTTCCCGATGTAATAATGGGAGATTTTCAATATATATCATCGGACAGCGCGGGAAAACGCGAATGGGAACTGAAGGCAAGCGAAGCAAAGATGTATCATGCCCAAAACAGGATTCATCTGCACAACCTCACTATGACTTTCTTTAATGAAAGAAACCAAGCGGAAAGTTTTTTATCCGCTAATTTAGGATTTGTAAATCAGGCTACCCTTAATGTTTATGCTGAGGGAAATGTCAAAATCCTTTCCGACAATAAAGCTGTGCTTGAAGCCAATAAAGTCCATTGGAATAACAAAAAGCAATTATTTTACAGCGAAAAAGACGAGCTTGTCAAAGTTACCCGCGGCAATACAATCATTTACGGCTATAATATGGAAGCGGATGCCCAACTTCAGGAGGTTACACTTATGCAGGTAACCGCCGATGTTGAGGAAGCCCAATGAAAAAAATCATAATTGTTTTTAGCCTTATCATAATGGGATTTTTCCGTTCCGCGCTTTATCCAAGTCTTTTCAGACCGGCACAGGGAGAACCCGTAAAGATTTCTGCCGGCAAAACCACCGTGAAAATGACATCAATGCGGGAATTTCAACAAACAATCCTTGAAAACCAAAATAGAATAATGCCTAACATAATACAGGGGCAAAATTCATTAAAAGCGGAAACCATTATATATAACGGGCAACAGGAAATCGGCTATGCCTATAGAAATGTTGTTTTCGAGGATAAAGAAAATAACGCTGTTCTGACCGCCGGCGAGGGAACATATTATACTCAGGAAAGGAAGGTCGTTGTAGAGCGTAACCCGAAACTCCTTATGAGGAATGATAACACCGTAGCAACAAGCAGAACTATGACCTTTTATCAGGATTTGGATTATGCGGTTTTATCCGGTAACGTGGAAATCAAGGGTGCAGATTACACTATGCGGGGAGACAGGGCGCGTCTTTACCAGAACACGGGAAAATTTCTTATGACGGGTAAAGCTCAAACCGAAGATGATGACAAAATTCTTGTAGCGGACAGTATAGATATACGAACCAAGGATAACCGTCTGGAAAATTACACGGCAAGCGGAAACGTCTCCGTTACAAGTAAAACCGAAGGCTTCATAATCCAATCGGGGCGGCTTGATTATTACGAGGAACTCGGTTATTCCCGTATCACCCGCAACCCTAAAATTATATTTAAAGAAAGAAATATCGTTGCCTACTCGCGCGTGATGGAAAAATACGATGCGGAAAACAAGGCAAATCTTTTGGGCGACGTTGTTATTGTTCAGGGCGACCGTCGCGCTTACGCTAAATGGGGGGAGTATCTTATCAACGAGGAAAAAGTAATACTTACGGGGAATCCCGTGCTTATAGAGGGAAATTCTCGCTTTAACGCATTCCAGATAGTGGTTGATGTGAAAAGCGAGACTATGCATATGATAGGCGGAGGGAGAGGTTTATTTTACTATGAGGGGAATTAGTAAAATCACAGGGGGAGATATTGGCGCTCAACGAACATCCCGAACTCGTAGAAAGTTTTGAAAAGCTGGGGCTTAGCCCCAACGAAGCAAAAGTTTATCTCGCTTTATTAGAAAATCATCCCATAACCGGCTATCAGCTTTCAAAAATAAGCGGAATACTGCGTCCCGTGGTTTATGAAATGCTAAACCGTCTTGTTGAAAAAGGGGGTGCAAGAATCGTTAAATCGAACCCCGATACCTATGTCCCGGTCGAAATCAAGGAATTTCTTTCCAATATCGAATCTAATTTCACTGAAGCCAAACAAAATATCGCCGGCACTTTAAAAAAATTTATGGTTATAGACGATTCCGACTTTTTTTGGAATATCCTCGGCAAAAAAAATATCCTGAACTCAATTATTGAGATGACCGACCGCGCAGAGAATTCCATATTAGCAAGTTTTTGCGAGGAGGAAAACTTCCGTCCCGTCGCTTCCGCTTTGGAAACCCGCGCAAAAGAGGGGATTGATATTAACCTGTTCTCCCATTACGCAATTAATACCGGAGGACTTACCATTTACTCCTACAATCTCGATAAAACATTTGTCAACGAGTCAATACCCCGCAATATGATATATTTTGTTACTGACAATACGGAAAGCATTATTGCCAATATTTCCGATGATAAATCCGCTAAAGCGGTTTACAGCAAAAATCAGGCGACAATTTCTATCGTAAACCGCTATATATTGCATAATATTTACCTTATAAGGCTTTGGAAACTTCACGGTACGGACAAGCTGAAACTTGTTATGAACAATCAGGATAAAAAATTAATTGAAATCATAGACAAATATCTTTCGGGAAATTTATTCTAAAAATTACAGGAGAAATTTATGACGGACAAATTAATTGACGAAGGATTTGTAAAAATCTACGATACCCTTATCAATAGCCTTGATAAGGGTTACGGCGGTCCTTTCGGTGCGGGTGTTTTTATCAATAGCAAAGCTGTTGCTATCGGAACTAATGAGGTTTTAAAAACGGGGGATGTTTCCCGTCATGCCGAGGTTGTTACTATCTCAAAGGCGACAAAAAAACTCTCGCAACTTCATATCCCCGATGCGGTTTTGCTTTCCTCCCATTTCCCATGCCTTATGTGTTATCATACCATCAAATGGGCGATGATTAAAAAGTTCTATTATATCTTCAGTATTGAAGAGACCGAAAGGCTTTTTTCTTTTACGGGCGACAGGGCGTTCTTGGAAAATCTTTCAATTACGCAAAAAAGTTTCGACAATGACCCGTCAATAGAAATTATTAAATACGATTCCCCCGTTATTCGCGAATATTTTTACGGTAAATTAGTTGAAAACTGGAACAGAAAATACAGGGAAAAACTTGTCGCCTATGATATTTCCCAATGTAAACATTAGATGTTTTTTTCAATAACAAGATAAAGTTCATTATCGATTTCGGCAAAATAGAATTTATATACATAAAATATATTCTGAGGGTCGTCTTTGTATTTAACGCGGATATAATCAAATTCCTTGCCCTCAACGAATTTTACAAGCTCATGATTAAGAATATACCCCTCTACCGCCGATGGGTCGGGCTTTTCAAGATTAAACTTTTCGCAAACCCTTGTCAAAGCATCCAAATCCTCAAACGGGACAAGTTCATATCTGTGGTTGTGATAATACGGTTTTACAAAGTTTCTTGCCAAACCTATGGCATCGGATAAAGCTATATGCTGGATGCGCAAAAGTCCGTATTCAATAGGAACACCAAGCATATTCTTGCTTAGCGGGTAATCTCTGCCGAGTTCAAAATGTTTAAGCTCCTCGTCATCCATCCCCTCTTTGATTATATTTACAAGGGACTCTTTGGAAATACGTTTTATAGCCTTATTGAAAACTTCTTCACTCCAATGGAGCAATTTCCCCTTCATAAAAACCTCTCTATTTTGTCGTCCATGTTTCAACACCGTCCCAGTTGGACGGAGGATTGGCTAACAGGTATTCGCATCTTTCCTTATAAAAGAAACACAGGTAGTCATCGCTCTTAGCTTTAATAAGTTCTTCAAACCCCTTTAAAGCGCCGCCGAAATCTCCTTTATAATACAACTTCAGCATATTATGAAACTCCCCGTAAAATCCCGCCAACTCCTTTGCCGTTTCGGAAAACATCGGTTGCAAAATCTTTACGGGCTTGTTTTTACCCTTAACTCTTACAATATCAAGCTCACGGTAAAAGAATTTTCCTTCGGGGATTTTTTCTGCGGTAAACTCGCTGATAATCACGGGGGTATGATATTTCTTGGTAAGCCCCTCAAGACGGGATGCGAGATTAACCGTATCGCCGATAACGGTATATTCGATTTTCTGCTCCGAACCGATATTGCCGACAATAGCCTCTCCCGTGCTAAGCCCCACCCCGATTTTAAATTCAATATTTCCTTCCGCTCGCTGTTTCTCATTGAACCGTTCAAGCGCATCCATCATTTGCAGCGAGGTTAAAACGGCGTTTTCGGTATCCGTAGGTCTGACCATCGGCGCTCCGAATATTCCCATTATTGCATCGCCTATAAACTTATCCACTGTCCCCTGGTTTTTCATAATCAGGCTAACCATCTCGTTAAAATACGCGTTAAGGGTTAAAACCAACTGTTCGGGATTCATAGCCTCCGTAATACTCGTAAAGCCCCGAATATCGGAAAACAGAACCGTTACCTCCTGACGACTTCCTATAAGCATCGAATCCGAAGGTAGATTCAACACGGAGTTGATAACTTCCTGAGGCACGTATTTTTGGAAAATAAATCTCACCTTCTCCTCTTTCTTTTTTGCCAACACGGTTTGATAAGCATAGTTCTTTATCTGGTTATACGCGGACTCTAATTCCGCTATCATATTATTGAAATAAAATCCCAAAACGCCTATTTCATCGGGATATTCTATCCTGACGCGTTTCGATAAATCCATCTTTTCGGTTATATTCCTGATTGTCGATACAAATTCATTAATAGGCGAGGTGATTTTGGAGATATAATACAGGAGCAAAACGGATGACAGGACTATGCTTGCGCCGAGTATTATAAGCAAATAGCGCAATATCTCGTTTACCGTTTCATAGAACACGTTTCTATCCTCAAGAATAAGCAGGAATGAATCCCATTCGGAGTAATAGATAAAGACCCCGACCCTGTCCGCAAAGCCTGTGGGAAACTCAATCCATCCCCCGCTCTTGTCCCCGATTTCGCGAAGAATAATATCGGCTTCGGGTAGCGCGACATCATCAAGGGTAGTTACGGGAACCTCACCTCCACGCTTCACCATAACAAAGCCACCGGTTTCGGTGCCTATTTCATTCTGCGCGTAATCGGCAACAGTCTGAGCAGCGCTAAGCCGCATATCGGGGTCATTCTCCATACCCATTCCTACTAAAAGATTATTGCGCAAATCGGCATAGTTATACACCACGTTAAGTTTATAGCCTAAAAATTCCTTAGCGATACCGGTAATCCCGGTGCTGGATGAAAGATAAGCGGTTATACCTATAACAAGAGAGGTAAGAACGAGTATGGGAATAACAACAAAAGTAATCTTATAACGAATCCTGCCCCTAACTTTCACAAGCGCCTCACTTTTTGTAGATTAAGTCGCCGGCCCGGATTTCCTCGACGGTTGAGGTAATCTTAGCTTTAGACATAGTCGGCGAAACCTCATACACTTTCGCCTCCGCAACAAGAAAAGGCAAAGCCCCTCTTACGCTTCTAAAAATCAATATTTCTTCACCGACACTGACGGTTTGTCCGCGGTAAATATCCAAAATAGCCTCATCACCGAAAATATCCGCGACCCTTCCCGCCGCCTTATCCGTTAAAGCGCCCCCGATTTCCCGCACCTTTTTTTCTAATTCGGCATTTTGCGCGTTAATCACTCCCTCCAATGCAAAAACGCTTTGCTCAACATAGTCGGAAAGCGGGTAACGGATTATTAATGAGGCATAAAGCTCCTTTGCACGAGGGTATCGCCCGTCTTTTTCGCTTTTCTGCGCATCCTCAAAAACCGTCCGCGCCTGTGCGGTTTGTTCGCTTTTCAGTTTTGCCAAGTCCACGCCGGCGGGAGGTCTTTCCGCACTGTCGGAGATTGCTTTATAAGAATTTTCGATATAAGCCACCGACTCGGAAGAATATCCCGAACCGGGATACTGCAAAAGCACCCTTTTAAACCCGTCTATCGCTTTATCATATTCCTTTGCATTATAATGGTTTTTAGCCGTATCGAAAACGGGACGCGCATTCCTGTCAAGCGCCGCTATATCCGGTGTCGCCTCTCTTTGCGAGGCTAACACAGACGTGGAAAGACGGTTCAAAACCTGCTCGCGGGTTGTTATTTTGGGATGCGATTTTAGTATATCCAAATATTTTGTAACGGCTTCACTGTAATTTCTATTATTAAAATCGGTGTTGGCGGAACGGATTTTTGCCTCAGCATTCATATCATCAATAACGGATTGAAACCCGTCATAAGCCGTATAAAACTCAAAGACTGCGGGAATACTCCTTCGCAAACGGTTTATCTGAGTTTCCGCCTGAGATGGATTTCGATTATAAGTCCCGGCTTCAAGACGGGAAGCGGTAACGCGCAAATCCTCCAAAGCAAGCGCAAGCTCGCGTAACCGCGCCGTATCGCGGGAAGCATCCTGCTCCTTAAGCGTAAGGTATTCCCCTATCGCTTCCACAAAAAACCTGTCAACGTCCTGTTTTTCGCGCGGAATAATTAAATCTGCAGGTTTATTATTATACAGCGAGGTAACATTGGCGAGGTTTGCCCTTGCCTGAGCATATCTCCCCCGCTTGTAATTATCAATTGCCTGTTTAAACATAACGCTGACTTGATGGTTAAACCCATCGATTTTTTTCTGCTCTTCAAGTTGTGCTTCAACCCGTGAGGCGCGGGCGCGGGTTTCCTCAAGAATACGGTCGCTTTCTTCGCGTCGCAATCTTTCATCACGCGAAATTCTTTCACGCTCCAACCGGATTTTATCTTCATATTCGCGTCTTAATTTTTCCTGTTCCTCTGCGGATAAGTTCCGTGTCTCCGCCTGAAATTGCGCCATAAGCTCCCTTTCGCGACGGGCTATTCTTTCTTCCGCCTCGCGTTTTGCTCTCTCCTCCGCAAGACGCATCTGATTGCTGATTTCCTCAATTCTTTTTCGGAAATCCAACTGCACGCGCTCAAGACGGGCTTCCGTGCGGGCAATATTTTCGTTTGCCTGACGTTGCATCCTTTCAAGTTCGCGCTGGTTATCCCTGTATTGACGCTCTATCTGTTTTCGCTCATCGTCAATCTGCTGTTCATACTGACGTCTGATTCTTTCGCGCTCCTCTGCGGAAACGTTTTGCAGACGGCTTTCCAATTCGCGGCGAAGCTCCTGTTCGCGACGGGCTATAACAGCCGCCTGTTCCGCCTCCATAGCGCGCAACCTGCTTTCAACATCCTCCATACGTTCACGGGTTTCCTCAAGTTCGCGCTGACTTCGGCTTTCACTTTCACGAAAGATTATATCTTCCATACCGGTAATGCTTTCCGTCCCGACAAGCTCATACGAACGTTCCTGAAATATATTGTAAACCGCATAGAACCCCGATACGGCAACAAGAATGGCTATTATATCTACAATTACCACAATAAGAAAATTAGAACGGGTTTTCTGCAAATTTTTCGCGCTTTTCCCGTCCTGCCTCTTTTTAAGTTCTTTGTCTATATAACTAAAAACATCTTTTTGGTCTAATTCTTTGACCTCTTTATTATCCATAAAAACCTCAATCCCCTTATTGCATATATATTAACATTTTTACAGGAAAAATCAAGTCTAATATGATTCCGAATTACGCTAAATAATTTTCGGAAATCGCTTAGCTTAAATGAAATTATACCTGCTTGAAAATATGATTTATTCTGAAATAACAACAAACCCCCGTTTTTTTTTATTTTTCTATAATTTAATGTATAATATCTCAAGCGCTCACTAATTGTCTCATTTTGGAGGTAGAAATGAATAAGAATTTTCCCTATCCCATTTGGAATATCGAAATGGAAACAATGGAAATCGAAACCCGCAAAACTCTCCAGCTTTACCGCTTAAAAGAACTTGCGTGGTATGTATATGATAACGTCCCTTTTTACAAAAATAGATTCGACAAAACGGGTATTAAACCCGGCGACATAAAAAAACTTGATGATATAACTTCATTGCCGTTCACCACAAAGGATGACCTTCGCGAAACCTATCCGTTCGGGATGTTTGCCGTGCCTATGGAGGAAATTGTCAGGATTCACGCATCAAGCGGCACAACGGGCAAACCCACAGTAGTAGGCTACACACAGGAAGATATAGATATTTGGGCGGAAGTGATGGCGCGTTCAATGATGTCCGGCGGCACGACAAAAAACTCCATCGTCCAAAATGCCTACGGCTACGGTTTGTTTACGGGCGGTCTCGGCGTTCACTACGGGGCGGAACTTATCGGGGCTTCGGTTATACCCATATCCGGCGGCAACACCGCGCGTCAATTACTCATTCTTGAGGATTTCGGCTCGGAGGTTATAACCTGCACGCCGTCATATTCGCTTTTCCTTCTTGAGGAAGCCGAAAAGAAAGGACTTGACTTTTCCAAGCTCAAACTGCGTTACGGTATTTTCGGCGCAGAACCATGGACAGAGGCTATGCGTCAACAGATAGAAAAACGGTTGCCTATCAAGGCTATCAATATTTACGGGCTTTCCGAGATTATAGGTCCCGGCGTTGCCAACGAATGTCTTGAACAAAAAGGACTTCATATCTTTGATGACCATTTCTACTTTGAAATTATAAATCCCGTAACCGGAGAGCAGGTTAAAGACGGAGAGCAGGGCGAACTCGTTATTACAACTCTAACAAAGCGGGGTATCCCTCTAATCCGTTACCGCACACGCGACCTTACCCGTGTATTGCCGGGCGAATGTCCCTGCGGCAGAACTCATCCCCGTATAGACAGGATTCTCGGTCGCTCCGATGATATGCTTATTATCCGCGGCGTCAACGTGTTCCCGTCCCAGATTGAAGAGGTGCTTGTCGATATTGAGGGCGTTGCTCCTCACTACCAGTTGATTGTCGATAGAGAGCATAATCTGGATACGCTTACCGTTATGGTTGAGGTTGACGATACGATTTTCTCCGATGAAATCAAGAAACTTGAGCAGGTTGAACGGGATATTCAAAGCGGAATTAGAGATATGCTCGGAATATCGGTTAAGGTTAAACTCGTTGAGCCTAAAACGGTAGCCCGAAGCGAGGGTAAGGCTAAACGTATTATCGATAACAGGAATTTGTAGGAGGATAAAAATGATAAAACAGGTATCAATATTTATAGAAAACCGCGCGGGGCGTCTCTACGAAATATCCAAACTTCTCGGAGATAACAATATAAATATCCGCGCGTTGTCGCTCGCCGACACATCCGACTTCGGAATCTTACGTCTTATAGTGGACAAGCCCGATGAGGCAACGGCGTTATTGAAGAAAAACAACTTTGCCGTATCCGAAACCAATGTCGTGGCTATTGAGGTCAGCGATACCCCCGGCGGTCTTGCAAATATCCTCAAGATTTTTAACGACAACAAAATCAACGTGGAGTATATGTATGCTTTTGTCGAGGAAGGCAACAAGGCGGTTATCGCATTCCGTTTTGATGACGACAAGGCAAAAGACAAGCTCAAAAAAGCCGGCGTAAAACTTATGAAAGCCGAAGAGATTTATAACCTCTAAACCTACGCCAACATACGGTTGATTATTTCATCTTTGTCGATAAACTCAAGCAGACGTTCTATCGCTCCGCGTTCGGAAAGGACGGTGTAGTAATCCTCCTTGATACCCGGCGCTAATTTTACCGCCTCGATAAAGTCTTTACGGCTTAACGGATTTTGCGACACGAAATCCAAAAATCCGCACTCCTGCACAACCTTCTTTAGCATAGGGTGAGTCGCCTCCTGAATATAACTGACCGCGTAGGATGCCACCCCGACCTGCAAGCCGTGAAGCGAGGGTTTTTCCGCAACCTTATCGTAAGCGTGGGAAACCAGATGCTCACTGCCCGACGACGGGCGGCTTGAATCGGCTATCGCCATCGCCATTCCGCTCATCATAAGCGAACTTGCGATTATCCGTATATATTCAAGGTCTTCAAGGTTCCGGTTATCGTAGTAGATAAACGCATCCACAGCGTTTTGAGCTATCACCGCGGCAAAATCATCCACATATATGCCCTTCCTGTTGTAAGCGAGTTTCCAGTCAAAAATCGAGGTTAGCTTGCAAAACAGGTCGCCCATACCGGAGTATATAAACCGTTTCGGCGAGTTCTGCACAATCCGCGTATCCACTATAACCCCATACGGAATCAGCGATTTAACCGTCCTGCGTCGCTTATTTACAAGCAATGAGGAAAGCGGGGAACAAAACCCGTCATTGGATATAGACGTAGGAACGGAAACCACGGGAAGCTGGTTTATAAATCCGAGATATTTACAAAAATCTATAACCTTACCCCCTCCGATAGCAACAATCGCGCGGCTTTTAAGTTTAAGTTTGGTAGATTCGGCAAAAATATCCTCGATGGAATGGGTGGCGATTTCTTTTTTTGTCAGGGCTTTTATCTCCGATGATGCAAACGAGATAGAGACCTTTTCGCCGAAAAGTTTTTCCATCCCCTCTCCGTAATAAAGCGCCACCTCGTCAAACCCCTCGGTGCGAAGATATTTCCCGATTTTGTGTAAAGCATCGGGCTTAACCCGAACCAACGAAGGAACTCTTACTTCCATAGATAGATTTCTCATAACACCCTCTCTACGTCAATTTTTCAACTTCTATTTCGCCGACATGATTAAAAATATAATTAGGTCGATATGGGAACTCATCCAAGGTTTCGCGCGAGGAGACCCCCGAAAGCACAAGACAGGTTTTCATCCCCGCCTCCATACCCGCGCGGATATCGGTATCCATACGGTCGCCTATCATAACGGTTTCTGCGGCGTGCGCGCCTAATTTATTCCTCGCTATATTCATTATCAGCGAATTGGGTTTCCCGATAATATAGGGCTTCTTCCCGGTGGCATACTCAATCGCGGCAAGAATAGTCCCGCAGGCAGGCTCTATCCCGTTTTCAACGGGGTCAACCATATCGGGGTTAGTCCCTATAAATTTCGCGCCGTTATTTATAAGGTTGGAGGCTTTTTTCAGCATATCAAAATTAAACGTATGGGTTTTGCCGACAACAACGTAAGTCGGATGAGACTCCGTAATCGAAAACCCGACCTTGTAAAGCTCGTTTACCAAACCCCCTCCGCCTATAACGTAGGCGCTCGCGCCCGGACTTTGGTTATTAAGAAATATAGCGGTAGCCATCGCCGATGTAATAAAATTCTCCTCGCTAAGCCCGCTAATCCCCATCGCCTCAAGTTTGCGCTTTAAATCCAATGGGGTCTGCTCGGAATTATTGGTAAGGAATAAAAACGGCGTTTTTGCTTCCAAAAGACGGTTTACAAAAACCTGCGCCCCGTCTATAACCTTTTTCCCGCGATAGATAACCCCGTCCATATCGGCTATAACGCTTTTAATCATATTGTCCCTCGCAAAATTTAGTGTTTAATTATAACTATATAGTGGGATTAAATCAAGATACCGGTATTATGATACGCGCATCAAGATACCCGTATCAAGATACTGTATTATGATGAACTCGTTAAACAATGGCGTGCTTTTTGAAAAACCGGGGGCGGGATAAGTTGTGATTAACTCAGCACATCTCAGCTTTGTTGATAAAACAAGCGCTCTATAATGCCGGTTCGTGTTTGCCTTTGCTAGGCCCCGATGGATGTCTAGAACACGAATTATTTGTTAAACTTGCAATAGAAGATGCTTTTGTTCCGCAGAATTTACAAGTATATTGACTTTTTTCCGAACCTTCATATAAAACATGTTTCCCTTTGCCAGCCCCTGATGGGTGCCTATGACACGAATTATTTGTTAAACTTGCAATAGAACTTGCAGATGTGCCGCAATACTTGCAATAGAATTTTTCTCCCATTATGTTTCCTCCTACGATTTTGTTTCGCAAAATTCATCAATCATATTTTCAAGCGCTTCTAATTTGGTTATAAAATCATCAATATTAAAATTATCGGGAAAGGCATTTTCGACTACAGCAAGCGTAGATGTTCCCCCAACTTTGAACCTGCTTGGTTTTTCCAGTTTTAGTCCGTAGTCCTTCGCGCAATTTTGCATATCTGCGAGTATTGTATAAAACAAATCGGTTGATGCTTCCGCACAATCTGCAATTTTTATTACTAATCTAATTCCATACTCGTAAGCATTTTCAATTTGAATGTTTAGGGTGCAATTATATTTTTTATTCCATCGCCAATAATACCAGAAACCAAGAAAACCGCCTGTGGGAGTCGCAACATAACGCCAATCTCCGACTTTGCCGAGCAATTCGGATACGTCCTCGTTTGAACATTTTTGCATTTTCTTTTCCTGCAGTTTTAGGAAAAACCCCTCCGCTGCTCTTCCATCTGATGTTATATTTTCGAGGGTTTCACAGGCATTGGTTTTATTTTCGATTTCAGTCAAATGGTCTTTAAAATCCAAAAATATTTGATTATCAACCTTTCTCTTGTTTAGAACTCCCAATACATCTTTTCTACCGATAACCGCATATCCTTTTTTGCGAACATTTTCTAAGGGAATTAAACTTTCATTACCCGTTTTCAGATAAATAAAAACAAGCTTGTCAAGTTCTTTCTTTCCCTCATAGTTGGTTTCGACCTTTTCTTTGTAATAATCCAATTGACCCGAATGTTCACAAGAATCTACCTTGTCCTCAATCGTAATAACATATTCACCATTGACCTCTGCGATAATGTCAATTTTTTCCCATTGTCGCCAAGTTTTAACCGTTTCAACCTCAAGACCGTCTGCATTATGTTGTTGTTGAATCAATAACTTTACAAAGTCTTTTGCCGTTTCGTTCAATGCCTTATCGTAGTTTGCATTATTGCCATTTGCCCATTCTAAAAGCCAAGTAAAAAAACCGTCCTGTGCCAATTCTTTTGTAGCAAAACTAAAGAGATTTGGTTTGTTAGCCATTTTTTGTATCCTCCTAAATTGCAATTTATTTTATAAAAATCATACAGACATATTGCGTGAAAAAACTTAAAAGTGCAAAATTTTATATGTCTTTATGTATTTTAGTTTACCCCCCGAATTGCTTTATAATTAATCTACTTGAAAACGATACGTTGCGTCAAAATAAAAATCTATTCAAAATATTCTTCAACAAGAAAGATGTTGGAGGATAAAGATGGGGATGACAATGAGAGAGAGAAAG
>Ga0334898_1002557_pt1 | contig 16402 bp, 18 predicted proteins | sample GraSluR3_MG_10_FD_207228 | JGI IMG/M metagenome (GOLD analysis project Ga0334898, IMG submission 207228) | Sludge microbial communities from methane-producing bioreactor in Wageningen University, Netherlands - Granular Sludge_3_08-R3 | ecosystem: Engineered > Bioreactor > Anaerobic >... | reverse complement strand
CGTTGCCATATCGCAAATGTCCCGTAAACCTTAGTTGATCTCCTACTCGTTTACAAGACAACACCCGTACCTTAGGTAGATGTTTATTATCTGTGGCAAAACGTCGGTCCTTTTTTAATAAATCCTCAGCAGGTACATACGTACCATCAATCAACCTGATTTTATGCTCAGGGGTCACATCTAAGTACCCTTTTCCACCTCCACCTTTCACAGAATAATGGATTCGCACAACTTTCTTATGCCCTGTTTTACCTGCCCATAATACTTTTTGAATGGACGGGCGCAATTCATCGTCAAAGCAATATACGAAATCACCTTTTTGAACTGTTTCTATAGGCACGCCATCTGGATGCGATTCAAAATTACGCATAACCAATACTTTTGAACCTTCAGCTACGCAGGATCTAAAAGTTTTTACTGTATGCAAGTTAAAGAACGGGTGCATATACCCGTCCACCTGTTCCCTTATGAAAGCGTCCAAATACGTATCTCGCACCTTTTTCAATTTACGCATTTCCAAAATCCACTTTATCTCAGGTATATCAATCTGGGAAAGTGCTTCATCATCTGTTGCACCTTTGCCAGATGCTGTGAATTTCGTAGGAGTTATTTTTCGCACATTGTACAAAAGGTGTGCTAACTGCCAATTAGAATCAGGATTAGCCTTAGCACCGTACACTTTTTGCCAGTGTATATAGAATTTAGTTCCACGAAGTTTCTTATCTAGCCTTTCTATTTTCTTGGTAAGATACTCCTTTTTCTTTAAGCAGTAATCAACGTCGATCCTCATTCCTTCTTGTTCTGCCCTCGCAAAAGCAAGGATACCTTCATGTACTAATCGGTACGCTTCTGGAAGATTTGGGATCAGTTGCATCCGATATACCCTCCTTGTTGAATCCATTGCTTTTGTCTAGTCGCCAACCGGTAAGTGAACAAACTATCCATCCCGCAGTATATCAAGAGTTTATTCCATATATCTGATCCTACAGGAACATCAAGTAATTTGTTCATGGAATTGCTATCCTTCTCATCTTCCCCTCTAAGATACGGAGCAATTTCATCATCGTATCCTGCTACTCCGAAATTGATGTAGGTCTGTATCTTTAATCCCGAAATATCAGGTCGATTATCCAGAATATGCGTAGCCAACATCGTGTCCCATACCCAATTCTTTACTTCATACCCTGATACGTTATACGTCCATGTATGCTCGAATTTAAGATTCTGGGCTATTTTACCTATATTGTCTGACTGCAAAATATCCTTAAGCAGTCGATTTCCTTTCTTACTCTTAGGCATCCCAAACACAATCGCATCAGTTGGACTACTACACATGGACATACAAATAATCCGGTGCTTGCGCGTATCATGCGGTTTAAGGCCTGTGGTTTCGTAATCTATCGCTAAAGGAAACGGGAATTTTCTAGAAAGGAACTCTTCAAATATCCTTACCAGTTCACTTTCCGATTTTATTATTTTCACGGATTGCATCTCATCAGGATACGTGGGTCGTTGTGTTCCCAATACGTTTATCGCCCTGTCAAGGTCCTGTTTCCATACGGTTCGATACTCTTGCGCATCCTGTTTTTCTACAAACTCTGGATGAAATATCGGACAAATCCACGTATTATACTTTCTATCAGGAATGGTAAATCCTCTCCACTTAGCTAATCCACCTAAATTCTTTGTCCAGATAGAACCGATCACGGAGTTTAATGCGAGTTCTCCCACAAGGATAATTAGTTCAGGTTTGTATTGTTCAATCGCTGTCAATACTCTTCTCCGGCAACACTGAACTTCTTTTGTCCACGGATTGGCGGTTTCCTTGGACGCTGTTGCGTGACATGAGATAGCAAAGAGATTCAGACAGTCTTTGAATAAATCGACGCCTCTGCGTTCAAATTCACGCCGGAGAGTTGTTCCAAATCTGTCTTGCCACGGTTTGCCCACCCGATCATCTCTACTGCTTGGCATATCACCAATAACCATAATCTTCTTTTCAAATTCTCCGAATGGTTCCATTCTAGGAGACGAAATTCCGTTGTACAACCCGCAAGAAGCGCAAGAGAACGCTTTATTGCCACTAGGTCGAGTTTTCGATTTCGTCTCCTCCACTGAAAAGAATCCACTAGCCATCTGACTAACCTTTCATTTCTAGAACGCCAACATACTCCCAATTATCTCCTATGAACTTGATAGCGTTTTCACCAAGAATGCATTTCTTCAACATTTTGCTAACATCCTTAAGAAGTTCAGGACGAATAGTGAACTTTTTTTCTTCACCTTTATATTTCAGATTCATCTCTTCCTCAAACCACCCTACATCTGATTGCCCTCGCACAATCATCCGTTTTGGTTTGATAGTGATCGTTACCACATTACTCTCAACCTCATTGGAAAATATAGACGCACGATCCAGCACCTCTTCAATAACTTTAGGCAATTCAAAATCTTCACCTTGCACATTCATATATTTCGACACATCCGGAAATGTATCTCCGAAGAACGTGCGGCAAGAATACTCTGTACCTTTCTCGGTCTTTAAATGAATCCATCCATGCCCTTCTGCTATATGCGTAGGGTTACACCCATTCAATCGCTTCACTGTACTTGCTGGCAGAAGAAAAGTAGATACAGGCATTTTCCCAACCAGCTTGTACGTCATTATCCTATAACTGTCGGATGCTTCTATCGAACCGTTTTCTGTCACATTGACGCAAGTAATGATTGGACGGCTCATATCAGTGGAACAAGCGAAGGAAACGAACTTGAGAGCTTTCATCAATTCTTCAGGTACTTTTTTCCACTTACTCTTTTCTCCAATTGCCTCTAAAGGCATTTTTATCTTTTCCTGAAGAGTGAGTCCTGCTTTCGCTTTTCCTGCTTTCAGACGAACCTCAGAACCGTTTGCTTCTATTTCCACATCGTTCGTTTTAATCTTGCACAGCACCTGATAAAACTCGTCTGCTTTGATAGCACCTTCCAGTCCGTTCAATCCTTCCACAGGATGGGATACGCTGATCTCATCGTTGAACGTCAACACTTTCCCGTCCTTAAATGCGAAACAGGTGGATTGTTCGATGTGTTCCTTAGACGCAAGCCCCGGTTTTACTATCTCAAGTGCTTCCAGAATATCTTCCCGATTCATACCACATCCGCTCCTTTTATCTTATTCCGTTTCGCCTGTTTGTGAATCAGATGCGCGAACTGTCGGAATACGTTTACCATATTGTACCCAACATGCTTCAACTTGCCTTTTTGCACTTCCCATGGTGTACATATCCGATCTTCTCTGTCCCATCTTGCATCCAGCGTGTACTTCTCAAAAGGGATAAAATCGTAACGGTCTGCCCAATAAGAAGAAAGTGCTCCATTATTTAGAACAAGAACACAAAAATGGATATCGTTCTTACTGCACAGATTGTAGAGTTCATGGCAATCCTTGATTGTTTTGGAAAGATGTAGTCTAGGGTAATCACGTAGTTGCGAATATGATTGCCTCACCCAAAACTTTACAGGAATCGTCGTCTTTTCGTTCTTTAATCCTACATCGACAAGCAACCCGATCCCTGAGAACATCGTCTGCGTTTTCCCTGGGAATTCACACCGCAAAGGACTGAAAGGCATGTTCACAAGTTTTTCAACGTAACGAAGCACCATATCATTGTACTTGCCAATATCTTCATGCGGGTTACTTCCTTTAGATTCTGACTCCACTGCGAACATAGGTTTCATTATGTATTTCCCTCCCTATATTGTGAATAATCCTTTGCTTACTTGAAATTGAATTCCTTTTCGATACTCGTTTACCCACTGCTCTAATCCTAGAATATACCGGATATTGATTTCACACCGAACATCGAAAGATTGAATTTCGTCATACGTGTAACCATCATCTTCGATCTGTTTCAACTTCCTCGGTGTAAGCACGCCTATGTCTTTGCTAGACCGTTGCTTCGATACGCAAAATGTCATAGGCTGCTTTGAATAATCCGGATTCTTGAATCCGCCAATCGGATACATCACAGAACCCCATGCAGCAACTATTCTCCATGTAGCTGCATCCGCACTTGTAAAAGGCAGCGTTTTCAGCACAGGCAACATCCATACTGCAAATCCATGTGTCTTAATACGGATTTTATTCTGATGAATGTAAGAAAATACTGACCGCATCCATGATATTCTAGATTGGATACTCATATCGTTTGCAGGTGAAACTCCGATATAGTCAGTAAGTTCAGCCATTTTATGCAACCATTCCCAATCTTCTCCTTGATGGAAGACATGAATAGGAGTGATCCCTGCATCTTTCATCCTAAGAAGATTTTCGTATCCTTTCGCGGCCGCTGTATTGATAATTTTCTTATTCTCCGCAGTCTTCACTCGATTGAGGTGCGTAGAAGTACCAGGAGAACCGGGGATCACATCGAGGTTGACTACCCTCAACTTTTTATTATCATCCGCCGCTATTTGGATTGCCTCTTTCGCATAACTAATGTAGGCGTCAATGGGAATAGAATGACCTTTAGCCCATGCTGAAAACGCACCTGAATCAAGAATGATGTTTCCATTTAATGCAGGAACTTGTCTGCACCATTCTTTAAGCTGTTTTGGATAGAGATAAGAAACCAGTCTGTTCGTAATCCGCCTGTTGAGTTCCTTACCGCGTTCTTCCTTAGGATTAAAAACAGGACCGGCAAAATACAAACGGACTGGCTTCATTTTCAGTTACCTGTTCCGTCGTACTCGGCAATCACCGTAATGTCTGTTCCACCTCTGCGATTAAATCTAGCTTCGATTCGCATGTGGTACGGTTTACAAGCGTTCGACAAATCATCCAGTATTTTGTTTGTAACAGACTCCATAAACGCTCCGTGCTGACGATATGCTCCCATGTATATCTTGAGTGCTTTCGTTTCCAAACAAAAATCCTTTGGAAAGTATCGAATCGTGATAGTACCAAAATCAGGATTTCCTGTACGCGGACACAGACTGGAAAATTCCGTGAATACGAACTCCGTGGCGTATTGCCTGTCTTTGCACGGATTATCAAATACTTCAAGAAGAGCTGGATCTGGATTATTGTACCTGTCGTACGGTACGACTGTTCCGAGGTTTTTCAGATGGTCTACATTCACTTTTCTATCCATTATTTGCACCCTCCTCATAGAATACTGGGTCGATCAGATTGTTTTCTGCAAAGGCCTCAAGGCGTTCATAACAACTTCCACATTTTCCGCAAGGATTCGGTTGGTTCTTGTAACAAGTTCTTGTAAGGGAATATGGTACGTTATTTGCAATACCATACTGCACTATCTGGCTTTTAGACATGTGAAGGAACGGAGCAAGTATATTCACATTTCTATCCGTACCAAGATAGATCGCTGCATCCATTGCTTTATGAAATTCTGGGCGACAATCAGGGTAAATAGCATGATCGCCTCTATGAATTCCTATAGCGATATTCTCTATACCTTTTGACCACGCCATACCGGCTAGGATCGACAGGAACACTAGATTACGAGCAGGCACCACCGTCTGACTCATATTCGATGATTCATAGTGTCCTTCCGGTATTTCTCCACCGCTTAGAAGCAGACTAGATTCCATTCCAGTAAATGCTCCGGACAGGTCTACAACTTTGTAGGTCAATTCGCAAGGAACGGCAGACGCATAATATTTCAATACTGCATCTGCCGCTCTTCGTTCGTACACATTGTGTTTGCTTCCATACTGGAAATTAACACAATGAACTTTCGTAAATCCCTCACGAATGAGCCAAGCAAGAACTGTTGCAGAATCCAGTCCTCCTGAGAAAGAAAGGACTGCGGAACGCATCTTACTTCTTCTTTCCAGCTTTTTTCCCAGATTTTGCTTCCTTTTCAGGAGCAGCCTTCGCAGGCGATTCCTTCTTCTTAGGAACTCTCACACCACTTTCATGTTTCACTATCGCTTTAGTAATCTTGTACCCCCTTTCACACTTGATATCCGTGAACTTCACGATGTTCCCATCTTCCTTGTCGATGTATATAAGAACAGGGAAGCGACAATACTTAGGGTTCGTACCATCAGAAAGGATCGTAGAAAGAGCGGCGACGGTTGCATCAGGAAACTCTTTTACCGCAAGCTCCACCAGGTCTTTCTTGCTGTATCGTCCTTCGTTGATAAGGTCGATAAAAAATTCGATCCTTGTGACAGTCTTATTGCCACCAAATATCTCATCCTTCGTTTTCGTAGGCTTGTCTGATTTTGTAGGCTTTTCGGTCTTCGGAGTCTTCGCAGGTTTTTCCGCTTTCGGAGCTTTTGAAGGTTCCTCTTCTTTAGCTTTCCCCTTTCCCTTCTTAGGAGCAGGTTCCGGCGCGTCCTTTTCTACATCGTCAGGCTCTTCGCCATCTTCGTCGTCATCGCTTTCGTCCCCATCTTCCTCTTCCTTGTCCTCCCCTTCAGCGTCTTCGTCTTCATCGCCAGCTTCTTCATCCCCTCCGCTTTCTTCCTCATCATCACCCTCCTTATCGGAATCGGCTGCTTCATCGTCCCCATCTTCATCTTCCGCGTACTTAGCCTGAATCTGAGCAAGGACATTCATTGTTTCGTCGGAGAGGCCGTCCTCTTCACTGACTGCTTCCGCTGCTTCAAGCAGTTCTACTTCCAGTTCTTCAACTCCCATCTTCGTGTCAATGGGCGGTTCGATGATTTTGTTAACCTCTTTTGCTGCTTTCACTAGTTCACTTTTTTTCATACGATGTTCCCTCCTAAATTATTTTGTGGAGCGCATCGGGTTCGCTGCTCTCTGATATATAATAACACAAAAATCGTATCCGTTCAGATTGTACAAAAGATAAACTTATTCAAAAATAGCTTCCGATGAAGGGTCGCCCACGCTGCAAGCATTGAAGCACCTTTACTTGCCTCGTCCTATCAAATTCAGATTCTCTCACCACTAGTTCACCCAACCGCATTATTCCTATTTTCTTTTCCTCGTCTGTTTGATTCAAACTATATGTAGCCGTTGTATGCGCGTACTTCCGTTTATCTTCCGAGAAATCTGATAACGATAAAGTTTCCTTGTCGTAACTTGACGCTGCCGCTTGCGTAGCCGTAATCAATAAACAGTGTTTCTCCTGACTCAACTTTCGCATCCGTTGCCAAATTTTGTTTATCTGCCCCCTTCCGTCTAATTTGTAACAGTCGTAATCTGGAGCAAGAATGTCCGCATAATCTATCAGAACCACATCGGGTACAAACCCATCCTGTCGTTCCCACAAAGTAAGAAGATTGTTGATCTCTTGCATGGTAAGCGTTTCATTAGGGTACGTAGCCAACTTGAATCGTTTATTATGCTTCTTCTGCCATGCTTTCATGATCTTGTACGCATCTTTCCATGTAAGTGTTTTAACAGGAGGGCTGCTCTCTAACCAAACAGCACCTCGTATTTTATCACAATTCCTGCATGGTTTATACTCTGGATAATCTTGTTTTGCTTCCATCAGCATGTCAAAGGTAATCTTCTTTTGTTCCATATCTGGATCAAACAGACGAATACCATATTGTTCTCTTGCTGATAGTTCACAATCATCCGTTTGGTTATACCAACAATCTACGCAAGGTATTTGCCGCTCTCCGCAATATCGCTCCCTATCACTTCTTTTCGCAAGGTACACAGCCATCCTTCTCAACTGTTGTTTTTCTGTCATATCGCCTGCTTGAAAGAATACGACATTATTCCCGTTCATCATCGCCCGCATAGCGAATTCAAGGAGTATTTGCGATTTTCCGCGCTTTTCCGGGCCCGTAATCGCTATGAAAGCGCCTCTAGTAAGTTGGTCGTTCCAGAACTGTCCTAATGCTTTAGGAAATCGTATCAATGATTCGCTTTGTTCTGTGAAGGCTTGCTTTATCAACAACGGATTCGAGAACGGATCTATCACATGCGAAGACTCATCATCTCCTGACGGTACGAAAGATAGGGCTTCTTTTTCTGCTGAAACAATATCTCCTTCTTCCACATAACTCATTATGGATTCAGCATATTGTTTCAACCGCTGGGTGCTGAAATACTGCTTAGTCTGGTCTATAAGATACTCGGAATTGAAATTGACCGCACCCTCGTATTCTTCGTTCAAGGATTCTAGGATTTCGCTGATGTATTCTACGTCATCCTTCTGCATACCTTTCTTTATCTTCTCCGTGAATATGCCTTCAATATCACGGAACGGAGCTTTATTATATTTCTTGAAGTAATCCACACACCAGCTAGACAATATTTTAGCGGTGGATGCTGCCATATAATGCATCGACCATATTGGTGCGATAGCACGTATGAAATCGTCGGATACAATCAAGCCAATAAGGATTTTTCGTTCTATGAATTTATCTGGCTTTTCCATGCAGGCACCTCTACTCGTTATTGTAATGGTACTTTATGATTTGTGAGCACATCCGTCCAATTCTAGACGGGATTCTAGCATCATCCATCATTTCAGACAAACCCTCTACGGATACGTTGCTTGTGAATATGGTTGGACGTAAGTATTCGTACCGAGTATTTATCAACTTGTATATTTTCTCGTAGTTAGCTGGATTGAATATTCCTTTCTCTACTCCGAAATCATCCAGCACTAATAACGGAATCTGAGATGCGATCTCTATCGGAGACGCTAAAATCCAGTCACGATGCTTGCTTTCTTTATCCAACAAATCTGCCATAGAAGTAAAAATGAAATTCCTAGACGTATTGTGGATATAAGCGCGCTTCATCATTTCCACATATATGAACATGGCAAGTATAGTTTTCCCTGATCTGGGTTGACTGTACCATATGTACACTCCACTACCTACGGTAGACAGCATATTGTCTGCGATCATACCAGCCTTGTCTTTGATAGCTTTAGTGGAATACAAGTTCAATTCTCTGAACATACGTGGAGTAAAATGCCCTTGTAGATGCATTTCTAATGGATGATTGTCCCACACCACTTCTCTAGCACAAAATTCGCATACTGGGAATCTATGTTCTCTTCCGCATTTCTCGCATGTGCTCATTGTACTTCCCTCCTTACAGGATTATTCTGATGGAATCACGTTACCCAAGGCGTCGTAAAAGGTTATTTTTTCATCCACATGGAGTTTATTCTTTCCATTGTGTTTTCGTATCCTGCTACGGAAATCTTCTATCATCCGATATTTTTTTACGAATTCTTCCATATCTCGTACTACGGGCATATAATCCATAGTTTTGTTATGAAGGTACCACGATAGCAAAGTAGACAAAATAGTAGGCGGAACCTCCTCAGATATACTGAAACGGTACAAAGAATTAGCCCATTTCAGTATTGGAGGATTCTTAGTTTTCAGTGATTCTGCTAATTCTCTAGCCATTTCGACGAACGCCGGAGGCGTATTGTCGAGGGCTAATGAATAATAAAACCAGCTGAAAGCTGTTTTAGTACCTTCTTTATCTCTGGATGCAAACTCATTCCAAAGTAGGTTTGGAAGAGATATTTTCCCAGTTTCTTTAGATTTATTCCTACCTGTAACTGCTGTAAGCAGGAGATTCTTAATCTCTTCTACTGTCCACTGTTTTCTCAGGTAAACCTGGTCTATCTTAAAGGTTTGGAAGAACTCTCGTAATTCTTTTCTTGGTTGATTGTTCTTCATGCTGATTATCGGTATTCCCTGCAACAATGCTGAAAGCATCTTGCAGGCGGATTGTATCGTTTTACTCTTTGGATCAAGGTTATGTTTAGTCACATTTGGAAGAGTATTCCAATAAGAAATTATTTCTAAAACACTGGGTGACACCCCCTGGGTGTCACAGAGTGATTTATCACTCAATATATAATTAGCTTTTCTATAATTGAACTGAGTATCATTTTTGATACTCACCTGAGTATCATTTTTGATACTCAGGGATTTCACTGATGTTGGATTATCAACTTTACGGATAGTTTCTTCATCCGTTTCCATTTCATCCAGTTCCAATTGCATTCTGAACTCTTTTAGTATTTGTTTGTACCGATTTGTGTCTATAAAGTTCCACGGAGTTGGATCAAGACCCACTCTGGTAGTTTTCAATATACCCTGTTCTTTCATTTCTTTCCGTAAATCTATCAAGTATTTTTTAGTAATATCCGGGCAGAGCTTTTGAATATCGTTGAATACGAAATAAAACCAACCGCCGTTTGCGGGATTTGAATACGTTTGTTCAATGGCTTTGTGCAGATACAGAGTGATTACCCCCGCCTTTTTTATTCCATACTTTTGTATAGCGATATATTCCACTTGTATAAATCTTTCTCCAGTGTGTTCTTGCAATCCTTGTCTATATTCTGCTAAATCTTTACCTTGTAGTGTCCAAGGAAATTTCGGTTTTTTAGTGAATTTCATTTGACGCGCTCCTCCTTTCCGAAAAACCTTCAGGCCCTCCATTGTTAAAAAAGAGCGGAGATTTGTAAAATTTCCCAACCTCCGCTCTCTTCCAATCGTTTCTTGTGTGTGTTTTTGTCATTGTGTTTCGTTGGACACGTTTGCTTTATCTACTCCGAACCATGGTTCAAGAATGACTGTTTCTGTTTGTCAGGTAAATTAGAATCGTCATCATTCTATTTCCTGACTAGGATTATAACAAGGTTTTAGAATGTTTGTTATGCTGCACCTGAATCAGTTTCAAGATTTGTGGTGAGAACAATCTATCCCCTAATTGCAATCCAAACAGGCGTGTTCATTCTTTTGGAACGACTACAGCCTCCTTTCGTATTTTTCAAGGTGTGAAGCAATTCTCGTGTGAACGAGAATGCATATTATAATACAAGAAAACTTCATCCTAGTAAAGTTGTCGAAATTGCGAAGACAATAATTGTTTCCTGTATGTGTGCCTGTGCTGTACATGCGCGGCGGAGAAACGGTCGGCGGAGAAACGGAGAAACGGAGAAACTCTGCTTCTAAATCTCGATCTGGATGACCGGAGTGCCTTCTGGCGTATGGAACGCGGTAATTCTTTTAGCCTCGAAGGTGTTTCCTGTCCTAGAATCGGATACCTGTAAACGGTGCTGAAACAGAGGTATAGCCAGATTAAGAAGCCGTACCGCGTCTTCCAATTCCATCTTTACTCACCTTCCTTTCCTTGTTTGGTAGATTACACCTATGGTACCTACGGTAATCAGGAGCATCTTTTGGATCCTTTAAACCTTTCCAATTTGGGATGGATTCAAACTAACCTTATTTTCACTCCTTCCTGTGTATTGCGTAAAATCGACTGCGAACTATGCACGCTACCTCCACGGATTTCGTGTTTCCTTGGTTGGTACGCTATGTATTTTGTTTAGCCGGTATAAATTGTCGTCTTTTTTTAAATCGACGAATACCATGCGTTTTTACGCCGGTTTTATACAGCATGTCAACATCTACCCACTATATAATACACAGGTAATCTATTTCCTTAATGCGGAGCACACAAAAAATACAATATACAATGCATTTTTTAGCGTTATATTTCACAAGCCGTTATAGTAAAAAGGGAGGTAAGGTACTACCTCCCTACGTCATACGTATCCTAGTAATTCTTTCTTAAGGGTGTCCGCGTCTGATTGGCTCATATCTCCTGGGTCGCCTTGTATTCTGATTGAATAAGCATCCACACCACGAAGAACAAGTTCCGCAGCCAATTTCTCAGATTGTTTCACTGCCTGTGGATCATCGTCGAATACCACAAAAACTCTTTTGAACCTTTTGCTTATTTCCCGTACCTGATGCTTCGTGTATTTGATACCAAACGTAGCAATAGCACCATACCCGAATCTCCAGGCATCCGTCACTCCCTCTACACAAATACACGCTTTTTCATCCTTGATTGGTATCGCTTGGTAAAAGATGTGCTTGTGTTTTACTATCTCTCGTTGTTCTGGACACGAAATATAGCGAAGGAAATGCTTGGCAGTAATGTCCCTAGTCTGAAACGATACTATACGATTCTCCCAGTAAATTGGAATTACAAGGCGATGAGAAAAAGAGATATTGTCCATAATGCTTATAGGACCTGTGCCTCTAACATCCCATAATCTTTCGATCACCTCTGGATCGAAGTTGCGTTTTACAAGGTACCTTTTATGTCGATCATTCATTGGTGCAGTAGATGGAGGCAGTCTGAACTTTTTCTGTCCGACTCGTACTGTCGTTGTAGATTTTACATAGCTTTTACCACCGTATTTCCTTGCTATTTCCTTAGCTTCTTGCTCTGTGATACGTAGTAATAATGCTATCGCTTTATTTGTCGCTTTCCAACCGCATCTCCAACAGACATAGTAATTATCAGTCAGATGGTACCCTAAATGCATTCCTGGATTCCCAGTACAAAAAGGGCAGGTCGTATTGACCCACCCCTCTCTACAATGTTTATGTCCCTCTGTGGCGAATGGGACATTGAAGTCCTTATATAATTGGATGATGTTCACGTCATTCGCCTAAAATATTGCCTTCAGTTCGTCGTACGCATCCCATATCTTTTTGTGGGTCCATCCCTTTTCTCTTAGCACCTGCCGCAGTTTTCCCCTTACTGCTCTACCAGGCATACTACCATATTCATCTTGCGAGGCAAGTATAATATCGCATATTTGCCTAGCAGCAGGTCCGATTTTATTTATCCTAGAATCCCAATCTTCTTGTGGGTCAATTGTGTCCGGAGCGGGTATCATATCTTCGATTTCCTCGTCAAAAAAGGTGCACGGTACTTTTTTCTGATGATACAGGTAATTGTTCAGTTTGGATTTGACGCACAACGCTATCCAATTTATCAGTGGTACTTTCTTATCCTCGTTGTACGTATTGATTGCGACCGTGTATCCGACGGTAGCTTCTGAGAAAAGTTCCTCGAAATCCACCCCGGAGGATTTGTTGTACGACCAAGCTAATTTCCTCAGAAAGTTCTGGTACTTCTTGTAGGTAGCGGTGTCAGACACAATATATTCCTCCCTTAGTAGTATTTTCGGTTGTACTTATGATGGTGCGGGCAATAACAACGACGGTCAGCGCGAAGTACGAGCCATCCGCTTTTTACTGCGTAGGCAGTGCATTCGGCGAATGTTTCACCATAGAATGTATCCTTGCGTTTATATTTATGGGAAGAGCATTGTTTACAATCGCATACCATTTCCATGTAAACTACATCCCCCCATGTTACGCCGACTGTTATCATAATACCTACTCCGCATAGGAGTTCAGCATCGCGGTAAGCATCGAACTGTCGGGAACATCTTCGCCGTCGAGTATCGCAGTAATCACCTTCCGTTTATCGTCAATCATCTCTGCCAGTCTTTCCTCTATTGTGTCTCTGGGAAGAAGATACCAGATATTGACAGCATTCTTTTGTCCAATACGGTTACATCTGTCCTCAGCTTGATCGAGGAGCCCGGGTGTCCAGGGCAGTTCAAGGAAAGCTACATTATGGGATGCAGTAAGAGTGATACCCACTCCCGCAGCTTTGATGTTGCCTACGAACAATCTTACGGAAGGGTCATTCTGAAATCTATCCACAATTTCTGACCTTTTCTGTGCGGATACAGACCCGTCTATCTTTACCGCAATATCTGTTCCAAACTCGTCCATAAGGGCAGATATGATTTCCTTGTGGACAGCGAACACCACAAGTTTATGGATAGTATCGTTAAGAAAATCTTTGATCCATTCAATCGCGCCTTTCAATGCACCCTTGGCTGCCATGAACCTGAGAGCAGAAATCTGTGAGAGTGCTTCCGCATTAGAAGCCTTAACTGCCGCCAGTTTCCCTTTCTTTTCAGTAACCCACCCGATGAAATCTTTTTCCACGCGCCTGTATTCTCGTTCATTGGACAAAGCTACAGGTATCACTGCTCTCTGCTTCGGAGGCAGTTCTGTCAGGACTTCTTCTTTCCTTCGACGGATCATAACTCCCTGAAGTTTTTCGTACAGTTCTTCAAGATTAGAAGCGCCATTGTAATCCCAACCGAATCCATTGTGCTTCGCACCGCAGTACCGATTGGCAAAGTGCATGAAATTAGGAAAGAGATTAGGTTCCACCATGCGGATAGCGTTGTAGATTTCTTTGGGACGATTGATTACAGGTGTTCCTGACATAGGAATAATATGAGGGATCCTTTTTGCCAATGCTTTCACGGCTTTGGTGCGTAGCGTGGTGTTATTCATAATTGCCTGACATTCATCCAGTACCAGCACCTTAGGACTAAGGCTTGCAAGGTATTCTTGCCACCCTGCCACTATATCATAATTAAGGATGATTATGTCAGGGTTGTCTAATTGATACGCCTTCTTACCTTCAAGCACAACTGCCTTTCTATCATCAGAAAGGCATCCTTTTACTTCGTTCAACCAGTGATATTTGACTACCGCAGGAGAAAGTACGATGGCAGGTTTTAGCTCAGGATGTGCATGGAGATAGGCAAGAGCTTGTATAGTTTTGCCTAATCCCATATCGTCCCCAATAATCGCTTTCCCATTACGATGTTCCAAGAAAGCTACTCCCTGTGCCTGAAAAGGTCTAAGGGTTTTCTTTAACCCTTCGATATTTGCTTCCTTCATATCATGGACGGATTTCTCTATCCTTGACATGATGTTGGACAACCCTTCATCAATAGAGAAACCCCATTCTTTTACCTGTTTGATAGAGGTAGGCGAAGCAGAAGCAATCCAATACTTTTCGGTTTCCTTGCTTATGAAAGAACGGTTTGGAAGAGATTTCACCTTCCCAAGCAGATCGCCTGTGGGCTCGAAGGTTAGTTTCATTGTATTTTCTTTAATCAGTGTAGCGATGCTCTTCTGAGGTTCCCGTGCACCGTCGTAGGATTTGTGAGTAGAAGGCACCTGAACAGTTCCCGCGTCCTCGTATGCTATGAGAACTGATTTAGGGAACCATGAGTCAATAACCTTGCTTCTCGTAACACCCTTTGCCATTTCGATCTGTTCTGGTGAAAGGGATTCAAGAACAAGGTCACGCAAGCCCCAGTCCTTAAGACACTCAGGACCAATCCCAATGAGTTTAGAACCTGGATGTGTAAGTGCTCTTCCACATTTGGAACAACGAACTTCTGGATCAATTTCACCGTACCCGTATAGGTAAACTGCTCTTGCAGTTTCCCTAAGGATTGCGGCTTTGAAGTAGATGGGTACCCCTTTCTCTCTTGCTACGATGGGTCTGGTGCGATAGAACTTTGCAGGCAGCTCCATGAATGTCATGGTTTAATGCCCTCCTTTGGATTTTAGATGAGTTTCTGGTTCCTATTAAGCATTCCCTTGAGTTCGTATTCCTTCTTCAATCTGCGGTAGTACAGATGCCAATCTGGAAGTGGATTCATGTGCAGTTTCCCATCCCCCGATTCTGAAATGTACCATACTGCGAACCCTAATTTTCCTGAATACCTAACGAGGAACTGGTCCCCGTTCTCGTTCATCCGCATAGCGTAGCTCCACCGGATAGTTTCTCCGCGGGCCTTCATATTGCGCATGGAAAAGTGTTGATCTCCCTGCGCTATGAAGGCCCTTCTAAGTTCGTTTACCGTATACTTTTTCACCTACATACCCTCCTTTATTCCGTATCTTTTTACTACCTCAAGTCTGCCACAAGGTATACCACCTATTTCAAATTCTACATAATCCTCTTCCTTTACCATAAATGTGATATTGGACAATCTTACGGTAGGTTTCAACAGGTATTTCTTTATAACCTTTTTAAGTAGTTTATCCGTAGTCCATGTGGATCATCCTTTAGTATACGAGTAGAACACCTTCGCCTGCTCTCCGTCCCTGTTAAGGTGGATCAGGTTTGCCGAGAACATGGAAGTGCAAGCCGCCCCGTGTATCTCCATACCGCAGAGTGCAGACTCCTCAGGGTACCGATGCGGGCTTACTACAAACTCATCCAACCAGATTCTCTGATTCCTGTACCGTACGTAAGGAGAGGTAGTATTCTGATCGCCGTAATCCTTGTTTACAGCGTATTTGATTTCCTGCCAACGATTGCTTCCGCATATTACCATATTATCGTTTTCCCACTGTTTCATACCCGCACCATCCTTTCTAGGATAGAAAACTCCTTTTCCAATGCTTTCAGGGCAGTGTACACATGGTTGTCGTTATATTTTTGGTACAAGTGCGTGCACAAGGCAAAATCGCTTTTTCTATTGGCAAACGCGAATATGTCGTATAGGATCCTTTTTCTGAAATCCTTATACTTTCCTTGTGCCTTTACGTCCTTGGCATAGGAAAGGAGTTGCTCTTCTTTACATGAATCCACCAGGTCAACTACGCACTGTTTCAGATACTGGAAATCCTCAGGAGTTATTTTCATACCGTTACCTGTCGAACGCGCGGTTGAAAACTACGGTACCACGATCATCGTATACCGCAATTTGAAGGA
>Ga0334898_1002549_pt1 | contig 16443 bp, 15 predicted proteins | sample GraSluR3_MG_10_FD_207228 | JGI IMG/M metagenome (GOLD analysis project Ga0334898, IMG submission 207228) | Sludge microbial communities from methane-producing bioreactor in Wageningen University, Netherlands - Granular Sludge_3_08-R3 | ecosystem: Engineered > Bioreactor > Anaerobic >... | reverse complement strand
GCTTGTTCATTAGTGGCTTGCTTTATCGAGCCACTTGGAGGAAAATCCAATCATGCAGTGGGATATCGTTCCTGAGATTCTTTCCTCTCTGGTCATATTCATCATACTCGTCAATTCCCGTGATGCAAAGGCCATTCCATCCATGAGGGACAAGCTGTTTCGATTCTCTCTGCACTACATGATCTTTTGTACCATCGTAAACATCATTTCAATCCTCTCCGTCTATCATTTCGACAAGATTCCCCTGTGGGTGAACATGCTGACCAACACCGCCTTCTTCACACTGTACCCACCATTGCCAGTGATCTTTATCCTCTACATTCTTTTATATGTCTACGAGTCCGTTCCCGTAGAACATATGGAGAGGTTTCGTCTCTTCACCATTATTCTGATTACCACCGTATTGGCCTTTCTTATCATCGTGGTATTGAATTTCTCCACAGGATGGATCTTCTCATTCGATGCCGAAGGCAACTATATCAGAGGCCCACTGAACCAGCTCTCATTGGTGATCGCGGTGTTCCAGATAGGAGTCGCATTGGTGGCGATTTGGTTGGAACGAAAATACCTGGATAGGATGTTCTTCAAGGTCATCCTTTGGATGCCTCCACTTTCATTTGCCATCATCGTCCTGCAGATGCTCTTTCCCACCATTGTCCTTACCGGAACAGCAATGATGGTTGCCATGCTCTCGGTGTATCTCAATTTCCAGACACGAAGAATCTCAATCGATGATCTGACCCAATTTCCCAATCGAGACAGTTTCATCGTACACATCGATCAATTGAAACGACACAACAGGAAGGCCGTGGTACTGTTGGTGAGTCTTGACGACTTCAAGTTTGTGAATGACACCTATGGCCAAAAGAGAGGAAACCTAATGCTCAGGGCGGTGGCACAAGGCCTTCAGGATTTGGCTTCCCATGGACAAACATATCGTTATGGAGGTGATGAATTCGCCATCATCAGCAATGGAAAACATGGCCAGAACCTAGCCGAATCGGTGAGGAATCGTTTTGGGGAAAGTTGGTATGTCGAAGGCGTGTCGACCCGATTGAGAGCCTCCATGGCCTTGTTGGATCTACCATTCAGACCCGATCCGTCCATTGATCCATTGAATCTACTCGATCACGCCATCAGAACGGCCAAGAACCGTGGAAAGGAACAACTGGTCTATTGTGATTCTATGCTGCTGAGAACCATCAGAAGGAAGAATCAACTTTCGGAACGGTTGCTGCAGGCGATCGAACAGGAAACACTATCGGTCGATTACCAACCGATCTTCTCCTTTTCCAACAAAAGGATGGAAATGGCCGAAGCTCTGCTGCGTTGGGAAGACCCCCAATTGGGAAAGGTCTCGCCAGTGGAATTCATTCCTCTCGCAGAAGAATTGGGAGTCATTGATGAATTGGGAAGGTGGGTACTGGAACAAACCTGTGCCATGCTCGATGAGATGAGGGCGGGGGGCATTCCAATTCCTTCGATCTCGGTAAATTTCTCTGGACTCCAATTTTCCGATCCCCATGTACTCAAGGGAATAATGGACATTCTCGATCGGTATCGCATTCCTACGCAGACCATCAACATCGAGTTGACCGAGAGTAGCCTCATCGGCACATCGTTCAATGAAGCCCTTGCTCTGATGAACAAGCTCATCTCGAATGGATTGCGACTTCATCTCGATGACTTCGGCACTGGATATTCCAACCTTTCAAGAATGGTCAATCTCCCATTCCATTGCATCAAACTCGACAAATCACTCCTATGGAGTGCGAAGAAGAACGAAAAGATGCTGAAGTTCGTCGACAGCATCATCAAGATAGTGGGAGAAATGGGATTCCGCTTCATAGTAGAGGGAGTGGAGACCGAAGACCAAGTTGTGTACCTGAAACAGATTACCTGCGATTTGGTACAGGGCTATTACTTCAGCCCCCCCCTCCCAAAAGAGCAATTCATCACATACATCAATGCACAAAAAAACTTGAAATAAGAAGAGATATCTCCTGTTTTGCAACGTCGGACAATGGTTTGAAAGGAGCACGACAGGTCCCACAGGAAAAGCCCTTCAAGGCAAGAGCATATTTCACTCCATTGAATATTCCATGACGAACCAAAGTCTCCACGCAAGTATTCACCTTACTCTGCTCATCCAAGGCGTCCTTCATTTTTCCCTCGTTGAACAACGAACGTATCTTGAGGAATCTGGGAGCAAAAAGGTTTACCGTCGTCCCAACCGCCGAATCGGCACCTGCCGATAATGCCGATAGGAAGGTTTCATCAAATCCATTGAAATAGATCTTATCGGGATATGCAGTTCGCATTCGTTCCAATCCATACAGATCGGTCGAGGTGTGCTTTACTCCAATCACCAACTCGTGTTCGAGCAGTTTTCCCGCATTATCCTTATTGAATGAGATTCCAGTGAACTGGGGAATATTGTAGATGATAACCGGTACTTGTGTTTCCTTCACCACATCCTCGTAATATCCCAAGATCTCTTCCTGTGAAAACTTGTAGTAGTAGGGTGGAATCATAGATACCGCAGATGCTCCATCAGAGTAGGCGTGTTTCGCCAACCGAATGGTATCGGCGGTTCGTATTGTTCCCACATGTGCAATCACAGGAACTCTTCCGGCAACCTGGTCCACCACAGTTCGCACCACTTCTTCCCGTTCTTCTAGGGAAAGCAGCAGAGCTTCCCCCGATGAACCGCAGCAATAGAAACCTTCCACACCCATCGTCAGTTGGAACTCCACAAGATCCCGGAGCACGACATGATCTATCTGCTCATTACGGTCCATGGGAGTCACCAACGCCGAGTATATGCCTCTCATCGAATCGAGGTTGGCTACCATGCGGTCCACCCTCCATCCATCACCAGATTTGCTCCGGTCATGTACCGGGAAGCATCCGAGGCCAAGAACACGATCGCACCATTGTATTCGTTTTCTTGTGCCATCCGTCCCACAGGCATTCGAGCACAATAATTTTTCTTGAAAGTCTCATCTTGGGTATCCCTCTCAACACCGCTTGGAGTCAGGATATTCACTCGGACCCCCTTCTTGGCCCAGTAGGTGGCGCAGTACCGGGTAAGATTGTAAAGTCCGGATTTCGCGGCGGAATAGGCAACCGGCTTGATGAATGGAATACCGGTTCTTTCTTCCTTGTAGGCATAGATGTCTTGGACAGGCGACAACATTCCGTAGATGGATCCGATGTTGATTATTGAACCCCTCCCTGCTTCCGCCATACGCGCTCCCACCGCTTGGATCATGAGGAACGTACCGGTGAGGTTCACATCAACCACTTCCCTGAACACTTCCTCAGGGAAATTTTCAAATGGGCCGGAAACCTCTGGAGGAGCACTTGGTTGGGTGTCGATACCCGCATTGTTGATGAGTATGTGGGGGATTCCCCATTGGGAAACGACTTCGTCCACAGCCTTGGAGATCGCCTTCTTGTCAGTGATGTCAACTTCATGGAATGAGATGAGTTGAGCATCACGGCTTTCCTTCGAATACATTTTCTCAATGGAAGCAGATCGTAAAGTCCTATTGAATACAGCCACTTTCGCTCCCCTTTCCAACAATTCATTGGAGAATTGGGCTCCCAACTGACCGAGACCGCCAGTGACGATTGCGACTTTCCCCTCCACATTGAACAATGGGTCTTTCATATGATTGGCACTCCTTGCATAGACTCAAGCGGTTCGCTTGGATTTGTAATGTTTGTAGATGTTCGATCCGATGGTTCCCACGATGATCAGAATGAAGAAAATTGATATCGGACGTTTGAAGAAAATGAGCAGGTTTCCATCCGAAACAAGCAACGTTCTGCCCAGATTCGATTCAACCAACGGTCCAAGGATGACTCCCAACAGCACCGGTGGAACCGGGTAGTCGAGTATCGAGAAGATATATCCCAACAATCCAGCCGTCATCATCACTACGATATCGAACATGCTGTTGCGCATTGAGTATGCTCCCAAGACTGAAAACACGAAGATGAAAGCTACTATCACGCTTTTGGGAAGTGACAAGACCTTCGCAAAGAATCTTGCGCCGACTATTCCCAATATAATCATGAATACATTCGATGTGATGGTACTGGCAAAAACGGTATAGATCACATCGGGACTATCGGAGAACAACAAAGGTCCAGGTTGGAGACCCAGCACCATCAGACCTCCCAGAATGACCGCGGTGGCGGCTTCACCTGGAATACCGAGGGTGAACATGGGAATCATGGCACCATTCACACATGCGTTGTTTCCTGATTCGGGTGCGGCAACTCCTTCGATGGAGCCCTTTCCAAACTCCTCGGGATGCTTGGAGGATCGTTTTGCTTCTCCATAGGAAAGGAATGCCGCGATGTCGGTTCCGGTTCCGGGAACCGCACCAACGAAAGTACCTATGAATGCCGATTTCACGATATGGGGAAGTATACGGAAGAATTCCTTCATCGAAATCCCGACTTTGGTCAATTTGACTTGAGGTGGAGCTATTTCCCTCGAATCCCGAACTCCTTCGATCGCCTGGGACATCGCGAAGATTCCGATGAGAATCGGCAACAATTCAAATCCAGTGAGCAGATTGAGAGTACCAAACGTAAAGCGTGGTACACTGGTGATGGGATCGATTCCAAAAGTCGAAATGAGGAGACCGATACAACCTGCGAACAATCCCTTTATCAAGGAAGTACCGGCAACATAGGAAATCATTGTCAATCCATAGACACCAAGAAGCACGTATTCGGGAGGACCGAAACGAACAGCGATTTTCGCGATTTGGGGTGCCAAAAAGGAAAGTATAAGCGCACCAATAAGACCACCAATCGCACTCGAAATCGTTGCGATTGCAATCGCTTTGCCTGCATGACCACTCTGGGCAAGTGGATACCCATCAAGAAGAGTGGCACCGGCTGCGGGAGTTCCCGGTGTCTTCAACAGAATGGCGGAGACCGATCCTCCGTAGATTCCTCCTGCGAATATTCCAATCAACATCGACAATCCGATGCTGGGGGAGACATAGTAGGTAAGTGGAATAAGCAGCGCGATTCCCATGGTGGCGGTAAGACCCGGCAACACACCGAGGATAATGCCGAGAACCACTCCTCCCAACAACGCGGGAGCTGCCATAGTGGAAAATAAAAAACCAAATCCATCCAGCAAGTACGTTATCATGGTACACTCCCGTTAAAACAATTTCGCACCAGGCAAAGGCACTCCGAGTAGTACCTTGAATGCGATATAGAGGAAGGCGACACCAAGAACTGTGATTATGGCGACCTTCACCGGTTTCCTATACTCCAACAGATAGAGCATGGCTGGTAAGAATAGTGCTGTGGCAATGATGAAACCCAACAACCACAACATAAGATAATAGACGACCATCAAGCCGACAGCGATTGCGACCCGGTACTTGCGGATGAAGTCGAAAAATCCATTGCCCGATGATTCTTCTTCAACTCGTTCTTGTGTGGTAGTTTCGGGAGATTTCGATACGCTGAGGGCCTTGATGATATTCACTATTCCGAAGATGGACATGATGGAACCGATGAGGATGGGAAAGGTCCTGGATCCCAGCAAGGTCCCACGTACGAATTTGTACTCTTTCGAAACAATGAACATACCGATCGCGATGGCAATGAACAGTACATTGAGACCAACTTCCAACGCAACTTTACGTTTCGTATCCATGTAATGATTCCTAATGCCAGGTTTCGCCCCGGAGAAATCTCCGGAGCGAAACGGCTCGACAGTGTTTCTTCCTGATGATCAATATTACTTGATCGCCAGAAGACTTTCCAATACCGGGGCGAGAGTTTTGGCCGTTTCATCGGTCAACTTATAGTAATCGGCTGTGTTCCGGTAATCGATACCAAGACCCATGTTGCTGATCACTTTTACGAACTCCGGCTCTTCCATCATCTTCTTGAACCCTTCATGAAGAATCGCAACCCTATCCTCGGGAATACCCGCGGGACCACCGAGTCCTCTGAAAGTGTTGACGACAATGTCGAACCCTTGTTCCCTCGCGGTTGGGGTATTGGGGAAGATATCCATACGCTTCTCACCAAAGACCGCCAAGATCTTCATCTCACCAGCACGAACCTGAGCGGAAACCTCCGCACCACTGACGGTTACCGCATCGATGTTTTTACCGAGCACACTCGCGATCGCATCGGCCGCACCATTGAACGGTACATAGGTGTACTCGGTATTGGTATTGAGGGCCAATGTTGCCGCGGCAAGGTGCCAAAGCATTCCTGTACCCGAATGTCCGATCTTTATCGCACCGGGATTCTTCCTGGCATACTCGACGAACTCTTCCAACGTATCCCACGGAGCATCGGCTTTGACGGTCAATGCGGAGGGGTCGGTGTTAAGGTTCATGATCCTTGTGAAATTGGAAAAATCAAAAGGATAAATTCCCTGATCCTTCAGGAAGCTCAGTTCGACCGGCAATACCGCCAAGGTATACCCGTCGGGAGCTGCCTTCACCGTCTCTCCCAGGCCAACCGCACCAGTCCCACCCGGCTTGTTCTCAACAACCACGGGGACTCCGAGGTGCTTTTCACCCGATTTTGCCAGTGCTCTGGCGATCGCGTCCGTTCCACCACCGGCAGACCAAGGCACAATCAATTTGATCGGCTTGCTGGGAAATGTCTCGGACGATTCAGTCGCACCTTGTGCGAACACCATTGGTGCGGCCATTGCCAACACCATCAACAGAACGATAATCTTTCTCATCATTCTCCTCCTTCTAAATAATCCCGATCGACTGCAACACACCCTTCAATTCGGCGGTCTCAGCGTCGGTGATATTCTCCAACGGTTCCCGTACGACTCCACCGGGCAGTCCTACCAACTCCATGGCCCGCTTGAGTATGGACTGGTAGACCGCGGTGGCCTTGCCCCCCAGCTCCTGACCCAGGACCGTGGGGATGCTTCTTCTCGCGACGCAACCGGCGACGAACCGGTGGTAGGGTGCGAGGGTATCCAACAGACGCTTCATCTCCACGAAATCCCTTGCCACCGCCGCATCGTAGATGGCGAACGCTAGTTTCGGCGCGAAACACAGGAGCTCCGAGACGAATGCCGGGCATCCGAGCGGGGCCTCGAACAGATAGGTCAGATGCCCGATCCCGCACGCGACCACCATGTCCTTCGGATCCACCGCCTGCGTCATCCAGTAGTAGTTCTCGATGCTCGTGGTGTTCTCCTTCACCCCGATGATGTTGGGCACCTTCGAGAGCCGCTGCATCAGGTGGGGCGGGATGGCGACCTTGCTGGTCGTCGGATTGTCGTAGACCATCACCCCGATCTCCAGCTTCTCCGCGATCCGGCTGAAATGCCGGTACAAGCCATCCTCGGTCACGTGCAGGTAATAGGGGTTGGTGATCATCGCCATGTCGATGCCCAGGTCCTGCGCCCTCAGGCTCATGTCGATCGACAACCTCGTCGCCGCCCTTCCCGTCCCCACGATGAGGGGGACCGTCCCGTCCAGCGTCTCGGCGACCGTCTTGATCATCGCAAGCGACTCCTCGTCGGTCATCGCGTAGAACTCGCTGGTGCTCCCGGCGATCATCACGCACCCGTCATGGCCCCTGTAGGTCTCCCTCGCGTATTCGGCGGTCGCCCGCATCGCTCCCAGGTCCAGATCCCCATTCTCCTTGAAGTGGGTCGGGAATATGGTCAAGGGTCCCTTGATCTTCCGTATCATTTCCTCTGGCTTCATGCCCATCGAATCACTCCTCGTCTTCCGTCAGTTCAATACCCCGACCTTCTCGAGCATCGCCCTCACGTTCTCCACCTCTTCCTCGTCCCCGGGAAGCAGCGGCAGCCTCGGATAGCCCGCCGAATAGCCCATCATCCTCATCGCGTCCTTGATCAGGCACACCGGATTGGTCCGCCCCCCCTGGCCCATGACCCGGTACAGCGGGAACAGCCTCCTCTGGATAATGGAGGCCTCCTTGACCTTGCCCTCGTGCAACAGGTCGATCATGCTCCTGATCTGGTCCCCCACGATCTGCGCCCCTCCGCTGATGACGCCACCGATCCGTTCGAACCCCTGCACGAACGATTCGAGCACCATCGTGTCGTCCCCGTTGTAGATGATGAAATCCTCGGGCGTGGCGTTGATGAAGTCGGTCATCTGCTTCGCGTTCAGCTCCGCCTCCTCCTTGATCCCCACGATGTTCGGTTCCTTCGCGAGCTCGGCCACCATCGCCGGCGAGGTGTTCACTCCGGTGAAGATCGGGATGTTGTAGATCAGGATGTCCACCGACACGCTTCTGGCGATCGTCTGGAAATGGTGCTTGATCTCCTTCTGCGAAGGACGGGTGTAGTAGGGGGCCACGATCATCACCGTGTCGTAGCCGATGTCCTGCGCAGCCTTGGTCAGCTCCAACGCCTCACGCGTCGAGGCCGCCCCGGTTCCCGCCATCAATGGAATGCGCCCGTTGAAGGCCCGGTACATGGTTTCGAATATCTTGATCCGCTCCGCGCTCGTCATCGTGAAGAACTCTCCGGTCGTTCCGGTGAGGATGAAGCTGTCCGCCCACCCCTTCTCGAGGAGGATCTCCCCATTCTTCACCATCGCTTCGTAGTCCACCTCTCCGTTCTCCTTGAAGGGGGTCACCATCGGGACCAATATCTTCCCGAACTTCTCTTTGTTGAACATATGTCTCTCCTATGACAATTGATCTCTATTTTGTCTGCCATCAGACAATTTTATCAAAAGATTGTTTACTCTGAAATCACGGCTTCCATATCGTCCTTGGCCATCGTCAAATGACTTTCGATGCTCTTCACCGCTTCATCCCTATCCCTTTTCTTCAAGGCTGCCAGAATGGTTCTGTGTGGTTCAACCGCGTTCAACGCATTCTTGCGCACTTGGAATGAAATACTACGATATTTCTTAAATGCCTGGGCGACCAGTCCATTGATGTTGATCAACAGGGAATTATGGGACATGTCGACAATTTCCCTGTGGAATTCCTCATCTAGAAAGGCCATACCCTTTACGTCATCTTCCTCAACAGCTGTGATGAAGGATTCATTTATCTCGAACAGTTTCCTATACTCTTCCTCCGTTCCCCGTTCCACCGCAATCTTAATCGCAAGACTCTCTATCGCCTTACGCACTTCAATGAAATCAGTCAATTTTGGAGCGTTTACGCGAAACCAGTCCCTGACATCCACGCTTGCATCGGGTGCAGCACTCAACACGAAAGCACCACGGCCAGGCTTCAGTTCGACATAGCCCATTGTTTGCAGTACCCTGAAGGCTTCCCGAACTGTCGATCTACTCACTCTCAAGGAACTACAGAGATCTTGCTCGGTCGGAAGTTTCTTCCCCTCTTCGAAGGTACCCTCAATGATCGATGTACGAATCTTGTCCACCACTTGATCGGTAATGGGCATCTTCCTCACAGGTTCCATGCCAACTCCATTAAATTGTCTGACAACAGACTAACCCGGAAATTCCCAACTGTCAAACTTTTTTAAAAAATTGTCCGACAATTTAATAATCAGTGGGATCCGAGGTTTTTCGCATTTCCTAAACTTGTACTCTTGAGTCTCTAGTTACTATAAGGTTTACAGTACCTCCATACCCCTCTCAAGGAGAATATCGTGGAAAATCAAGTACTTATTCGTAATGCGAGAGCCGTGGTTGCCTGTGATGCTGCCGACAATGTATTCCATGATGCGGACATAAAAATTGAAAACGGCAAGATTGTCGATATCGGTAAGGATCTCAAGGCCGAAGGTTTCACTACCATCGATGCCAGTCGTTCCTTCGTGTATCCCGGTCTTGTGAATACACACCACCACTTCTTCCAAACGTTCGTTCGCAATCTCATGACTGTGGATTATCCGAACATGCTGGTGGTCCAATGGTTGGACAAGATCTATAGGATTTTCAAGGAAATCGATTCCGAAATCATCTATTATTCTTCACTCACCGCCATGGCCGATCTGGTCAAACACGGATGTACCTGTGCCTTCGACCATCAATACTGCTACACCACCAAGACGGGTACGGACCCGGTTGACCGCCAAATGGAAGCCGCTGGATTGATGGGATTGCGCTATCATGCGGGTAGAGGATGCAATACGCTTCCCCGTAGTGAAGGAAGCACGATACCCGACGAAATGCTGGAGACGACCGACGGATTCATCGCCGACTGCGACCGATTGGTGTCGACTTATCATGATCCGAATCCATTCTCCATGAACCGTATTGTGGTGGCACCATGCCAACCGATCAACAGTTATATGCATACATTTACCGAAGCGGTGGCTTTCGCCAGGGATAGGAGAGTGCATCTGCACACCCATCTTGGAGAGGGAGAGAACCCCATCATGCTCGAACGGTATGGGAAGAGAACCCTACAATGGTGCGAGGATATCGGTTTCATCGGACCCGACACATGGTTCGCACATGGATGGGAAACCACCGCCGAAGAACATGAGGTGTTGGCTGAAAGCAGGAGTGGAATCTCCCACTGCCCCGCACCGGCCACTCTGGGAGGCTTCCCGATCCTCGACATCCCCTCGATGCAGGAGAAGGGAGTGGAACTGAGTCTTGGCTGTGATGGTTCGGCGACCAACGACAGTTCGAATCTACTCGATTCACTGAGAATGGCATATCTGATGCAATCCTTCCACAGCAAGAACCGAAAACGGGCACCATCACCTTATGAGATGTTGAAGATCGCAACGATAGGTGGAGCAAAAACACTCGGACGCGAAGAGCTTGGATCGCTCGAAATTGGGAAAGCGGCAGATCTGTTTTTTATTGATGTGGATACATTGGAACTTACTGGGGCCTTGCACGATCCTAAGAATCTGTTGGCCAGGGTGGGAGTGTGTGGACCTGTGGCGCTGACGATGGTTGCCGGTAAGGTCGTGTGGTCGGAAGGGAGATTGACGAATGTCGATGAAGGCGAATTGACCGAACAGGCCAACACGGTATTCAACGAACGCATGGCTCCCCATTTCCCGAAACACTGAACGAGTTGATTTCACCGGGGATACCCCGTGAGGAGGAGATAACATGAAGAGAATCGCAATTGTTCTGTTCATCGCAATGGCAGGCATCGGATGCTTGTACGCGGGAGGTGCTGCGGAAACCACAAAATCCGACACGATGAAGGTGGCCTTGTTGCTTTCCGGCCCTGCGAACGACCAAGGGTGGAATGCTGTCGCATTCGCAGGCCTCAAGGCGGCCGAAGAAAAGTATGGTTTGGAGACCGCCTATTCCGAACATGTGGGAATCGCCGACGGTGAAGCCGCATTCACCGACTATGCATCACAAGGGTATGATTTGGTCATAGGCCACGGTTTCCAGTATGGTGAACCTGCGGTAAGGGTATCGAACAGATTCCCAAATACCAAATTTATGGCAATCGAATCGAACGTCTACTCCGACAATGCCGCATCCTATGTGATGGCATGTGAAGAAGCGGGCTATCTCATGGGAATGCTCGCCGCATCAATGTCGAAAACCGGAAAGATCGGAATGGTCGGAGGTTTCGAACAACCATCCATCGTAAAGGTGGTGGAAGCCTACAAGTTGGGAGCCAGGGAAGTGGATCCATCCATCGAAGTCTTCGAAGCCTATGTGGGCAGTTTCACCGATGTCGCCTTGGGAAAGGAAGCCGCGATCGCGATGGCCGACCGTGGTGCGGACGTACTGTCCCATGTGGCCAACCAAGCGGGTACAGGTGTCATCAAGGCAGCTGAGGAACGGGACCTTCTGGCAACCGGAGATTCCTACGACCAGAATTCGATCGCTCCCGATACGGTCATGTGCTCCACGATCTACAGCGTACCGATGTTGGTATTGAACGCTGTCGAGAAAGTGAAGAACGGAACCTACGAAGGAGGAGTGTTCTATCTTGGAATGAAGGAAGGTGTGATCGACATCGCACCCTACAACTCATTCGAAACGATCATTCCCGAAGAGGTCAAGACGATGATCGCCGATGCGAAACAGGCGATTCTCGATGGTAGTCTCGACATTCCGATGATCGAGACACCGACAGGAAAGTAGTTGACGTGTGGGGAACGGATTCATTCCGTTCCCCTTATTTCAATGGAGGACCCATGCCCATACTGAGGATGGAGAACATCTGCAAATCATTTTTCGGTTCCTATGCCAATGAGAATGTCTGCATGGAAGTTCTCGATGGAGAGATCCATGCACTGCTTGGAGAAAACGGAGCAGGAAAAACCACGCTCATGAACATCCTCTATGGAATGTATCATAAGGATTCTGGGACCATCACACTCGATGGACAGCCGATTGCCTTCAACAATCCGAAGGAAGCGATCGCACACCGAATAGGAATGGTCCACCAGCATTTCACTTTGGTTCCCACACTCACTGTACAACAGAATATTACTCTTGGCCTGAAGGACTCGGGGTATCCCTTTTCGCATGAAAGAGCACGTTGTGCGAAGATAGGGGAGCTCAGCGAATCCTATGGACTGCAAACCAATGGCCGTTCTCTGGTAAAGGATCTTTCGGTAGGCGAGATGCAAAGGGTGGAAATCCTCAAACTCCTCTATCGAAACGCGCGTCTGCTCATTCTCGACGAACCGACGGCGGTCCTGACACCACAGGAATCGGAACATCTGTTCGCCATGCTGACCAAACTGAAATTGGAAGGTTGCTCCATCATTGTGATCACCCATCATATCCAGGAAGTGCTGGACCACTGTGATCGGGTGACCATCCTCCGTGACGGGCGATCGATCGCAACGGTGGAAACGAGGGCTGTCGATACCAAGGATCTTTCCCGGCTCATGATAGGTAGGGAGCTTGTTCCTGTCGCCCGTGACCGGGCAACGCGTAGCACCACAGCAGAGGTTTTGGAACTGGATGACTTCACCTTCAAACGAAACAGTGGAAAATCGTCGACGGTCAATCTCAAGATAGCCGAATCCGAGATTGTGGGAATCGCAGGAGTCGATGGCAACGGGCAAAAGGAATTTCTCGAATCGTTGATGGGTTTGAAAAAGATCGAACGGGGAACACTGTTGTTCTGCAAAGAAGACCTCTCCCATGCCGACACCACCGCAAGAAGGTCGGCCGGCATCGGCTATATCAGTGACGACAGGCATGGGGACTCATTGGTGTTGGATATGGGAATCGATGAGAACCTCATGCTGAGACCAGCAAGAAGCAACGAAAAGAAAACATGGGGGTTGATGGATCGCAATTCGATCACTACAGAAGCGCGCAGGATCGTTTCCTCCTATGCGATCAAAACACATTCGGTGTCCGAACCGATGAGATTGCTCTCCGGAGGGAACCAACAGAAGCTTGTGCTTGCCAGGGAGTTTCTGGGAAAACCGAGACTTGTCATCGCCTTCCAACCTACCCGTGGGCTCGATATCGGGGCAACGGAATTCATCCACACCCAATTGTTGCGTATGAGGGATGAAGGATGTGCGATCCTGTTGGTCAGTACCAACCTCGAGGAGATATTGTTGCTCAGCGACAGGATAGCGGTGATGCACGAAGGACGCTTCATGGATATCTTGGCCAACGAACATGTGGACATCACCCGAATCGGCCTTCTGATGGCCGGTATCGAAGCGGAGGAAGATGCGTTATGAAGAGGGGTATGGACGGACTCAAGTCATTGCTGCTTGTGGTCGGGGGTACAGTCGCACTCGCCTTCTTGCTGATTCTGATGGTGGGAGGCGATATCCCCACCGCTTTGGGAAGCTTTCTACGAGGAATCTTCGGTTCCACCTATGCGATGGGAGAAGTGCTTGTTCGTGCCACTCCCCTTCTATTGGCTTCACTGGGAGTGGGCATCGGTTTCAAGACCGGATTCACCAATCTTGGAGCGGAAGGACAACTCTACATGGGGTCGATCACCATCACAACGGTGGCGATGCTGTTTCCCTCACTGCCTCCGTTGGTGATGATTCCGCTGGTGATGGTGTTGGGATTCTTCGCAGGAGGACTCTGGGCCCTGATTCCCGGATTTTTAAAAGCACGATTTTCGATATCGGAGATCATCATGACCATCATGCTCAACTATGTGGCGATCAATCTGGTCGGCATATTGGTGAGGACAATCCTTCGTGATCCCGCATATCCCTATCCCATGTCTCCCATGCTCACCGAGTCGGTCCATTTCTCCCAAATGCTTCTTCCCACGCGGATCCATGGAGGATTGCCAGTCGCCCTCGTCATGGTGATCGCCGTATACATGTTGCTGTTCCGTTCACGTCTGGGGTATGAGATGCGGGCTGTGGGATTGAACGCGCGAGCCTGCAGATGCAGTGGAATAAAGGTCGATCGAGCCATGGTGTTGTCTGCCATGATTGGAGGAGGGTTGGCCGGGCTCGCAGGTGTGGGAGAGATCGCAGGACTACACCATCGGCTTATCGAAGGCATCAGTCCGGGATATGGGTACATGGCGATCATCATAGCATTGCTTGGAAAAAACCATCCTGTGGGGATATTGATCGCTTCCTTGGGTATTGCGGCGCTTCAAGTGGGATCGATGGCGATGCAGCGCTCCGCAGGAATCCCCACATCCATCGCATCCACCATCATGGGTGCCATGGTACTCCTTTTGGTCGTACGGGATGCCCGGTCACGAATCACGATTGTGGAAGAGGGAGTCTGAACATGGAACTGTTGATAGTAATCACCACATTCGGTGCAGCGGCGATACGCATGGCCATACCTTTGGCACTTGCCGGATTGGGTGAAAGCATCTCGGAAAAGAGTGGTCTGCTGAATATCGGGGTGGAGGCGATCATGCTCTGTGGTGCCTTCTTCAGTTTCATCACTCTCTTTTTCACCGGAAGCTTCTTTCTTGGAATTCTTGCCGGTATTCTGGGAGGAGTATCGATGAGCATGATCCATGCGCTGCTTTCCATCCGCTACAAGGCGAACCAAACCATCGTTGGGCTCGCTTTGAACTTCTTCGCCCTTGGTCTCACCAGTTTCCTATTTTTGATGGGATTCGGACAAACCACCACTCTGCCCTCAACACCGGTGATGTCGAATCTTCCGATTCCCTTGTTGTCGAAGCTACCACTACTTGGTGGAATATTGTTCTCTCAAAACCTATTTGTGTACCTATTGCTTATCTTCATGGTACTCACCCATATTTGGTTCTATAAGACAGATTTCGGCATCTCGTTGCATGCGGTGGGAGAACATCCGATAGCCGCCGATACGGCGGGAATACGCGTGCATTCCGTCCGCTACTTCGCAGCATTGTGCAATGGAGCCCTTGGCGGTCTGGGAGGGGCTTATCTCACAATCGTGAAACTCGGGTTTTTCCAGGAAAACCTCACCGAGGGGAAAGGATACATCGCCTTGGTCACCGTGATTCTCGGAAAGAGACGACCATTCGGTGTCTTGGGCGCTGCGTTGATCATTGGAGGAGCCGAAGCCTTGCAGATCCGTCTGCAGACGATGGGTACCGGAATACCATCACAATTGTTCTCCATGTTCCCTTATCTCATGACCATCATGGCACTGTTGTTGACCATCGGATCGGCCGATGCCCCATCTGCTCTTGGAATTCCCTATGATCGTGACGAACGTTGAAATGGAATTGACACCCATTCCATACGATCGCTATGCTTGTGGGCATGAAAGAGATCTTCTCGATCGGAGAATTCGGTACACTCTTCAATATCGATGTGCAGACGCTACGGTACTACGATTCGATCGATCTGATGATTCCCGCATTGCGGGATTCAACCACCGGATACCGCTCATACCGCTTCGACCAAGTGTACCAGTTCGCACAGATACGCTATCTTCGACAACTCGGATGTTCACTCGAACAGATCCGCGACTACCTCAATTCACGTGATGTCTCCACATCGATGCAAGCTTTGCGGGAGCAATCCGAACAGCTTCGTAGACAATGGGAACATCTTATCCAAGTGGATTCCGTCATCCAGAGGAAGTTGGGATTCGTGGAACAGGCGTTGGCACACCTCGATCCATCCTTCATGGGTGTACGTTCATTTCCTGAACGCTATTACATTCCGATTGGGAAGGAGGAGTCCCTCTACGCATCGGAAGAGTTCTACTTCTACCCCACGTTGGTATTCTACAGGGAGGAAGGAAAGGAATTCGGCAGCTATCTCCACGATTGGACAAAGAGGGATCTCTCGACCCGTGCCGAAACTGTGGACACCATCGCGGCTGGAGAGTATTTCTGCGGGTACCATACCGGTCCCTACGAGCGGATACATGAAACATTCGCAAGAATGAGACGGAATGCCGATGATTGTATCTTGGGACCGGTACCCGTCAACTTCAACATCATAGACCAGTTTGTGGAGAAGGATAGCTGCAAATACGTGACGGAGGTGCAAATTCCCGTCTTGGGACGAAGATAAGGAATTTTCCCAACAAGTAATCGTACGAGTCGGCTAGACAA